>Ga0105050_10009231_pt1 | contig 11105 bp, 17 predicted proteins | sample FRY01_FD_78088 | JGI IMG/M metagenome (GOLD analysis project Ga0105050, IMG submission 78088) | Freshwater microbial communities from Lake Fryxell liftoff mats and glacier meltwater in Antarctica - FRY-01 | ecosystem: Environmental > Aquatic > Freshwater > Ice > Glacier meltwater ... | reverse complement strand
TGTCATCGACGGCTCGGCGGGGGCACGATCGTCATGGGGGATGCCCTGCATCCTAGGCTCAAGATCGCTGGACAGACCGACGACGAACACACGATCATGCTTGACCTGTTCTCCGCAACCTCATCGCCAAGGAATATGTGATGACCGCGGTCCCAACATAAATTCTGTCAGGGGGGGTTCTTGACTCCATTGTTTTCCTGATACCATTTCCACAGTTGAGACCCGAGGGTCGTCATCAGTATCCCATCCGGGCCACTGGGGCGACCTTCAATCGTTATGGAGTATCAATGGCAAAGTTGCCGAAACTCGTTGATCTGGGAATCGAAGAAACGTCGGGTGTTCATCACCCCGCGCATATGGAAGAAGGCTGGATTGTTATGAAAGCCTTCGACCAGCAAGCCGTCACCGATGTGCTTGATCGAATCAGAGCAGCAACAACCGACAATCAGGAGGCGTTCGTGGAGAACGACAATCAAGACATTCTCGCTGAGACGCAAGACGCTCTCGCCAAAGCAAACGAACGAATCGCTGAACTCGAATCTTCCGAGTATTACGACGAGGAACTCGACGAAGTCCAAGAAATCCTGAAGTCGCTGCCCGAGCCCATCGTCAAGATGATCTCTGACGCTCGCGACGAAGCAGAGCAGGCGCTCACCAAGGCCAGCGAAGTCGCTGCCGAACTTCAAGCAGAACGCGCTTCACGCGCCGACGAGCATGCGATTGCAAAGGCCGCCAATTGGGTGAACCTTGCCATCAACCCTTCAGATGTTGGTCCTATGCTTCGCCGTCTTTCTGAGGTGGATGCGGTTCTCGCTAAGGCTGTTGAGGATGCCCTCGACGGTGCCAACGCTCAGGCTGAGTCTGCCGGGATGTTCGCCGAAATCGGTAAGTCCGCCACATCGATTGGTGGATCTGCTTACGGAGAAATCTCTGCTCTCGCAAAAGCCGCTGTTGAAAGTGGCACATCTGCCACGTTCGAGCAGGCTGTTGCAAGTATCGCCGGTAACAACACTGGCCTTTACAACCGCTACCTCGTCGAGAAAGGTGCCTGAACATGGCATACGAAATCGCTAGTTACGCAGTCAAAATCACCCGTGTTGCGGGCGCCGACCTTTCGGCTCTTCAATACACGTTCGTGAAGCAAAACTCCGCAAGCCAAGTGGTCGCCGTTGCGGCTGCTACTGACGTTCCGATTGGTGTTCTTCAGAACGCACCAACCTCAGGCCAAGAGGCAGAGGTTCTTGTCGTTGGTGGAACCAAGTTGAAGGCAGGCGGAACCATCACTCAGGGTACGAACTTCTTCATCGGGACATCCTCCGCCGGTGCCGCTGTCGCTCTCTCTGTCTCCGACACGACCAAGTATGTCCTCGGTGTCCCGCTGGCAACGGCGGCATCTGGTGACATTATGTCCGCAATCATCAACTGCTCGACCCCAACCCGAGCGATCTGAGTTAGGAATCCAAGATGCCACAGCCATCCGTCAACGCCGTTCATGTGGATGCGATTCTGACTAATATCAGCGTCGCCTACATGCAAAATCAGAACAACTTCATCGCAGGCAAGGTCTTTCCGACCATCCCTGTCGACAAGCGTTCTAACAAGTTTTACACCTACACCAAGAACGATTGGTTCCGTGACGAGGCCCAGCGCCGCGCTCCCGGTACTGAGACTGCGGGTTCGGGTTACAACCTGTCAACAGATTCGTACAACTGTGACGTTTTCGGTTTCCACAAGGACATCGATGACCAAACTCGTGCGAACAGTGACAACCCGCTGAGCCCCGACCGTGAAGCAACAGATTTCGTTACTTCTCGTATGCTGCTCCGCCGGGAAATCCAGTTTGTGTCGGATTTCTTCACCACAAGCGTGTGGGGAACTGACGTTGCTGGCGTCGTCGGTACCCCGGGTGCAGGCGAATACAAGATTTGGTCGGATTACACCAACTCGGATCCGATCGAGGACATTGAAACCGGTAAGGAAACGATTCTTTCGACCACCGGTTTCTTGCCGAACACCCTTGTCGTCGGCTATCAGGTTATGCGGAAACTCCGCAACCATCCCGACATTGTGGACCGCTACAAATACACCACGGCTGACGCCATCACTGAAGATATGATCGCCCGCCTTTTCGGGGTCGACCGTATTCTGGTGGCCACGTCGGTGAAGGCGACCAACAATGAAGGCGCTACGGGTGCTTACTCGTTCGCTTACGGCAAGTCTGCCCTTCTGTGCCATGTGGCTTCCTCTCCGGGTCTTATGACCCCGAGTGCCGGTTATTCCTTCTCTTGGACTGGCGTTTCGGGTGGCCTTGGCTCCCCGATTGGTGTGTCTAGGTTCCGTTTGGAGCAACTGAAGTCGGATCGTGTTGAAGCCGAAATGGCTTTCGACAATAAGGTCATCGGTGCGGACCTCGGCTACTTCTTGGGTAGTGCCGTAGCCTGATTCGGATGTTTACCAAAAGTTGGAAGGGCGAGTCGGGTAACCTCGGCTCGCCTTTCGTGTTCTAGGAGGAAAAGTTATGGCCCAGCACGTTTCAGGAAAGTATGTTGTCGGCAAAGCGTTTGACCGCGACGGGGTTCGTATCGCGTCTGGAACGGTTGTTGATGTTACCGAGTGGCCTAACGCTGCCAAGTTGCTCACTTACCGCTATTTGCGCGTTGCCTACCCGGGCGAGATCTCTGAATCTACACCTAGTGTTGATTCTGTGGTTCCTGAATCTCCAGTAGTTGTTGATTCGATCGATGCGATTATCGAAGAGGCACCAACCCAAAAGGTTGCTGCCAAAAAAGCACCGGCAAAAAAGAAACCGTAGAGGAACTGGTACCAGATCTCGCACAAGACCCCAATGTCCTCGCCATTGTCGCTCTGGTAGGTCATACTTATGGCCCACCTCATATTGTGACGGGAAAACAATGCCAACAGCAAAGCCCGAAGATCTAGATGCCGCTATTGCCGCCAACGCCAACAGGTACTTCCGGCGGGGCTGCTCGTCTGGTGCCATCATCGCCGGTCTGGAGTCAGACGAGTTTCGGATGCGATTGATTGAGCATCTCCAAAACCCCGACATACCTCACACGTCGATAGTTAGGGCTGTCAAGGAAACCTTGGGGATCGCCATGCGGTACGAGTCGCTGCGGCGCCATCGCCTTCGTATGTGTACCTGTTCGGAAGAAACGTGGCTCATGTGAGTAACTTTGATGACGCTGTTGCCATTCCGGGTCAAAACCCCGACGACCTCGACGCTGCCCTCAGAAGGTCTGAAAGGGTGAAGGCCCCCCATCCGCAAGGTTGGGAGCCGGGGATAGCGTGGGATGGCGCTGAGGGGACTCTAACGACCGGTCCTGTCGGCTCTGAGCCCGATATGGCCCTGTGGGCTGAACTGATGGCCGACTGGAACCTTAACCCGTCGACCACGGAGGTTGTGCCCGGGTCGATTCAGATTCGAGGGTGGGATGCGAATGTGGGTGGCGGGGAGATCCGCCGCCTTCGTTATTACCGGGCGACGATCCGTTCCCGAACGGTAGGGCAGGACACGGTAGATGTCGATTTGCTGTGTGCTTTCATTATGAAAAAGAAACCCAAAAAGCGTCCTGTCCCATTTGATTCTGGTGTCTCGCTCGTGGTCCCGCTGTCAGACTGGCAGACAGGCAAAGGTGAAGGCGGCGGGTCTGAAGCCATGGTGGAACGGATCTGCCGTGGTATTGATGCGATTGAAGTCAAGGTCAAAGAGATGAAACGAAAAGGTCGAGCCCCAGAGAGCATTGTTCTGGCAGGCATGGGGGATCTGATTGAGCAATGTGACGGTCATTATCCGATGCAAGCCTTTCAAGCGGACCTTGACCGTCGCGAACAGAAACGGGTCGTTCGCCGGTTGTGGCTTCGCGCTATCGATGCGATTACAGATTGTGCCCCACGGATTGTTCTTGCCGCCGTTCCCGGCAACCATGGGGAGAACCGGCGGGACGGTAAGGCGTACACTTCGTGGACCGACAACGATGACCTCGCCGTGGTGGAGGAGGTGGCTGAGATTCTGGCCGCCAACCCTGTCCGGTACGGGTGTGTGTCCACGGTCCTCGCCCGCGATCTCACCCTTGTGTTGAATGTGTCAGGAATCAATGTCGGGTTCGCTCACGGACACCAGTTCGGTCGGGGCGGGGGTCATGCTGCGGCGAAAGCCCAAAAGTGGTGGGAGGGGCAGGTGATGGGTAGGCAACCGATCGCCGATGCCGATATTCTTGTTACCGGCCACCTCCACCATTTGGTTGTTTCTGAATCCTCGGGGCGCACCCACATTCAGTGCCCGGCTCAGGACGGTGGTTCGTACTGGTGGACAGCCCGCACAGGCTCCCATTCGCCGTCCGGGCAACTCATGTTCGGTGTGGGCGTCGGTTACGAGGGTCGTGGCTGGGGCGATCTGGAAGTTGTCGGCTAATGGGAAGCCCTCTTTGGCGTCGGCTGCTGAAAGAAGCGGAAGCGGAGGAGTGCTTACAGAAAGAAAAAAAGTCTCATCGGGATCCCGAAACGGTGGCGGACACCGGGCCCGAGTGGATTATTGTGGAAGGCCCAGAGTGGCGTTCTGCCATGCAAGTCCCAAAATAACCTGAGCCCCCTTTATGCGATTCAGGTCTGCGGGTAGAATCATCACTAGGAGGCTCGAAAATGGCTTGGACATACAGCGGGAACCCCGCCAACAGCGCGTTAGATCAGGTTCGTTTCGTCATAGGCGACACGGACTCCGCCAACCAACTGCTTTCAAACGCTGAGATCGATTGGCTTATCTCTGCGCGAGGCAACGCTTCTCTTGCCGCACCTAACGCTGCGGAGGCTATTGCCGCCAAACTGGCCCACGAGTCTGATTCGTCGAAAAGTGTTGGGGATCTTTCCCTTTCCCTTTCCCTGTCTGCCCGGTCACAAAAGTTTTATGACCTCGCCGATCGTCTTATCGCTCAGGCCGGAAATTATGCTCCACCCATATTGAATGAGGCTGGCACTGCCCTCGGGGCAGAGTTCTCTGTTGGCCAAATGGATTACATCGGAACAGGAATAGCCGGAACAGGAATAACCGGATGCCCATAGAGTCCGCCTTTGACGAAATGATGAATGACACTGTCACCATTCAAGCGCGTTCCACCACCAACCAGTATGGGCAGCGAACGTGGGGTACCGCAGCAGACTATGTGGGGCGGGTTTCTTACCAAACCCGGCTCACGAAGGATATGGAAGGTCGGCAGCGGGTTTCTTCTGGCCGCGTTTACCTCCATGACGCTTACCCTTCCATCGGGACGGATGCGAAACTCACGTTGCCAGATGGCACGGTGCCCATCATAACTGCCATCGAAACTTTCACCGACACCGCAGGCGACCATCACACGACAGTTCACTTCGCATAGCCATGGCCAATTTCACGTTATCAATCACCGGGTTTGACGCTCTCGCCGGGTACTTCAAGAAAGCGCCGGATGCGATTCGCAAAGTGCAACGTCAAGTGTTGTACGAACACGCCTTGAACATGTTTGCCGAATCTCAGGTGCAGGTTCCTTTCCGCACCGGCAACCTTCAGCGATCTGGGGTCGTCGAGCCCCCCGCTTCCTCTGGTGATGCTGTCGTTTACATCGGTTATGGCGGGTCAGCCACCCAATACGCTTTCAAGGTCCATGAGATGGTCGGCCACGATTTCGCTACCGTCTACAACGATTTCGACACCAGAAAAAAGGCCAAGTATTTAGAAGATCCGGTTCTTGAAGGTATTCCCGCGCTGAAAGCGGACCTTTTTAGGCGGGTCAAAGCCGTATTGGATGCGCCATGACCACAATGCTCGAAGCCCTCGGGGAAAGACTCCAAACTGACGGTATCGGAACCCTCGGCACAGACCTTTTTCTGTCTTTGATGCCAGAGAGCCCGGACGCATGTGTGGCGCTCTTCGAGTACGGGGGGCAGGCGCCAGCCCTCACGATGGGTTCGGGGCTCTACGCAATCAACAGGCCCCGTGTTCAGGTCAAGGTAAGGTCGTTGCGGGAGGATTACCCTGCCGCGTTCACAAAAGCGGTGGCGTGTCGGGATTCTTTGTCTGGCATCACGAACGTCTCTTTGTCGGGGGTCGCGTTCGCCCGGGTTTCTCCTACCACCTCAGTGAACCCTATTGGGCTCGATGCGAATGACCGCCAACAGATGAGCGTCAACTTCGAGGTGTGGTTGCTGTGAGCGGAATCGACCCGGATGTTCTCAAACCTCTGGTTTCTCTTCTTGTCGACCAGTTGGAGCAAACGAAAGCGTCGCTTGATTCGGTTACCCGGGGCATCGCGTCGCTGATCTCCCTCGCGTACCCGATAGCGGAACCCGGGGTCGATGCGATTGAAAAGGTTTGTTTCCACCCGAAAATGATTGACATTCAAACGATGGGCGGCCACCAATGGATCTGTGGAGATTGTGGTGGATCAGGAACCTACCAATCTTGACCAGTACGGTCGCAAATCAGTCATCGACGAGTCCCCCCGTTGTTGGCGGTGCAACCGGATTTTCGCCATCTTCCTGACAAGGTCGTGGGCGGTTCGCTGCTCGAGGTGCAAAGCGGAGAACCGGTCGGAGGGGTGACTGCTACGATGCGATTGCTGGTCTACCCCAAATAAAGTTGGGGCAAGGGAACCCTGCACTAGTAGCCGAACCACCCTAAACAACTAGCGTGGAGCGAGCGGTGAACGTGTCAAACGCTGTTATGTGCGGCGAAGGGTTCCCGGACCGGCAGCCCCTATCGCCTTTCTGGATTTGGCATTGTATTCTCAGACCAATCCGTGTCCTCGTGACTTGCTTCCAGATGACCCCGTGACCTTTGTGTCCTGTCTGGCGTCGAGTCCATCGCGTCTGGAAGTCTCAAATGTCTAGTTACACAGTCTTGATCCCGATATCTTTTTCGCCGAACCGTGACCTTGTAGCCGGTGAGGTTGCTTCAGATATTCCCACCAAGTCCGTGAAGTGGCTTATAGAGCAGGGGATCATCGAACCGGTCGAAGGCAAAGGCCCTAAGGCCCCTGTCGAAGAGCCGGTCGAAGAGCCTGCCGATGCGATTGTCGAAGAGGCGCCATGACTGTCACTTTCCCCCGCCCCGATATTGACGAAGAAGTTTTAGAAGAATCGGACGACGACCTCGAATTCGTTGACCCTGACGCTGTCCCGCTCTATTTCCCTTCGGAGGATTGAAAATGGCGTTCCTTCACGGCAAGGCCACCAAAGTTTTTATTGGCGGTTACGACGTTTCCGGTTATTTCAATGAATGTTCTCATGCGAACTCTGTTGAGACCTCAGAGACCACAACCTTCGCTAACACAGGCGACGCCAAATCGTATGTGGTTGGGTTGCAGGACGGCACAATGTCCCTTTCCGGGCTGTTTGATGGCGCCGCCGACGCTATCGATGACCAGTTCGCCGCCATCCTCGCCGATGACGCCACCGCTCGCGTCCTTTATGCGATTACCGGTCTCGCCGCTGTCAATGACCCTGTCCGTTTCTGTGAAGGCAAGGTCACATCGCTGCAAATCAGTTCGCCCGTTGGGGACGTTGTTTCTCTTTCGACAGAGTTCCAAGCCGACGCTGGGGTGTCTCTTGGTATCGGGCTGGACCCCACTTCCACTTCCGCTAGTGGCAACGCCTCAAGCAAAGACCAAACCGCGTCGACAACTCTGGGGGGCGTCTACCAGTTTCATGTGACCGCCAACGCCCGCACAGCGGCGACAACCCTTTTTGTCTACCACTCGGCAGACAACGTAACTTTCGCAGCATTAGGGGCCGGGGTTTCCGTTCCCGCTTCGACTATAGCCTCGTACCGGCTCGCAATAGCGCCGGGAACAACCATAAACCGGTACGTCCGGTTCCAATGGGTGATCTCGTCGGGAACCGGTTCCATCACATTTGTCGGCGCTTTCGCCCGACGCTAACCCAAGGAGACCATTATGCCTTTCGTCCATGGAAAAGGTGCTGTTATCTGGTTAGATGACTCCACCGGCGTGCTTCGCGACCTCTCGGCTTACGCCAATGAGGTTTCGCTCCCCCGCTCAATCGAGACCTCAGAGACCACAACCTTCGCTAACGCAGGCGACGCCAAATCGTATGTGGTTGGGCTCAATGACGCGACGCTTTCGATTTCTTGTATGTGGGACTCCGTTCTTGAAGGGTATCTTGCCCCGGCCATTGGTGCCAACGCGAGTCTTTCCTTCGAGTATGGCCCCACCGGTCCCACCAGTGGCCTTATCAAGTATTCGGGTGAGGCTCTCCTCACTTCGTTTCAGGTTTCATCGCCCGTTGGTGACGTTGTGAACGCTTCCGTAGAACTTCAGGTGACCGGTGCGGTCACCCGTGGTGTATGGGCGTAGTAACATCGGCCGCTACCTGCGGCTTCATTGCCCCAACTTTAGGAGAGTGTCCTCGTGACCTTACGTGAATCAATCTTTACTGCCTCAGACATTGCTACGGAGATCGTCAAGATCCCCGAATGGAATGTTGCACTTGCCGTCAAATCGATGAACGGTGAAGAGCGTGGCCGCCTGATGTCGTCTTTGACCGATGCGAATGGCAAGCCGGATATGGCTCGGGCCATCACCGACGTGGTCATTTTCACAGCACACGACCCAGAAACGGGTGAACGACTGTTCACGGAAGCAGACAGGGACGCTTTGAACCAAAAGTCTGGTGCCGCCCTCCAAAAAGTTGCCGAGGTTGGGATGCGATTGTCGGGTCTGACCCCTGACTCTGTTGATGAGTCGGGAAAAGATTCCTCGTCGACCCCGAACGTCGGTTCGCCTTTGAGTTAGCAGAAAAACTGTGCCGGACGGTGGACGAACTTCTTCTAGGGAGCCCAGTCCACCGCCCGATTTCTTCTGCCGAACTGACGGAATGGATGGGCCTCTACAAAATCCGCAATCACGAACAAGAGGCTTCTCAGGCCCGCTCTAGGAGGTGACAAGATGACCATAGTTGCTGATCTTGTTGCCAAACTGTCGGCAGAGACCGCCGGGTTCCAAAAAGGGTTAGGGGATGCGAGTAAGTCAACTCGCGATTTCGAGAAAACCATTTCGCAGTCAACTGCAGGGGTTCAGGGCTCTTTCGGCAAAACCCAAGCGTCTGCCACGAACTTTTCGTCCACTGTCGGTGACCAGTTAGGGAAACTCGGTAGGAAAAGTTTCGAGTTCGCTTCGGGTGTGGCTCTCGCTATGGCCGGGGCTGTTTCTGCGTTTGTGGTCCCGACTCTTTTTAAGGGTTGGGATCGTATGGTATCGATCCAAGATTCCACGGTGGCCCTCACTGTCGCCCTTGGCGATTCCACCAAGGCTGCGAAACTGCTCGATGATGTTCTGGAGGTTGTGCGCGGTACACCTTTCAACTTTGACCAGTTCGCCGCAGCAGCCCAACAGATGGTTGGCATGGGTGTTTCTGCCGAAAAGATTCCCCGCTACCTCTTGGCCATCGGCGAGGCATCCGCTTCTCAGGGCAAGCGGGCTGGCGAGTTTGCGAGCCGACTGTCAACGGTGTTCGGCCAAATCTCTGCTGCTAACCGAATTATGGGCGACGATATCCAATCGTTCTCACTGGTTGGTGTGAACGCTCTCGCTATTCTTGGTAACTCTTTCGGTGTCACCTCAAATGATATGCGGGATATGATCTCGAAGGGGACCATTCCTGCCGCTAAGGCTTTGGATATCTTGACGGAAGGGATTCTGAATGGGAGCGATGGGCTCAATGGTCTAACTGTCGCTTTCACCGGCACAATGGCTGGTCTCCGAAAAACCATTTCCGGGTCTTTGGGCGGCATATCCGCGTCGATGGCCCGTCTCGGCGCGTCTTTTCTCACACCCCTCATGCCTGCGATAACCACAGTTTTCAATGCCTTCACCAAAGGTGTCAACGCGTTGGCCCCCCACGCTGAAAAACTTGGGCAACTGATTGCCAACTCTGCTGCGTTCAAAAAACTGATCTCCTTTTTCGAAAACGTCTCAGGGAACCTTCCGGGCATCATCGAAGGTTTCGGCGAATTCAAAGCGGTCCTCGGGCCTCTTCTCGGGCTTATTGTGGCCTTGGCGTCGACCCGGCTCGCAGAATCTTTCGGGCCTCTTTCCGGGCTGTTCCCAGAAATCAGTCCGGTCCTTGGTTTGCTGCTTGGTGTTGTTGCCACCTCGAAGCCTTTACAGGAAGCGTTCAAAAGCATTATGGAGGCCCTGAAACCTTTGCTGGAGATTATGGGTGGGGCTTTCAAAACTGTTGTCGAACAGATCGCTACTGCCCTCGGGGAAACATTGGTTCCAGCGATTATCGACATGATGCCTGCGATTGTGGAACTCGCTGAGGCTTTCCTGCCCCTCCTACCCGTCTTGGCGGATCTCGCTATCAGTCTCATCCCACCGTTGGTGGACGTTCTGGCCTTGCTTATCGAAGGCGGTATTCTTGCTCTTACTGCCGCCCTCATCCCCGCCATCGACTGGTTGGCAGGGGTAACCGTCGAATTTGTGGATATGCTCGTCGAAGCGGACCTTTTAGAGCCACTGATTGTGGCCATTGTCGCCGGGTTTGCTTTGTTCAAAACGGTTGACTTTGTGGCGGGGGCCGTCGAAGCGATAACCTTGGCTTTCGAGGCTTTGAACATCGCGATGCTCGCCAACCCGGTCGGGCTTATTGTCGCTGGGCTTGTTCTTCTGGGCCTTTACATTTACATTCTGTGGACAAATTGGGACACCATTTGGACGTGGATGATGGAACACAAAGCGTTTGCTCTTATAGGGCTGGTGTTGCTTGGCCCACTCGGCGCCATCTTCGTCTTAGTGGGGGCCGTCAAATACCTTTGGGACAACTGGGACACCATTTGGAACTGGATCCAAGAAAAAGCCCTTGAAGTTTGGGCAAAAATCGAACCCACTTGGAGTGCCATCTCCGACTATGTTACAGGGACTTTAGTCCCCATTATTCTTGACCTCCGTGACAAGTTCGTGGCGGCGTGGGAATGGATTGCTTCAAAGGCGGTAGACGCGTGGAACAACTGGATCAAACCTGCGTTCTATGCCATCTCCGACTTTGTTACAGGGACTTTAGTGCCCGCCATCATTGACCTGCGTGACAAGTTTTTC
>Ga0105050_10009227_pt1 | contig 11110 bp, 11 predicted proteins | sample FRY01_FD_78088 | JGI IMG/M metagenome (GOLD analysis project Ga0105050, IMG submission 78088) | Freshwater microbial communities from Lake Fryxell liftoff mats and glacier meltwater in Antarctica - FRY-01 | ecosystem: Environmental > Aquatic > Freshwater > Ice > Glacier meltwater ... | reverse complement strand
AGCGACCAGCTGGAGTAGGCGCGGTCGCCGATCGCAAGATCATAGGTCATATCGTGGCTCCTTGATGTTCAGTTGGTAGTATAGGCTCAGGGTGTTTACAGCAGAAACGACGTTTCATGCTCTTTGCATCACGGAACGTGATTGATCTGGCCCACGGACCACGCATCCGTGGCGCCATGCCAGCCAAGTTCGGTCACGGAGAGATTGTCAATTCTGTGACCCAGAACCTGATGGGCACTGATGTGCCGGGCACGCTGCAACTGCGTCAGGATCGCGCCAAAATGCGCCACGATGATCAGGTCGGCAAAGTTATGTGCAAGCAGCCTGTCAATGGCGCTGTCGACCCGGCGGCAGAGTTCATCCCAGCTTTCACCGCCCGGTGCTTTGGTCGCACCCGGAGCGTCCCAGAAGGCGCGGATCAGATCGGGAGATTCGGCCTCTACATCGGTGTGGGTCCGCAGTTCCCAATCGCCAAAGTGCAACTCACGCAGGGCCGGATCATGTGGCAGACGGGGTCTGTCGCCGCCGATGGCGCTGGCGGTCGTAACAGCGCGACTGAGGTCAGAGGAAATCACCGGCGCATCGGGGAGGTAGAGTGAGAGCCGGTTGATCGCCGCATGATCGGACAGGTCAGCGGGCAGATCGGACCAGCCACACATGCCGCGCGCATGGGTCGGCCCGTGCCGCACAAGCCAGAGCCGCGTCATGGCAGCGCACCTTTGAGAACCAGGGGCAACCCGGCTGCGACCATGACCACCAGCCCCGCCTGCGCCGCGATCCGTTGATTGAGCGCGCCTTGTGCATTGCGAAACCGCCGCGCCAGCGCGTTGTCGGGCACGATGCCTTGCCCCACTTCGTTGGAGACGATGACAACAGGTGCCAGACATATGGCAAGTGCCTGAAACAAGGTCGCCTCTGCCGCAGCGAGGTCTGCGTCAGACAGGATGATATTGGTGAGCCAGAGCGTCGCACAGTCCAGAAGCACGGCCTGACTCTGGCTCGTCCCGGCCAAAGCCCGTGCAATATCAATCGGCTCTTCGATAGTCAGCCAGCCTGCGCCGCGATCTGCCTTATGCGCGGCGACCTTGGCTGCCATTTCATCATCCCAGACCTGCGCAGTCGCGATATAGACCGGTGCCCGGCCAGAGCCTGTTACCAACCCTTCGGCAAAACGCGATTTGCCAGAGGCCGCGCCGCCTAGCACCAAAGTTAGCTTTGGCAATGTCAAACCGGGAACTTTGTTTGATCCGGGCGAGTTCATGACACGTAAACCTTTGTGACAAGCAAGCAGATGCTGAGCGCGCGTGGGGCCGCAAAAGCAATGCGGCATTTGGAGGACCGGAATGGCACTCGATGGTTATGCGGATCAGACCATGTCACGCAAGGCAATGCGCGCCGAATTGTTGGACGCTGAGACAGAGTTGCGGCTGGCCTATGCGTGGCGCGACCAGCGTGATGAAAAGGCGCTGCACCGGTTGATCACCGCCTATATGCGCCTCGCCATCTCGATGGCCTCTAAATTCCGTCGTTACGGCGCGCCGATGAATGACCTCATTCAAGAGGCGTCGTTGGGTCTGATGAAGGCGGCTGACAAGTTTGACCCTGATCGCGGCGTGCGGTTTTCGACCTATGCCGTCTGGTGGATCAAGGCGAGCATTCAGGACTATGTGATGCGCAACTGGTCGATGGTGCGCACCGGGTCGACGTCGTCGCAAAAGTCATTGTTTTTCAACATGCGCCGCGTGCAGGCCCGGCTCGAACGCGAGGCGGCGGCAGAAGGTATTACCCTTGACGGCCACGAGATGCGCCAGAAGATTGCGGTCGAAGTCGGCGTGCCGCTGCATGATGTCGAGATGATGGAAGGCCGGTTGTCGGGGTCTGATTATTCTCTGAACGCGACCCAATCCTCGGAAGATGAGGGCCGCGAGTGGATTGAGGCGCTGGAAGATGACGGTGTGCAGGCGGCAGAGCGGGTCGAGGCCAGTCACGACACCGATACCCTGCGGCAATGGTTGTTGTCCGCCCTGTCCTCGCTGAATGAGCGCGAGAGATTTATCGTGCGTGAACGCAAGCTGCGCGAAGAGCCGCGCACGCTGGAATCGCTGGGAGACGAACTTGGCCTGTCCAAGGAGCGGGTCCGGCAGCTCGAAGCCGCCGCCTTTGGCAAGATGCGCCGCAATCTGGAGACGCAATCGCGGGAAGTGATGAATTTCCTCTGATGAGGCGCATCGCGATCCTGTCTTCTTGCCTGATGTTGGCATGCCTGACCGGCGCGCGAGCCCAAGACAGCGCGTTTGACATTATCGTGTTGGGCGAAATGCATGATAATCCTGACCATCATCAGGTGCAGGCCGCTTGGGTGTCGGACTATCCGCCCACAGCGCTGGTGTTCGAGATGTTGTTCCCCGCACAGGCGGCAAATGCCGCTGGAATCAGCCGGTCCGACATGCAGGCGCTGGATAGTGCGCTGGGCTGGACCGAGTCCGGTTTGCCAGCGTTTGACATGTATTTCCCGATTTTTGCAGCAGCACCCGAGGTGCCACTTTTTGGCGCCGCGCTACCACGCGAGGATGTGATGCGTGCGGCGGCCGAGGGCGCGGCAAAAGTCTTTGGCGCACAGGCGGTCCAATACGGACTGGTGCCGCTGCCTGCCGATGAACAGGCGGTGCGTGAGGCCGAACAGATGGCCAACCACTGCGATGCGCTGCCCGTGGATGCGATGCCGGGCATGGTTGAGGCACAGCGCCTGCGCGACGCGCATTTTGCCAAAGTCGCATTGGAGGCTTTCGATATGCACGGTGGCCCTGTTGTCGTGATTACCGGCAATGAACATGCGCGCAATGATCGCGGTATTCCTAATGCGATTGCGTTGGCGCGACCCGAACTGCGGGTGTTTTCCGTGGGTCAGTTCGAAGCCGAGCCAGAGGATGCACAACCCTTTGACGGATACTTCATCGCGGCCCCGGTGGCGCGGGGCGATCCCTGCGAAGCGTTCCGTTAGGCTTTTGCCCCGTGTGATTGTCACTTGCCGGGGTTCTGGCTAGTGTCGGCGCAAAGAGACGAGGGTGCGCAGATGCTGGCCGGAAAACATATCCTGTTGATCATCGGGGGCGGCATTGCGGCCTATAAGTCGCTCGACCTGATCCGCAGGCTCAAGGAACGTGGCGCAGCGGTGACACCGGTGCTGACGACCGCTGGCGCACAATTCGTGACACCGTTGAGCGTGTCTGCACTGGCGGGGGTGCGGGTCCATACGGACCTGTTTGATCTGACGGCAGAGGCCGAAATGGGCCATATCGAATTGTCGCGCGCGGCGGACCTGATCGTGGTCGCCCCTGCCACAGCCGATCTGATGGGCAAGATGGCAGGTGGGCTGGCAGGTGATCTGGCTACAACCCTGCTGCTCGCCACGGATAAACGCGTGCTGATTGCACCGGCGATGAATGTCCGGATGTGGGAACATGCGGCCACGCAACGCAATCTGGCGCAATTGCAGGCGGATGGCATCCTGAGTGTCGGGCCGAACAAGGGCGACATGGCCTGTGGTGAATATGGATCGGGACGCATGGCCGAACCGCTTGAGATTGTCGCGGCGATCGAGACAGCGTTGGGCGACGGGCTATTGACCGGGCAGCATGTGCTGGTCACCTCTGGCCCCACGCATGAGCCGATTGATCCCGTGCGCTATATCGCCAACCGCTCATCCGGCGCGCAGGGCACCGCGATTGCGCGGGCGCTGCGGGCGCTGGGCGCGCGGGTGACATTTGTCACCGGGCCTGCAACAGTGCCGCCGCCAATGGATTGCGCCGTCATCAAGGTTGAAACCGCAGCCGAGATGTTGGCTGCGGTGAATGACGCTTTGCCTGCCGATGCGGCCATCTTTGCTGCGGCGGTTGCGGATTGGCGGGTGGAGGGCGTGTCCGATCACAAGATCAAGAAGGTCGGTACCGCCTTGCCGCAACTGAATTTTGCCGAGAACCCAGATATTCTGGCGACGGTCGCGCAGATGCGGAAGGGGCGACCCCGTCTGGTGATTGGCTTTGCAGCGGAGACGAATGACGTGCTTGCCCATGCAACGGCCAAACGGTTGCGCAAAGGCTGCGACTGGATTGTGGCCAATGATGTCTCGCCCGTGACCGGGATCATGGGCGGGACCGAGAATGCGGTGACGCTGATCACCTCTGAGGCGGCTGAAACCTGGCCGCGACTGCCGAAACAGGCGGTGGCAGAACGGTTGGCGGCCCTGATCGCGGCCACGCTGACGGCAGGTCAGAATTGACTCCGCTGGTCTGGATCGAATGGGTTGACGGTGCGGATCAGAACCTGCCATTGCCCGCCTACCAGACCGAGGGCGCGGCTGGAGCCGATATCTGTGCGAACTTTCCGGCCGAGGCGCGCGGCGGCGTAGTCATCGCCCCCGGCGCGAGGGCGCTGGTCCCGACCGGGTTGCGCATGGCGATCCCGGTAGGTTTCGAGGTGCAGATCAGGCCGCGCTCTGGTCTGGCGCTCAAACACGGGATCATGCTGCCCAATAGTCCGGGCACGATCGACAGCGATTATCGTGGGGCGGTGGGGGTGATCCTGCTGAACGCGGGGGATGCGCCCTTTACAGTGGCCCATGGCGACCGGATTGCGCAGATCGTGGTGGCGCCGGTCCTGCGCGCGCGGTTTGAACTGGCTGATGCGCTGGACCAGACAGCACGCGGGGCTGGTGGCTTTGGATCAACCGGGGTTGCGACGTGATTCTGGTCGGGGTTATGGCCGCGACATTGTGGGGCATCGGCGCGCTGATGGGTGCGCCTGGTCGTGCACGCCTTGTCATGATCGCGATCCTGTTTGGCGCGGTCATTGCGGCGCATCTGCTGTTGCCGGATGGCCATCCGCTGCGCGAAGCGACGGGTGGCGAGGCGGCACTGTGGCTGATGATTGCGGCGGCGGCGGGGTTGGTCTGGCTTTACCGGCTGGGTCTAGGCTGGCTACGGCGGCGGGCCGGGGCGCAGACACCGGTGGTAGCGAGCGCGGCAAAGCCCGCGAGCGGCACTTTTACTGAGGCCGAGTTAGCCCGCAGCGCCCGGCATATCGTGCTGCGCGAGATTGGCGGGCCGGGTCAGAAGGCGCTGAAACAAGCGCGGGTGCTGGTGGTCGGCGCTGGCGGGCTTGGCTCGCCCGCGTTGCAGTATCTTGCAGCGGCGGGGGTCGGGACCATCGGCGTGATCGACGACGACACTGTCGAGAATACCAATTTGCAGCGTCAGATCATTCATACCGAGGCGATGATCGGGCAGCCCAAGGTCCGCTCTGCTGCTGCCGCGATGATCGCGCAGAATGGCGAGGTGATCGTGCGGCCCTATGCCCGTCGTCTCACAGCAGAGATCGCAGCGGATCTCTTTGCCGATTATGACCTGATCCTCGATGGGTCCGACAATTTCGAGACGCGTTATCTGGTCAATGCAACGGCCTTTGCCTTGCAAAAACCTCTTATCGCGGCCGCCTTGACGCAGTGGGAAGGCCAGATCAGCCTCTATGATCCTGCGAATGGAACGCCTTGTTATGCTTGCGTCTTTCCACAGGCACCGGACCGCGCCTTGGTGCCTAGCTGTGCCGAGGCGGGAGTGCTGGCAGCCCTGCCCGGCGTGATTGGGACGATGATGGCAGTCGAGGCGATCAAGGCGATCACCGGCGCGGGAGAGGGGCTGCGCGGTCGTCTGCTGCTATATGATGCGCTTTATGCCGAGACGCGGATTATCGCGGTGCAAAGGCAGGCTGATTGCGCGGTTTGTGGCGGGCATTAGCCAGTTGCGTTGATTTTCAGACAAGTCCGACGTCAGAGCGCCGGTCGGGCTGGACAGGGGGCGGCGCCAGAGCGTAACCTGCTGCAGTCATTCCCACATCATGGAGTCCGAGATGAAACTGACCCTCGCCCTCGCCGGATTTGCTACCGCGCTGTTCACCACCGGGGCGATGGCCCAGGACCTGCCCGATCTTGCGGGTCGCGAAATCGTTGTCGTGACCGAGGATGCCTATCCGCCCCTGCAGTTTGTCGATGCAACCGGGGCCTCTGTCGGGTGGGAATATGACGCCATGGCCGAGATTGCCACACGGCTCAACCTGACGGTGACCTACGAAAAGATCAGCTGGGATGCGATGATCCCTGCGGTCAGCGAAGGCCAGTTCGACATGGGCATGACCGGGATCACCATCCGCGATGATCGCAAAGAAATGGTAGATTTTTCAGATAGTTACATGACGTCTCAGATGGTCATGCTGGTGCGCGGTGACGAGGAGCGGTTTACCGATGCCGCGTCTTTTGGGGCTGATCCCGAGTTGCTGATGGCGGCGCAGGCGGGCACGACGCCATTCTATGTCGGCGTATATGACGTGCTCGACGGGGACGAGGCCAATCCGCGTATCAAGCTGTTCGAGACGTTCGGTGCCGGTGTGCAGGCGTTGCGTGCAGGCGATGTCGATCTGGTTCTGACCGATGGCACGGCCGGAAATGGCTATGTTGCGGCATCGGAAGGCGCGCTGAAGATCGTGGGCGAACCGCTTGGCACCGAAGATTTTGGTTTTATCTTTCCGCGTGGCTCCGATCTTGTTGCGCCGATGAACGCGGCTATTGCGGCGATGCAGGCGGATGGCACGCTCGATGCGCTGAACACCCGCTGGTTTCTTGAGTATAAGTTGGGCGAATGAATGAGGTCTTAAGACCGGGGGCGCATCAAAACGCCCCCGGTTTCTGGTCCTGATGCGCGCGTCGGAAGATCACGACAAGGAATTTCCATGGTGGCTCGTCATCGTTGCGGTGACGGGCCTTTTGCTGTTCGGACGCGTGGCGCTGGACGAGGGGTATGCCCGTATCCTCAATATGCTGATGCGTGGGCTGGGTGTGACGGTGTTCGTCGCCCTGATTTCATATACCGGGGCCTGCCTGCTCGGGCTGGGGCTGGCGCTGGGGCAATTGTCCCAATCGCTGATATTGCGGCAGGTCTGCAGGCTTTATGTCGAGGTGATGCGCGGGATTCCGATCATCGTGCTGCTGCTTTATGTGGCCTTTGTGCTGGCCCCTGCGCTGGTGAGCCTGTGGGACTGGCTGCTGGGCGATGTCTTTGGCGTTGAACTGACCGGGCGGCGCGGGATGCCGTTTATCTGGCGCGCAATCATTGCGCTGACGCTGGCCTATGCGTCGTTTATGGCAGAGGTGTTTCGCGCCGGGTTGCAATCGGTGGACAAGGGCCAGACCGAGGCGGCGGAGGCGCTGGGTCTGAGCCGATGGCAGCGGTTCCGGCATGTTGTTTTTCCTCAGGCTTTTCGTACCATCCTGCCGCCGCTGGGCAATGATTTTGTCGCGATGATCAAGGATAGCTCGCTGGTGTCAGTGGTGGGCGTGGCGGATATTACCCAGATCGGCAAGACGTGGGCCGCCGGCAATTTCCGCTATCTCGAGACCTATAATGTGATGGCGCTGATCTATCTGACGATCACGATTGGCCTGTCTTTGCTGCTGCGCAGGCTCGAGCGGCGGTTGCGGTCGCGGCAGGAACGCAACTAAGCCCTTGTGGCGGGCCGCGGCCTCCGGCGGGAGTATTTTTGCCAGTATGAAACATATGGGGTGTGGCAGGTGACGCCGGTTGCGCCTAGTTTCGCGCCAAAGGAGATTGCCATGACCAATCCGCTATTGAATGACTGGACCACGCCCTTTGGCCTGCCGCCCTATGATCTGATTGCCGATGCCGATTATGCCCCGGCGGTGGATGCCGCTTTGGTGCAGGCGCGCGCGGCGATTGCGCAGATTGCGGGCAATCCGGAGGCGCCGACATTTGCCAATACCATCGAGGCGCTGGAGTTGGCGGATGCCACGCTGAACTGGGTTTTATCGGCGTTCTGGACCGTCGCGGGTGCGGATAGCAACCCGGCGCGCGAGGCGTTGCAGCGTGATTTTGCGCCACTGTTGTCAGCCTATGGATCGGAAATTACCGCGAATAAACAGCTGTTTGCCCGGATCGAGGCGCTGTGGCAGGATCGTGCGGCGCTGGGTCTCACGGATGAGCAGGCGCGGGTGCTGTTGCTGACCCGGCGCGGGTTTGTGCGGGCGGGCGCGCAGCTTGACGGGGCGGAGGCGGCGCGGATGGCAGCGGTGAAGTCGCGCCTTGCGGTGTTGGGCACAAGCTTTACCCAGAACCTGCTTGCAGATGAGCGCGACTGGGTGATGGAACTGGCCGAGGATGAACTCGACGGCCTGCCGGATTTCGTGGTGACGACGGCGCGCGCGGCAGGAAGCGAGAAGGGGATTGCGGGGCCGGTGGTGACGCTGTCACGCTCGCTTATCGTGCCGTTTCTGCAGTTTTCGCCGCGCCGGGCGCTGCGCCAGCGGGCCTATGAGGCATGGGTTGCGCGGGGCGAGAATGGTGGTGCAACGGATAACCGCGCCATCGCCGCCGAGACGCTGGCCCTGCGCGAGGAGCGGGCCAAGCTGTTGGGATATCAAAGCTTTGCCGACTACAAGCTTGAGACGGAGATGGCGGGTAATCCGGGTGCGGTGCGTGATCTGCTGATGCAGGTCTGGACCCCGGCGCGCAAGGCGGCGCTGGCGGATGCGGCGGTGCTGGAGGCGATGCTGCATGCGGACGGGATTGCGGGGCCGCTGGAGGCGTGGGACTGGCGTTATTATTCCGAGAAGCGCCGGGTGGCAGAGCATGATCTGGATGAGACGGCGCTGAAGCCGTATCTGCAGCTTGACCGCATGATCGAGGCGCAGTTTGCCTGTGCGGAGCGCCTGTTCGGGTTGGAGTTTGCGCCGGTGACGGTGCCGCTCTATCACCCGGATGTCAGGGTCTGGGAGGTGACGCGGGACGGGGCGCATCTGGCTGTTTTCATTGGCGATTACTTTGCCAGAGGATCGAAACGCTCGGGTGCATGGTGTTCGGCATTGCAGAGCCAGCAGCGGCTGGCGGGCGATTTGAAGCCGCATGTGATCAATGTCTGCAACTTTGCCAAGCCCGCCGAGGGTGCGCCTGCGCTGTTGTCTTATGACGATGCGCGGACGCTGTTTCATGAGTTTGGCCATGCCCTGCATCAAATGCTGTCGGATGTGACCTATGAAAGTATTTCGGGCACTTCGGTGGCGCGGGATTTTGTCGAATTGCCAAGCCAGCTATATGAGCATTGGCTGGAAGTGCCTGAAGTGCTGGAGGAATTTGCCACGCATGCGGTGACGGGTGAGCCAATGCCGCGCGATATGCTGGACCGGATGCTCAAGGCTGCGACCTATGACATGGGGTTTCAGACGGTGGAATATGTGTCATCGGCGCTGGTCGATCTGGCGTTTCACGAGGGGCCGGCCCCGGCCGATCCGATGCAGAAACAGGCGGAAGTGCTGGAAGGTTTGGGCATGCCGCATGCGATACGGATGCGCCACGCGACCCCGCATTTTGCGCATGTGTTTGCCGGGGATGGATATTCCAGTGGTTACTACAGCTATATGTGGTCGGAGGTGATGGATGCGGATGCCTTTGCCGCCTTTGAGGAAGTGGGCGATCCGTTTGATCCGGCACTGGCCGCGCTGTTGCAGGAACATATCCTGAGTGCGGGTGGGTCGGCGGATGCGGCGGAGTTATACACACGGTTCCGGGGCCGGATGCCGGGCGTGGAGGCCCTGCTCAAGGGGCGTGGGCTGGCGGATGCCGCCTGAGGGGCATGTCGGTATCGGGCTTGAACGGCCCGATACCGCCGAATCAGGGTTAATTTCCATATATTAATGGAAGATTCGACTGCGGTCTGACGTCGGTATTCGGACGGTTTTCCAACGGGCGGGAATTGAGGAAGGGCGTGGTTAACGCGGCGTGCGTTGCGGATTGAGTGCCCGCGCTTGGGACCTGACATGAGAGACCCGGTGGCAGCGAGGGATCTGACAGCAGCCCGATGGTGCGGAGTGGAGCTTTCAGTTTGCGGCTAGGAGCCCAAAGCTACCAGCACACCGATAGCCACCGATGCGGTGCGGATCCTCCAAGACGGACATTTGCGCCCGTCGCAGCACAATCGTCAAGCGACACCCAGTCTGAAAACCGCTGGTGGAAAATTATGTTTCGCGTATCTTCCGGCGCAGATCACCATTTTAGGATTTGCTTTGCTTATCCCGCTTTCTGACTCGATCTGGTCGCGGCTCTATGGCCCTCATGGTGTTCAGGACGTTCACCTCGTCCTTGGTCAGCTTGAGCGAGACTGGACTGCAGAGATCGCCAAAAAGCTGTATTGGGAGATGCTCTTCCATCAAGACGACCTTTATCCGGTGACCTTTGCCGCGTTGCCGTGGCTATGGCAGATGGTAAGTCAGCGCGAGCCACCGGACCGCGATGCCTTGATCTTCTTTTCGCTGGTTCTGCTGTGCGCTGTGCGGAGCGACGCCGGGCATGGCAAATATCTTGGGCTATCGCTGGAGGTTGGCGATCACGCCAAGGCATGGCTTCCCTCTGAAATCCGACTGCGCCCGGATGACATGCAGACCCTCGCGTGTCTTGAAATCTGGTTCACCCGAAATGCGGAGGAAATCGCGACGGCTTGTCTGGATGCAGTGCCGGCAGACGATGCCCATGCGGCTGCCGTTTTGTGCACCGGGTTCTGCGGGCTGCGAGGCTGCGGTTCTGCCGCGCATCTATTGCAGATGTGGGCCGATGGCCACGATTGGAAGACGATCCAGGACGAAGTCACCCTCAGCGCGCAAGACATCGTAACGCTGACCGCTCTATGGCACAGGCTGAATGGTAGGAGTCCCGAAATCGCTTCGTTCATTGAGGAATATGTTGGCGTGACACCGCCAGACAGCCGCCAGCTCGATCTCGGAACTGGATAGGCATATCGGGACCAGCACCCATGATCTCTTGCTAGCCCTAAACAAAGTCTGCGGCATCGCAGAGAATGTCCCGTATCGTGAGACTCTGCCTATGCAATGCTAAGGCACCGTCAGGCGGTTTTGCCCGCAATGCTGCCAGTTGCCCTAGTAAACTGGGCGCACATCCGAAACGGATCGGCAACCTTATGTCAGCCGCCGAAGTCTAGCTGCACATCGCTGTCGCGCGTTCGGAGAAGGCGCGGTAGCGCGGCCAGAATGCCTCGT
>Ga0105050_10009225_pt1 | contig 11112 bp, 10 predicted proteins | sample FRY01_FD_78088 | JGI IMG/M metagenome (GOLD analysis project Ga0105050, IMG submission 78088) | Freshwater microbial communities from Lake Fryxell liftoff mats and glacier meltwater in Antarctica - FRY-01 | ecosystem: Environmental > Aquatic > Freshwater > Ice > Glacier meltwater ... | reverse complement strand
TGCTTTTTCTGTTGAGCTATATTGCTTTGCTTTTTTAGACATATAATTTCTCTCTCTTTTTGATTAGAAATTATATCTCATTTTCTTATTTTAGCTGTCCAGTTTTTGGGTACCATTATAATTCAATGCTAAAAAGTTTTGTTAGTAAATTCTCATCTTTATTATAAAAATTAAGCTTAGCTTGCTCGCAAACATATTCTGATGGTAAATGAGCAAATGCTATTAAAGCATCTAAGAGCTGGTCAGGATGAGGCTTATCCTCTGCATCATAAACTACCAAATATTCACCCTGAACATATTGCATAGCATAATTCAAAGCCTTAGGTTTAGTTCTAGGTAAACTAAATGGTACTTTTAATGTTTGGATATGGTCGGGCAAGTTTATAGTTACGAATTCTTTAATAGTTAAATGATCATCCTCTTCGATAATAAACTTAATATCAAGTTTATGTTTTGGATAATTTATAGCATTTATATTATTAATAATGGATTGAATTTTTCCATTTTCTTTATATAAAGGCACTAGAATTGTATAAATTGGTAAGATTAAGTTGGTATGCCTTTCTTGCTTAGTATCAATATTTATAATGGTACGCTTAAATAAGTAGATTTTTAAACAATTTTCTAGAAAATAACAAATATTATTAATTATATAGAAAAAATTGATAAAATTAATAAAAGTAAAAAAGAAAACAATAAAAAATCCAGTCAATACTTTCATATAATTTATATTTTTTGCCGTTTTTGATTTGGATATAAATTCTAAAAAATATTTCGATTTAATCAGGTTTAGGTGATGAAAGTTTTCTTCAAGAAAAAAAGAAAAATCTTGTTTTTTAATTAATTTAATTTTACTAGAGTCATTTAATAAAAGTAATTTTGGTAGAATCCCTAAGTTATTTACAGCAATATATTCTATTCCATTCCTATCTCTATATATAAAATATCCATTCTTTGTGTATTCATCAATCCTGCAATAGTTTAAGATTTTAATATAGTTAGATTTAGTGAGTAATGGAATATTATAATCCTTATGTAATGTTTCTATCATTATTTCATTATTAATTACCCCATCATTTATAATAATTTCAACGAAATCTAAATTATTGAATGCTTGTATTAGATGAAAATAAGATATTTGCGCTGTTGTAAATCGTTGTTTAACGAGCATATTTAAAATACACTCATTTAAATTCACTATATGTCTAGCCATACTGAAAAAACTGTTCCTGATATTTGATAATCTGAGTGCTTTAAACTGCTATCCCAAAAATATCCTAACTGTAATGTAAGATTATTTTGTTTTATATTACCAAATTTAATTTCTTTGGCAATTGAAAGTTGCTCATATATAGTTTTATTATAAATAGAACCATAATTTTTCCTTATATAATATTTGGTAAAATTAACGAGCATGAATCCTGATGGAAATTTCATCCCTTCAGATAGAGCTAAAGAAAAATATTTTTTATTATCACATGAGTTAGAGTGGCATAAGCCAACACCTACTCCTATTTCAGAAAAAAGGTTTGCGTATTTCTTTTTTTTAGATAATCCTGCTAAAAACGATATTTCACCGAAGAGCTCTGTAGGATAATTTTGATTTTTATTTACTATAAATTTAGGTTGGATGGAGAGAACATAAACATTATTTTGGAATAATTTAAATTTGCAGAAGCTATCAAAAGTTTTCACATATGATTTATTGCCATTAAATTCAGATACATTAAATTCATTCTTTTTATATAAAAAGTTTGTTCCAAAACTTATGTTGTCATTAATTCCATATTCTATAGAATAACTATTACTATTCTCGTCTTGGTAAGCTTCTACTTTTTTTGCAATCTTTTTAAGGTATTGGATTCTAAGCTCTATTTTTTTATATAAAGCAGATGATTTATTATAGATTTTTTTTATTGCCTTACTTAAAAAGTATAATTCTTTTTGAGCCATTAGATATAGATCAGCTCTCCTTTCTTTAATATCCCTTGATTCATCGTTAATTGAACTGAAGGAAAAACTATATTTATATTTACCCTTTTCTGGTAACCACGCCGATGCTAAAGCATTCGTAGAATAATTTATAAGAACTAATATAATTGCTAAATATTTGCTTTTAGCCATTTTATAGCTTTCTTAAACCAAGTTTTATCTTCATCAGCGCCAATAACAAAAGAATTTTTTTGTAGTTTCAACACTTGGTTCTTTATCATTCCTATAGCAGTAGAATACATTCCAGGATTATAATCTTCAGCAAAACCAGGAATAATATGGGGTTTGCCGATTCGAACTTGTTTTTCAAAAATCTTACTAGCTAATTCTTTAACCCCTCTAAGCATTGAACCACCGCCTGTTATAACCAAACGACGTGAAATCATATGATCGAGAGCAAGCTCATCATATTTTTCTTTAACAGCTAATAATATTTCCTCTACCCTGGGGTAAATAACCTGCGCAAGATTACTCGAAGTAATTGCCATAGTTGTATTCTCATTATAATCATCTATATCATCCATGTTAATTATATTATCTTTATCAAATGGAGAAGGGCAAGCATTGCCATATAATACTTTTAGTTTCTCCGCAAGGAAGAGATTAACAGAAAAAACCTTTGCAATATCGGAAGTAATATGTCTACTTCCGATATCTACATAATTGCTATAAATTAACTTACCAGATAAAAAAATACCAAAAGACGTAGTATCCGATCCTAAATCAATAATTATTGATCCAAGATTCTTTTCATCTTCTGATAAGCATGCTAAGCCTGATGCATAAATTGCAAGAACTATAGTAGAAATTTCTATCTGACACTTAGCAAAACAATTTATAAGGTTAGTAATTAATATAGATTCTACTGCAATTACATGTAGTTGACAACTAAGCTCACGTCCAAACACCCCGATGGGATCATCAATAAAATTATTATCATCAATAGTAAATTCTATAGGAAAATAATGTATGATTTCTTGATCTTTGACTTTAAATTCTGATAATGTTTTCTGAATTAACTTCGTGACATCTTGTTTGGAAATTGGGTGATTAGCAAGTTTGATCTTGTTATTTAGGTAATATGATTTGGTTTTAGCGCCTGATAATGATATGGCGATTTGTTTAATATTTTTACCACAATCTTTTTCTAGAGCGTAAATTGCACTGATGATTGTATTTTCAGCTGCCTTTAAGTCTAGAATAACTCCAGACCTGACTCCCCCAGAATGGTGAAGCCCTTGACTTAATATTCTTGGATCACCTTTTTTATCAACAATGGCTGCAATGGTAGAAATTTTACTGCTTCCAAGATCCAGTGCAATAAAATTTGATAATTTTGCTTTCATACTTTAATTCAGAACTTAGAAATTACGCATTATACTCTAAATGACTAGTTCTTTTCAAGTTAAAAGAAACCTAGGCAGAACCTAGCTCTTAGCAGGCTTTATTTTTAAATAATCAAGGAAATCCCTTAGTTCTTGACGAGCAGCAACATGAGAAATACTAAATGCTTTACCATAATTTACTTTGGTAAGATCTAACAAGGTTAGACCCTGAAGAAATAATTCCCTAAAAACAACCCTTTCACTGAAGCCAGGCGCAACCTTGAAGCTGATCCTTTTTGCTAATTCGTTTAAGACTTTTCCTACTCTCCTCTTATTTACCGCATCTAGCGAACTCAGTCTATTTCTGACTAGTACCCACTCTATTGTTCCGCGATCACGAGATGCACGTTGCATCTTTTGCTCCCAAATCATCTGACTATATATTGAAGGACTAACAATAGTTAAATCATCATTCACTTTAGCCATAACATCAAGGTCAAGGAAACTATCATTAATTGGCGTTATTACTGTATCTGCATAAGAATGCGAAAGTTTAGATAAGAAAGAATGGCTACCAGGCGTGTCGATTACTATATAATCAGCATGGTTTCTTGCCGATTCAAGAGCTTGTTCAAATCTCACTTTATCATCATTCTCTCTTGCATCTAAACTTTCTTTGATACTTTCAGCTAAATGAAAATGTAGAGGCATCAATATTTGTGCATTCGAGTTTTTTTCTGAATAAGATTTTCTATTACCCAGGTAATTAGTTAATGAATGTTGGCGTGAATCCGTATCTATACTTGCTACTTTATAGCCTTGATCAAGTAAAGCTACAATAAGGTGCATAGAGCAAGTTGTTTTTCCTGCTCCACCCTTTTCGTTACCGATTACGAATATATAAGGTTTATTACTTTCCTTCATAATTATCTTCGATAAATTGATTAAGCAACCTTACTCCGTACCCCGTGGCTCCTTTAGGGCAAATTGAGCAGCCCTTCTTCTCCCAAGCTAGACCTGCAATATCAAGGTGGGCCCAAGCCATACCATCTTTTATAAAACGAGCTATGAAATGAGCTGCAGTTGAGCTTCCAGCAGCGCCAGTATTAGTTATATTAGCAATATCTGCTATATCAGATTTTAACATCTCATCATAATCTTTATGTAGAGGCATTCTCCATAATTTCTCATTTACTTTATAACTTGATTTGATTAGTTTTTCAGCTAATTCATCATTATTTGAGAAACATCCGGCAAATGTATTACCAAGAGCAACAACGATTGCTCCCGTAAGTGTTGCTAAATCAACAATACATTGAGGTTTGAATTTATCCTGCACGTACCATACAGCATCAGCAAGAACAAGCCTTCCCTCTGCATCAGTATTCAATACTTCTGCTGTTTGACCAGACATAGTTGTTACAATATCACTAGGCCTTTGAGCGTTACCTGAAGGCATATTTTCAACTAACCCAACTACACCAACAATATTTACCTTGGCCTCTCTCATCGCAAGAGCCTTTATAGTCCCTACTACAGCAGCAGAGCCTGCCATATCATATTTCATATCCCACATATTTGCAGCTGGTTTTATTGAAATACCACCTGAATCAAATGTAACGCCTTTACCAACCAAAGCAATAGGCGCTTTATCTTTACTATCACCATTATATTTCATTACTACAAGCTTTGATTCATTCTTTGAGCCTTGCCCAACTCCAAGCAATGCACCCATGCCGAGATTCCTCATTTCTCTTTCACCGAGAACTTCAACATCAACTCCTAATGACTCAAGATCCTCGATAATCCTTGTGGCGTATGATTCTGGGTATAAAACATTAGGCGGCTCACTAACGTAATCTCTTGCTAAAAAGACTCCCATGCCTATTGATTTTTTTGAATTAAATAAATTGCTAGATAGCTCAACATTATCAGTAGAAATTTCAATATTTTGCACAGAAAATTTATCTTCTTCCTTCTGCTTGGTTAAATATTTATCGAATTTATACGATTTCAAAAAAGCTCCGCTGGCAAGTAAAGATGCGGAAGTACTTACTTCAAACTCACCTATTTTATCAGTTAATTTTATACCTATACTACCAGCTTTAATTGAAGTTGAACTAGATAAAATTTTTCCTCCAAGTTCTTCGACACAAGAACTTTTTATTTTCCCTTCATCTCCAGTACCCACTATAAGTAAATGTTTAACTTCACCTTCTTTATCTAGAAAATTTAAGATTTTTACTTCGCCAAATTTACCAGAGAATGAAGCTTTATTTTTAATAGTTTTGGCAATAAGGCCGCTACATTCAGTATCAAGTTTTAATAATTGATTATCCAGTTTAAGTTTTTCATCTATAAAAATTGCAATAGCTTGGTTATTGGATAATTCTTTATCTATAAAACTAATATTAAGCATGGTGTAATCCCTTTTTAATTTAGGTTAATTCTAAGGACTGTTAATTTAGTTTGCAAGCTTTATGAGCAAAAACTAGAGTAAATATTAGGCAAGACAACTAAACTTTGATTACCTATCTCTAAGACTAACGTTTAAATACCACAATGGCAAATCTTTTTCAACTTAATTTAATAAATATTCTTATAATTCTTTAGTATAAATTAAAATTATTATACAATGTTAACTATAATATGAACTAACTTATTTAAGGATTTATGGAAGACAAAGATATATGGGTATTGAAGTTTTGAGAATGTGAAGTCTCAATAAAACTAATCACAGAAATTGAGAGAATATTCATAGAGACTGGTGAAAGGGTAGATCTCTGGGAAATAAAAAAAGCCATATATTATGCTAAGAAATACCATGGATCCCAAGTAAGGCAATCAGGTGAACCATATTATCACCATACTGTAGAAGTCGCATATATGATTGCAAAATATCGTTTTACAACAGAGGTTTTGATAACATCTATATTGCATGATACTCTGGAAGATACAAAATTAACCTTTGATATGATATATGCTCTTTTTGGAGAAATTGTTGCTAAGCAAGTGCAGGATTTAACTAGGATTAAGATAAATGGCATAAAAATTACAGCAGCCGAAACTTTGCTTTTATCTCATGCCAAGAAAGACATAGTAGCTATAAAATTATGTGACAGACTTCATAACATGCGTACCATAGGAGCTAAGTCTCCAGAAAAAGCAAGAAAGATAGCTATAGAGACTTTACTTTATTTTGTTCCTTTTGCAGCATTTCTTGCAATGAGAGATGTTGAGAAAGAATTAACTGATATTTGTCATAGATTATTAAAGAAAACAACTAAACCTAATGCTAAAAGCTTATTACAAATTGGTATTTTCAAATGATTCAAAGTACTTAACACTTAAGTAAAATGATATTCCCACTGGCATCATTACTACAAGAATACCATAATATCCAAAGGTTTTTATTAAATATATCATTCCAAATGAAGTGACAATATAAACTATAATTCTCGATAATGAATAAAGAAATGATGCGTACGTAAAACGTTTGAATACAGGAAAGGCTTTATAAATTATGGGACCAGCTGGAGATCGCCCAAGGCCAGTTGCAACAAATAATAACTGAATTAAAAATATATGGGTTGGACTACTTGCTTGATATAATAAATATGGACAGAATAACATAAACATTAAGAACAAGATTGCTCTTACTTTAAGTATTTTAAGGGGGTGAAAATATTTACTTAAAAGAATTACAAATGCTAAAATACCTAAGTTAAATATTGTAACTATAAGATTATTTTGAAGTATATCTGCTCCAGTATATTTATAGTTATGCTTTAATAAATCTGCAAAATAAACATAAACTAAATAAAAAAGAGCGGGCCAAGAGGCTACAATACAGAAATATGATAAAGATGTTTTCCAATTGACTTTTTCTCCAAACAAAGCATTTGTATTTCTTGCTGTTTTTTTGCCTTGATTTATTAAGTCATCATCTTGTGTATCTTCAATAGATTTTCGCATTCTACGTTTTGCATCAATGAATTCTGGCGTTTCTCTAAGTGTGGTTCTAGCAACCGCCCCAACTAGTGCTATACAAACTCCTCCCCAAAAGGCAAGACGCCAATTAATCAGAAGAGAAGTGCAAACCATCCCAAAAGCAAGAGCAGCAACGCCACCAAAAAGCGAGCACATTGAAACAAATCCTACTGCTAAATAAGATTGAGGAGGGCTGGTAATTTCAGTAACATAAAGTTCTGCTCCCATTATCTCTCCCATTGAAGATACACCTTGTACCATACGGCATATTATCATAGCAATTGTAGCTGTAAGACCTATTTGATCATAGGTTGGCAGGTTTGCCATCACAAAACAAGACGAAGCCATCATTATAGTGGTAATAATAACTGTGATTTTACGACCGTAATTATCTCCAATATACCCAAAAAGAAGAGCGCCAAATGGTCTTAGTAGATAAGTAGAGCAAAAAGCAAATGCCGATAGGACACTAGCGGTATATGGGTCGGTTTTAGGAAAAAACAAATCATTAAGTATAACAGCCATATGAACATAGAGCATAAGATCAAAATACTCTAAAAACGTACCTACAGACAGCAAGCCTATTGCTTGCTTCTGATCTTTAGTTAATTCACACGATGCATTCATTACATTACCATAATTTATTTTCACTTAAGAGTGACAATTTTACATAGCAAAAACCTATCTCAAAGTTGATAAAGTTTCAAGCTTTTTATCCAAAACTATCAGAATTAAATATAAACTATGACTTTTTTACAAAGGATTTCATAAGGTAATTAAATTCTGCGCAATAAATAAAAATCATATTGATTATGTAGAAAAATATTAAGGTCAGTATAACACTACCAAGTGAACCATAAACTATATTTAATTGATTATAATATATAATATATGTTGAAAGCAGATATCCACTAATTATCCACAATATAACTGCTAATAATGCACCAGGAACGATATCTAAAAAACTTAATTTTGCATTCGGTATTATATAGTAGAGTGATGAAGCGCCAAGAAAAAGCGAGCCAAAGATCAGGCTATACCTAATAGAATTTATTGTATGTTCGTGACCTTCAATGAGCTTCATTATGCTTGGAATTTTTGTAAGTATTATTGGTATTATTACAAATAAAAACATTGCAACAGTGATTAGGATACTAATAATGAGGAATTGCGCTATACTAAGAAGCCTACGTTTAATATAAGTTGGTGGCGATTTTATTTCATATACCCTATTAAGTATTGTTCTAAGGCATTCAACAAAAGATGAGGCGGTCCAAACGCTACCGACAATAGCTAGCGTCATTAAACTTTGTGGTGGGCTTTTACTAAGTTCGCTTATCCTATTTTTTATCCCTTCAGTTGCCCTCTCTGGCATAGATTCAAGAAGAAGTTCTATGAAATTTTCTCCAAGCTCGGATGCGCCAAAAAAACTAGTCAGCGCTAGTAAAAAAATTAAAAATGGGAAAATTGATAAAAGTATCATGAAGGACATATATCCAGAATGTTCTACACCATCATGTTCTATAGTCTTTGGAATGGCCTGATAAAGACAAATAATAAATTTTTTCATTTAAACTTCGTTATGGTTCTTTGTATCAAAATTTTAATCTAAGTACATATAATATAGTTTAAAAACAAAAGTCTATAAAAAAATATTCGATTGAAAAAACATCAGATTGTAAAAATTACAACTCTAATTTTATCTTTTCTAATTTAAATAGCATATTTTATAAAAAATTTTCAAAAAAATGTTGCATAAAAATCTCGAATATGCTAAATTTCTACCCATAGTTATAATATCGTGCAATCGTGGTATTATAATTATTTATTATTAAGTTTAATATTATTTTTTAGGAGTTCACGCAATGGTTAGAAAAAATGATTATATTCAAGAAATTGATCAGTTTGTAGGGGATAAAATCTATTCTCTTAGACTTGCTAAAGGTCTATCAAGACAACAACTTTCTGAGGTTATAGGTGTTACGCATCAACAACTACAAAAGTATGAAAAAGGTGTAAATAGAATTTCAGTAGGTAGATTGGTTCTTATTGCTAAAGCCTTAGGTAAAAATATCAACTATTTTTATGAAGGAATTGAATCTAATGATACTGAGCCGATACTTACACAACATCAACGTATGTGTATAGAAGTCTCTAGAAATTTTATGAAAATTCGTAGTACTGAACATCAAAACGCAGTGAATACATTAGTAAGATCATTAGTCAAAGAATCAGCATAAAGATAAATCTCAAATGATGATATAAATTATAGAATATAGGTAGTGCGTCGACATTTCTTTTTCGCCCATTTAAGTCGTAATATAGTAAATCTTTAATTGCTAATTCGAGAGCGAAAAAGAAATGTCAACTCTACCTAAGTTTTTGCTGTGAATTTCAAATGAAGGGTGTGGAAGGTTTTTTGCATTAATAGGTAGTATTCTTTTATGTTAATATATATATCGTGAGACGATTCTTTGTTTCCGATATAAAAGATTTGATTATGATCTCTTAGCATATTAAGCCATATTTCTTTTTGATCAATTAACCTCCAATCAAATGCTTCCTGTATGATATCTTTTTGTAAAATTACTTCCTGCCCCTTAGATTCTATAATCAATTTCAGCAAGTCACAAAATAATACAAAATTGGATTCAAATTCTTCAATCTTATCTTCTTTTTTATCTGTACTTAATGCAACTTTAAAAGAAGACAGGGAATTCCCTAACTGTTGAAATAAAGCGTGTATTTTTAAGTCAGTTAAATTGCTCATTTGAATTTATATTTAATAGAGTAATATAACCCACCAGTTCCTATGGTCACTAAAGTAATACTAATTGTATTAGGACCATCCTGTAGATAAGGTAGTAAGTCGAGCTCAATATCACGACCAGTTACCACCCATGTACCATTTTCATAACCATAGGTCGATGCACCATTTAAATTATAATAAGCTCGTGCAGATCCACCAAAATAAGATATGGTAAGAATATTAAAATTTCCAGGTCCGCTATAAGCCCTCTTGCCATTAACATTGACTAAAACATAGTCATCATATGCAATTGAGCCTAACCTAAAAGATGCCAATGAATCCTTGCTTAAATTAAATGTAAGATTTGAATAATATTTACCTTCAGGCACTGGAAAATCATTATTCCTACCTGCGCTACCCTGATTAAACTCAAAGTACTTAGTGTCATCGGAACTAGTGAAACTAGAATATCTAATGTTTGGTTGAAATAATTTAATAAAATTGTGATCACATGAAAATTCGATGTCGCCAGTCTTGCAACCAACATCTTTGTCTAATGTATCAAAAGCTACAGTACTATCTTTAGCATTTGCTATACAATAACGTTGTAGTTTTGACTGATCTATAGCGTTATATCCAGGTAAACAAACGCCCTTGCTTATTTCTCCAATTTTAGCTGCAGGCCAAGTGGCATTGCCAGTATCCGTGGTAGCTTCTTTAATTTCTGCACATTCAGGTTGCGTTATAGCTAAGCAAAGGCCAAGTTCTTCCGGCGTTTTATCTCTAACAACCTCTGTTGATGGCGTGTAAGTGGTTGTGGTATTATTGTTACTATATTTACAGACTTCCTCTCCAGGCTTTACATTATTTTCATAGCAATTCATATTAGTGCATTTATGAATCGTTATGCCGCGCCCACTATTATTAATTTCTCCAGAATTACTAACATACTTACAGACTTCCTCTCCAGGTTTTACATTATTTTCATAGCAATTCATATTAGTGCATTTATGAATCGTTATGCCACTTCCTCCATTGATACTTTCTATTTGTTCG
>Ga0105050_10009222_pt1 | contig 11114 bp, 10 predicted proteins | sample FRY01_FD_78088 | JGI IMG/M metagenome (GOLD analysis project Ga0105050, IMG submission 78088) | Freshwater microbial communities from Lake Fryxell liftoff mats and glacier meltwater in Antarctica - FRY-01 | ecosystem: Environmental > Aquatic > Freshwater > Ice > Glacier meltwater ... | reverse complement strand
GTACCGGCAATTGTGCCGCCGGTGCCCAGGATCACGATTTTTTTGTGGAGCATCTGATAAATATTGAAAAATACCTTGCAATTGATAGAAAGCTGGTTAAAAATACAGCTACTGGATATTAAAACAGCCTACCTATCCAACCACCTATAACTTCAGTCAAGGATTGGCAACCATGAGCACTTTGAATCACCTCTCGAACATGTCTTCCAGCAGGTCGTTAAATGTATCGCCTGAAGCCCCAAAGCTGACGGCACGCCAGCAACAGATTTTTGAGCTGATCCAGCGCGCCATTGCCAGGACGGGCTCCCCCCCCACCCGGGCTGAAATCGCCAACGAACTGGGCTTTAAGTCCGCCAACGCCGCTGAAGAGCACCTGCAGGCGCTGGCCCGTAAAGGCGTGATTGAGCTGGTCAGTGGCACCTCTCGCGGCATTCGCTTGCGTGCCGGTGACATGCGCAGTGTCAATGAGTCCCGTCTGCATCAGTTTTCCCTGCCGTTGCAAAGCCTGGCCCAACTCGTCCTGCCGCTGGTGGGACGGGTTGCAGCTGGCAGCCCCATTCTCGCGCAGGAGCATATCGAGCAAAGCTACACCTTTGAAGCCAGCATGTTCCAAAAGCAACCCGACTACCTGCTCAAGGTGCGCGGCATGAGCATGCGTAATATTGGCATCATGGACGGTGATTTGCTGGCTGTCAAACAAGCCAAAGAGGCTAAAAATGGGCAAATCGTGGTGGCGCGTCTGGGTGACGAGGTGACCGTCAAGCGCTTTCGGCGCACCAACGATCTGATTGAGTTGCTGCCCGAAAACCCGGACTTTAAAACCATCGTGGTTGAGCCGGGCGAACCTTTTGAACTCGAAGGGCTTGCTGTGGGGCTGATCAGAAACACAATGTTGATGTAGAAAAACCTGGCCACGCAACAGGTGGCGGGCGTTTGGCCTGGTGTACAGATGGGCCAACACCCTGTTGCAACGGTTTTTGCGGCCATCCAGCCGTATCGCAATCCTGCCTGTAAACATCGAGACGCAAGTCTCTTTCAATTCAGGAGTTCAAGATGGGAATCGTTAGTTTTTCACCGCTGTTGGGTCGCGCTACGGGGCTGTCCATGCTGCTGGCGCCGGCTCAGGCGCTTGCCGCATTCTTTGTACCAGCACAGTCTGGGTCGGCCGATACCCGCCCTGCCGTCAGTTCAGCCCTGGCTTGCCGTGCTTCAGCTGTTTCAGATAAAACGCTCAAGCTGACTGCTGCAAAGCCAGCTAGAAAAAGCGTTCCTGATGCACCGGTACCGCGTTTGAAAATTATTCGTCAGTTCGAACCCGGTGTAAGCCGTTCAAGCGCCGGACGATTGGTCATTTCCGGACGTATGTCAGACGTGTGCGCGGAGCTCGAGCGAATGGCAGGCTAGCAGGCTACCAGCACTAATTCCGTTCTCAGATCATTCCTGTCCAGGCGTCGAGCCGCAGGCAGTGCTGTAGTAGGCTAAGGCGAGACAACAAAAACATGGATGATTTATAAATGGAATAAGCCCCGGTGGTGACCTGATCCAGCACTTACCCGCCATCGCATCAGTTGGCCAGGATCAGTTGGTCGAATTTTGTAAAAGCTAAAAACTTGCAGGCACAATATTGGTATGAATATTGTGATCCTCGACGATTACCAGGACGCGGTGCGAAAGCTGGCCTGCGCAGCCAGGCTGGACGCCTATCCTGCCAAGGTTTACACCAACACCGTCAAGGGGATTGGCCAGCTCTCGGTCAGACTCAAAGACGCTGATGTGATTGTGCTTATCCGTGAGCGAACGCACATAAACCGGCAGTTGATTGAAAAACTGCCAAAACTCAAAATGATTGCGCAAACCGGCCGCGTGGGCGCGCACATTGATGTGGGTGCGTGTACCGAAAAAGGTGTGGTGGTGGCTGAAGGTGTTGGCTCGCCGATTGCACCCGCCGAGTTGACGTGGGCACTGATCATGGCCGCCGCACGGCGCATTCCGCACTACGTTGCCCACCTCAAGCACGGCGCCTGGCAACAGGCGGGTCTGAAATCGGCATCGATGCCCGCCAACTTTGGGCTGGGTACTGTGCTCAATGGCAAAACGCTGGGCATCTGGAGCTACGGCAAAGTCGGCAAAATTTTGGCGGGCTACGGCCAGGCTTTTGGCATGCGCGTCCTGGTATGGGGGCGTGAGGAATCCAGACAGCAAGCAGCGAAAGACGGTCTGCAAGTGGCTAACAGCAAAGCAGAACTTTTTGAACAAAGCGATGTGCTGAGCTTACACCTGCGCCTGGCAGATGAAACACGCGGCATCGTCACGCTGGATGATCTTTCCAGCATGAAACCAACCGCTCTTTTGGTCAACACCTCGCGCGCTGAACTGATTGAACCAGAAGCCCTGCTTTCGGCACTCAATCGGGGCAGGCCTGGGCTGGCCGCTGTCGATGTGTTTGAGTCAGAACCCATCTTGCAGGGCCATGCCCTGCTCCGGCTTGAAAACTGCATTTGCACGCCGCACATCGGCTATGTTGAGCAGGACAGCTACGAAATGTATTTCAGTGCAGCGTTCGACAATGTGGTCAATTTTATCAAAGGCACACCGACCAACATTGTCAATCCTGGCGCATTACAGGTACGCCGTTGACGCTTTGGGAAAATTCAAGCCTTTGGTAACTTGGGTTTGATTGCCGCAAACTGCGGCAGATCGAAGGTGCCAAAATCAATCAGGCTGTCAGTATCCGTGGCACCCCGAACTGGGGCCAGTGGCGCAGAGTCCCGAGGCGGCAGCACGACAGTCGTCGCTGCGTCGGGTTCGATAAAAAACCGGGCATCTGATGCCCTATCAGAACCTGCTTTGACATCCAGCGCAAATAGCTCACTCAAGTCAATGTCCAGGCTCAGACGTTGTGAAGCTGGCGGTGCCACCGAAGCCATCAAAGGCTCGACAGGCATGTTTTGCCCAGCCTGCTGATTCAGCTCCATGCTGGCCGACAGCGGCTCAATAGCCGTCGTTTTGAAAGTCATAGGCCGCGAGTCGACGCTGTCAGCGAGGCGGTCGGGCAAATCAAACTTCTTGGCAGCCACCACGGCACGGGGCTCGGGGCTGATAATTTCCCTGGCCACCGCATACAGCAGCAACAGTTCGCGATAAGCCTCAAGGCTAAACGCTTCTGCCTTGATATCTGGCCGCCTGAACAGTGACTCTTCAATGATTTCCAGCACTTTGGGGGAAGGCCACAGCGCCTCAATCCGGGACAGTGCAAGCTGGTAAGACTCAAGCCCCAGATTCTTGTCTGTGTAGAGCTCAAAAGTTGGGGCCTGACTGTTAAAGCGCTGGTTAAAAATCACCCGCAAGCTGTCATATTCTGCGTGTCTATCCAGCTGATGGTAGAGATTGAAAAGATCAAGGTACACCAGCGCGCTGGTTTCAAGGTTCTCGGCAATGTAACTGCGTAAAACCTCAATCGCCTGATCGTGCTGACCAATCGATACAAAGAAATCCGCCTGCTGCTGAACATCAAACAGCTCCTCGGCCTTCACGGTTCGGGGGGGATGAATCAAGCCCGGTGCAAAGTCAAACGTCTGTTTGGATGCGAAAGGTGCAGAATCAACAAAATTCGGAGTTACCGCTGGCCGGATGCCGCCAGACCTGGCACTGGCCTGGTCGAGATAAAAGTCAAGATCTACATCAACACGTGTTGATCCTGGAACTGGACTGAGGCGGGTTGCGCCGAGTTCGTACTGCTGCTGTGGTGGCAGGCTATCAAGCTGCGCTTCTCGCCGGCTTTCATAGGCCTCACTTTTCCGCCACCAGGGCTTCTCGCCCGATTCGCCGCCATGACGAAATAACCGCTGCCGCAACAAAAAGACCAGGCCAGCCATTGCCGCCAGCAACAAAGCGACAAGTGCATAGACCAGTGCATTGGCGTAGCATTCTGCCTGCGCCTGTTGCAGCTTGACGTTGAGGTCATCAATAGACAAAAGGGTTTTTTGGCTTTGCGCCTGCAAGCTGCGTACCGCGTTTTCGAGCGCCTGCAGTTTTTCAGTATCGCGAAGAATGTCTTGTGGCTACGCCGACAGTGCCTGCCACAAGGCACTTGCGGCGGCGCGCTCCTGTGGATCAGCCGCAGGAATTGAAAGCAGTTCAGCAGACGCTTTAAGCTGGGGATCCCGCTCGATCACCAAGGCCAGCGGCTCCAGCTTCAGGCGCGCCTGGGTGGGTCTGGCAGCCTTGCTGTCCTGGGTAGTGATTGGCGCACGCTGGGGTTTTGTCCTCGGTGTTTGAGCTGATTCTTTCGCCAGCGGAGCAGAGACCACATCGCCAGGCGTTGCGTTACCAGCATCCACCTGCGCTGCAGGGGCAGGCTTGGGTGAGCGGCTGCGCTCGCCGGACCTGGCGATTTTGAGCGTTGTTCCTTGCGCAGTTGACGCAGCCGCAGTGAGCGCAGGTACAACAGCAGGCCTGATGGGCGCTACCGGCGGCATAGGCGCCAGCGTATTTTTGTCAGGTACAGCTTCAGGGACCAACTCAGCAAGTGTGACGTAGCGCCGTTCGGTTTTTCGCTGGCAACCCACCCGCAAATAGAGCGTGACCACCGGCTCATCAACCAGGACGGATGAGCGAATACGAATCAACGCCTGAGAAGACGCAGCTACCGATTTTTCGAGCGTAACGCGAACCCGGAATTTGTCCAGCTTGTTATCGACATAAAAGACATCGGCGTCCAGGCAGAGGCTGACTGCATCGTCCTGAGCATCCAGAACCGCCTAAACGGAAATATCCAGGGGTCTGCCGATGAGCGTGGCACCGCTGTGCCGTCCAAGGGACGTCGCATGCTGCTCGCAGCAGTCATCAACAATAACAAACCCGACAGAACGATTGAGCTTTTCTTCACAATGACACAATATACACAGTTAGACACAACTTTAGCGATCGTCGATTTTGGCACAGCCCATCAGTGGAGGCCTGCGTAATAATCCTCACCCATGAAACTTATTTATCAAACAGTGGGTATTGTGGGCACTGGCGCCATGGGGCGCGGTATTGCGCAAATCGCCGCGCAGGCCGCAAGCAGCGTCAAGTTATTTGATCTGCAGCCAAATGCCAGCCACAAGGCGAAGGACGAGTTGGCAGCGCAGTGGGACAAACTGGTGGCCAAAAACAGACTGGACACTGCCACCGCTGATGATTACAAAAAACGCGTTTCAACAGTCAATACGCTGGCCGAACTGAGCGACTGCGATCTCGTGGTTGAAGCCGTTATCGAGCGACTTGACGTCAAACAAGCCCTGTTTGCTGAACTCGAAAATATTGTTTCAGCGCAAGCAGTTTTGGTCAGCAACACCTCCTCACTGTCGGTCACGGCAATTGCTGCCAGGTTGAAGCGTCCGCAGCGTTTTGCCGGCTACCACTTCTTTAACCCCGTGCCTCTGATGAAAGTCGTCGAAGTCATTGCCGGCCTCAAGACTGACGCCGCTGTCTGTGCGCAGCTTGCAAGCTACGCCAGGCAAATGGGCCACACCGCAGTGCTGGCGCAAGACACACCCGGCTTTATCGTCAACCATGCAGGTCGTGGCTACGGCACGGAGGCTCTGCGCATCGTCAGCGAAGGCATTGCAGACTTTGCCACGATTGACCGTATTTTGCGTGACCAGGTGGGCTTCAAGCTCGGGCCTTTTGAGCTGATGGATCTGACAGCGCTGGACGTGTCGCACCCGGTCATGGAGTCGGTCTACCGCCAATACTTTGAAGAAGCCCGCTACCGCCCCAGCGTCATCACGGCGCAGCGTCTGGCAGGCGGCTTGCTGGGTCGCAAAACAGGCGAGGGTTTTTACAAATACCAAGGCGGTGTGATGCAGATCGCGCCGGAAGTGCCCGCACCTGTGGTGACTGAAATGCCCCCGATCTGGATCTCGCCACGAGCCTCCCGTCGTTCAGAGCTTTTGCAACTGCTCAAAAACCTGGGCGCCAACATTGAAACTGGCGCGTCCGCCTCACCACAAGCGCTGATGCTGGTGGCGCCGCTGGGTTTTGACATCACCACCGTCGCCGTGGTCGAGCGGCTGGACCCCGCTCGCACCATTGGCATTGACATGCTGATTGACGACGCCGCCACCAAGCGCCGCGTACTGGCCACCAACCCCGCTACCCGCACCGACATGAAGGATGCCGCCCACGCCCTGTTTGCACGTGATGGCAAGGCCGTCAGCGTGATCCGCGACAGCGGCGGCTTTGTCACCCAGCGTGTCGTGGCCACCATCGTCAATATTGCCAGCGACATTTGCCAGCAAAGCATTTGCAGCCCGAAAGATCTGGAGACTGCCGTCACTCTGGGCCTGGGCTACCCGCTGGGGCCCTTGGCCATGGGCGACCGTTATGGCCCCACAAACATTCTTGAAGTGCTGTTCAACATGCAAACCGTGTATGGCGACCAGCGCTACCGCCCTTCCCCGTGGCTGCGCCGCCGTGGTGCGATTGGCCTTAGTTTGATGCATGAGGAAAGCTAGCATGACAAGCGCTCTCAACAGTACCACCGACGGCCAGACGCTGATCCTCAGCATCAGCAACCCCGAGTTTAAAAACGCCCTCAGCCCGGAGATTTACGCGGCTGGCGTTGAGGCGTTGAATGCTGCTGAAACAAATCCGGAAATCCGCAGCGTCATCATCACAGGTGAAGGTTCCGCGTTTTGCTCGGGCGGCAATTTGCAGCGCCTGCTGGCCAACCGCCAACAACCCAAAGAGGTTCAAGCGCAAAGCATTGACGGCCTGCACAACTGGATTGACTCCATTCGTACCTACCCCAAGCCGATCATTGCAGCGGTTGAGGGCGCGGCCGCCGGGGCCGGGTTTTCACTGGTGCTGGCGTGTGACTTTTGTGTGGCCGCTGGCGACGCGGTATTCGTCATGTCGTACAGCAGCGTCGGCTTGTCGCCAGATGGCGGAGGTAGTTGGGCGCTTGGGCGCAGCCTGCCCCGCCAACTGGCCAGTGAACTGCTGATGTGCGGAGAACGCATCAGTGCGCAGCGCCTCTTTGATTTTGGCCTGGTGAACCGAGTGTGCAGGAGCGGCAGCGCACTGCAAGAGGCGTTGGCGCTGGCAGAAAGGCTCAACGCCAGAGCCCCCAACGCTTTGGCCAGCATCAAAGAGCTGCTTAACGACACAGCCGGCAACCACTTGAGCCAGCACTTTCCGCTAGAGCGCGACCATTTTGTGCGTAACCTGCACAACGCCAACGGCGGCGAAGGCATAGCCGCCTTTCTTGCCAAGCGCACACCGCACTACCGGTAACGCCGCGCAGCGCCATCAACAGGAAAGCCGACACGCTGGCGACACGGCGTGCCGTCCCTCAAGCGACAATAGACACTCCTCCAGTCACCCAAAAGACAAGCCATGGACGACCCCATCCTTAACATCGAAGAACGCGAAGCCATCAACGGCGGTCGCTGGTTTTCAAGCCTCTCCCCGTCGCTCAGGCACGACATACTCCGATGTGCTTACGTCAAACGATTTCGAGACGGCGAACTGATTGCCGCCCGGGGCGACCCACCCGAAGAATGGATAGCCTGCGCCAAAGGTGCGGTGCGCGTCAGCTCCACATCCCTGTCGGGCAAACAAATCACCCTGACCTATGTGGAGCCAGGCATCTGGTTTGGCGATGTGGCGATATTCGACGGCGACCGGCGCACGCACGATGCCTATGCACACGGCGAGACGACCATTTTGTGTGTGGCCAAAGCCGATTTCAAAAAAATTCTGGCCAACCATGTCGAACTGTACGAGGCCATGCTGCGGCTGCACGCACGTCGCATACGCCAGTTGTTTGGCCTGGTCGAGGACCTGAACACCCTGCCGCTGCGCGCGCGTCTGGCCAAGCAACTGCTACACCTGGCACGCAGCTATGGTGTGCCCAGCCTGTCCGACAGCAACGAGGTACGCATTGGCCTGCAGTTGGCGCAAGAAGAGCTGGCGCAACTGCTGGGGGCATCACGCCAGCGCGTGAACCAGGAACTCAAGGCCATGGAGCGCGAAGCCACCATCCGCATCGAGCCGGGCGGCCTGGTGGTGCGCAGCCGACAAGCCTTGCTGCGCATTTCAGAGACAGATCTTGAAAAGTCCTGAAAAGTCCAAAGACATAAAAAAAAACCACGCCATGAGCAACTTTGACCATTTTGTCGGCACGCGGGAAGTGACGGCACAGCACGCTTTTGATGTGGCTGCGCTCACAAGCTACCTGAACCAGCACATGCCGGGCTTCAAAGGCCCGGTGCAGATTGAAATTTTCAAGGGCGGCCAGTCCAACCCGACCTACAAACTCATCACCCCTAGCCAGTCGTATGTGATGCGGGCCAAGCCCGGCCCGGTCGCCAAACTGCTGCCGTCAGCGCATGCGGTAGAGCGTGAGTTCAAGGTCATGAGCGGCTTGCAGGGCACCGATGTGCCGGTCGCCAAAATGCATTGCCTGTGTGAAGACGAGTCGGTGATTGGCCGCATGTTTTACGTGATGGAATTCGTTGCAGGCCGCGTGCTGTGGGACCAGGCCCTACCCGGCATGACCAACGCCCAGCGCGGCGAGATTTATAACGAGATGAACCGCGTCATCAGTGCCCTTCACAAGGTCAAATTTGCAGAACGTGGCCTGGCCGACTACGGCAAACCCGGCAACTATTTTGAACGCCAGATTGGCCGCTGGAGCAAGCAGTACACAGCCTCCATCACCGCCCCCATCCCAGAGATGGACAGCCTGATGGCCTGGCTGCCCGCCAACATTCCTTTAACAGCGCGAGATGAAGCCATGACCAGCATCGTGCATGGCGACTTTCGGCTCGACAACCTGATGTTTCACCCTACCGAGCCGCGCGTGCTGGCCGTGCTGGACTGGGAACTGTCAACGCTGGGCCACCCGCTGGCTGACTTCAGCTACCACTGCATGGCCTGGCATATTCCGCCGGGTGCGTTTCGTGGGATTGGCGGGCTGGACATCCCAGCGCTGGGCATACCCAGCGAGGCTGAGTACATCGCCAACTATTGCGAACGCACGGGTATCACCACACCAGTGCAACTCAAAGCTGACTGGAACTTTTACCTGGCCTACAACCTGTTCAGGCTGGCCGCGATTTTGCAGGGCATTGCCAAGCGGGTCGAAGCTGGTACGGCTTCGAGCGCGCAAGCCGTCAGCTCGGCAGCAGGTGCGCCTGTGCTGGCAAAAATGGCCTGGGCTTTTGCTGTCAAGAGCGGCGCTTGATTTTAATAGTTTGGTTTTTAATACTTCAGAAAATTTCAGGAATAAAGGAGACATCAATGGATTTCAATTTCACCCCCAAAGTACAGCAAATGCAGGCCCGCTTGCTGGCCTTCATGGACCAGCACATTTACCCGAACGAGGCTCGCTTCTTTCGTGAAATTTCCGAGAACCGCGCCAAAGGTAACGCCTGGGTCCCCACCACCATCATTGAAGAGCTCAAACCCAAAGCCAGAGCCGCTGGCCTGTGGAACCTGTTTTTACCGCACTCCCCACGCGCGCCTGAAGGCCTGAGCAACCTTGAATACGCACCGCTGTGCGAGATCATGGGTCGTGTTCCCTTTGCAGCCGAAGTCTTCAACTGCTCTGCCCCAGACACCGGCAACATGGAAACCATTGCCAGGTACGGCTCTGAGGCCAACAAAGACCAGTGGTTGGACCCGCTGCTGCGCGGCGAGATTCGCTCGGCGTTTTTAATGACCGAACCCGATGTCGCGTCGTCTGACGCCACCAATATCGCCTGCCGGATCGAGCGCGACGGCGACGAGTACGTGCTCAATGGCCTGAAGTGGTGGTCGTCCGGCGCGGGCGACCCACGCTGCGCCGTGTATATCGTGATGGGTAAAACCAACCCCGACGCGGGCCGCCACGAACAACAGTCGATGATTTTGGTGCCTGCCAACGCACCGGGCATCACCGTTATTCGCCCGCTCACCGTCTTCGGCTACGACGACGCACCGCACGGCCACATGGAAGTGCGTTTGAAAAACGTCCGCGTCCCGGTCGAAAACATGCTGCTCGGCGAAGGCCGTGGCTTTGAAATCGCCCAGGGTCGCCTTGGCCCCGGGCGCATTCACCATTGCATGCGCACCATCGGCTGCGCCGAGCGCGCGCTGGAGCTGATGTGCAAACGCCTGAACAGCCGCGTGGCATTCGGCAAACCGATCTCGCGCCAATCGGTCTGGCATGAACGCATTGCCGAATCCCGCTGCATGATCGAACAAGCGCGCCTGCTGACACTCAAAGCCGCCTACATGATGGACACGGTAGGCAACAAAGTCGCCAAAGCCGAAATCGCCATGATCAAGGTCGTCGCACCCAACATGGCCTGCCAGATCATCGACTGGGCCATCCAGGCCCACGGCGGCGGCGGCGTGTCAGACGACTTCCCACTCGCCTACGCCTACGCCCACCAACGCACCCTGCGCCTGGCCGACGGCCCGGACGAGGTGCATCGCGCATCGATTGCCAAGCTGGAACTGGCCAGGCACTTGTTGCTGCCGGGTGAGGTGGAGATGCCTGTGACGCGCGGCAGCTGAGTTTGCTATCGAATAAATAGCTTTTTGCGCCCGTATTTATTGGCTTTTAGCCACTTTCTGAGGGTGAAAATGGCTGTTAATGGTGCCAACGATCAGTCTTAGCCTGGCTGATAGTTGACCAGACTAGGTTACTACTTAGTATAGAAATAGACGAGTCAGTAGTTATGTGACATGATTAAAATTCCTTGCTTGAAATTTTTCTTTTAAATGACTAAAACCATGATGAACAACACCACTCGCCGCGTATTTTTTATTCAAGTCGCCTCTGGCGCATCTGCATTGGCAGCAACCCATGCCATGGCTCAGGCCGCCGCACCTATGGCAAGTGAAACAGACCCAGTATCTATTCGCTTGGCCTACGCCGCTGACTCCGCCAAGGTGGATGCCAAGAAGCATCCAAAACATACCAAGGATCAGCTGTGCAGCAACTGCCAGTTGTACACCGGCAAGCCAAAAGAAGTCGCTGGCCCATGCCCGCTGTTTGCTGGCAAGCAGGTCGCGGCAAAAGGCTGGTGCAACGCTTGGGTCAAGAAAGCGGCTTGAACCAAGTCGTTAACTACAAT
>Ga0105050_10009218_pt1 | contig 11118 bp, 21 predicted proteins | sample FRY01_FD_78088 | JGI IMG/M metagenome (GOLD analysis project Ga0105050, IMG submission 78088) | Freshwater microbial communities from Lake Fryxell liftoff mats and glacier meltwater in Antarctica - FRY-01 | ecosystem: Environmental > Aquatic > Freshwater > Ice > Glacier meltwater ... | reverse complement strand
GGTGCTGTTCCAATATCTTTTTCTGTTATTTCCATATTTATTAACTCCTGCAAATACTACTATGAGTAAGCAATTAGTATTATGGTTTTAAGTGTTTATAAATGTTCCTAGTGTGTTATGCCAGGGGGTGATTGACAATATGTTTTTAGTTATTTTAATTTAGGTTTCAAATAAGATTGCTACATAACTAACTATGAGGGGATGTAACAATATAGTTCTTTTGTTGCAAACATTTATATAGTACTTAGACAGATATAAGTAATAGAGAGATAACATGGATTACTCAAAACCCCACATGCTAAGAGACCCTGAAACAGTCCCTTATGACATGGTAAAAGATAAACTTTCAAACCTAGAAAACAAAACAACACAAGCCCTATGCTGTTTCCTCTATGCCTCTGGTTGTAGAATAAGCGAAGCTATTCAAGTTAAACGTAAACATCTCTATATACAAACGATAAAGGATAAAGATTACTTGACGATTAAGGCAGTGATCTTGAAAAAAGGTCAGGCGGTTAAACTAGTTTATCGTCAGGCTTTGGTTGGCATGGATGAGACTTGGTTGGTGAGACCTATCTTGTCTTTTGCTGAACCTTTGTTAGAGGATGATGTTTTGTTTCCTGTTTGTAGGGCGACTGCTTATCGTCATATTATGAAGGCTGTTGGTTGGAATCCTCATGGGTTTAGAAGTTTGAGGGCTACGCATCTTGCTGTTAAGTATAAGTTTACTGATCAGCAGTTGGTTCGTTTTTTTGGTTGGGCGAATAGTACTCCTGCTAGTGTTTATACTAAGTTGAATGTTGAGGACATAGCATATTAGTTTTTGGGTTGTTATTTATGGATTATAAGCAAGTGTATCAAGAAGTTAATTTAGAGGATTTGATGAGATGAGTGGTGATTTGGTAGGTTTGTTTATTCCAGCTAAATATTTGTTAATTATTGGTGCTGTGGTTTGTATTTGTATCTTTTGGTTTATTATGTCGCAATGGAGTGGGGATTAGTTTTATGTTTGATGTGTTGGATTTGAAGAAGGCTGAAGATAACTTGAAAAAGGCAGGCAGTAACATTAAACGTTTGTTTGGTAAAACAGAAGTTAAGGTTGAGGATGTTAATTATTTGCATAAGATTATTGAGTCTATGAATCCTGGAGATTCTATTGTTATTAAAAAGGATTTTAAGGGAAAAGTTGTGCTTAAGGTTGAGCAAAGTTTTGGGGTGAAATAAAAAATGGATTGGAAGATGTTAGCGATACTTGGAAGCATTTTTGTTTCTGGAGTAATAATATTTATTGCGTTACAAGCAGTAGCCTATTTTTTTGATTCAATTAACCATTGGGGTTTTTGGCCTAACATTATTGGTTTGATTCTTGGTTTGTTTGTTGGTTGTGTTTTGTTTGGTTTTTTTGTCATGCCTGGAGGGGAATGGGCTTGGAAGGTAAAAAAAGAACCGAAAGGGTTAGATTAAAATGCTAGAGTTTTTTATATCACTAATTTTCTTATCTTACCAATCTTTTTTTGATTTGAAATCAAAAGAAGTTAAGAATAAGTTATCTTGGGCAATGTTTTATGTTGGCTTGGGCTTTGCTGTCATGTATTCTATCGTGAACCCTATCTATTTCGTTGAATGGCTGATTGGGATAGTAATTGTTGGGTTATTTTTTTATTTCATAAAGAAATGGTTTCCAAACCAATTTGGTTCAGGAGACTTCTGGGTTTTAATAGCTTTACAATCTCTTAACCCAATGCCGTTTATTGGTTCGACTTTTGTTGTATTTTCTTTAGCAGCTGTTTTATTATTTGTTTATTCAATAAAAACAGGAAAAGAAATAGGATTCCTCCCATTTCTAGCCATAGCATACTTACTTTTTAGTTCGTTTGTATGGTTTGCGTTTTGAACCAACAAACTTAAACCCATTTTGTTCCATAGGCTTTTGACCCAAACCTTTTACAACAGGCCTTATCATTCTGTCAACGACTTCAAAACCAGTCAATTTACTGTTACAATTCTTTTGCACAGGCACGACAAACTCGTAAGTAACTAACTCAAGTTCTCCAGTGTAAGGAACTATTTTTGGTGCTCTAATAAATTTTACCATCTTATTTTTCACCCCTTAACATTATTTTTTTAGCAAGACTAGTAAGCTGTTCGTTTTCTAGTAATACTGCCGAATACTTTTGGTTTAACAATCCAAGAAGTTCTTCATAAGACAAATACGCATAAGCAAGCCTAGCAATTTGTTCTTTAGAAACGCCTTCTTTTTGTTCTTCCACCTCTAATGGTTTTTCTAGTTCTTCAGTTTGAGGATCAACCGCAGGCACTACGATTGGTTCAACTTGTTCTTTTTTCTTAAAAAACTTCCCCATTAGTTTTGGTTTTTCTTCTATTATTACTTTACCTTCTTCATCAATTTTTTGTTCTTCCACCATTTGTTTTTCATCTCCTAAATATTTTTTTTATATAAGAATTATTCTTATCATAAATATAATCGCCACTAAGTAATAAAATTGTAAACACTGGGCAGTTCAGAGTAGCTATTCCAATTAAATAACCAATCTGATAAAGTTCTGGGGTTACTGGTTGTCCTGTAAGAACAATTAAAGAAGTTAATCCAACACCCAAAAACCAAATATACAAACAACCAAATATCCAAAGTTTAGTTATATAATCTGTAAAACCCCAAACATTATCAACTATCTTTTTTATGTCCATAAATATTCATCTCCTTTTTTTAAAAATTTTATCCAAACGTTCCTGACGAACACCTGTTAAAAACAATTCCAACGACTTCAAATCATTAGCAATAGCCAACTCAACCCTAATCTCATCCAACCTATCCATAAGTCGCACCCAAAGTAAACTTTCTTTTAGTCGCATGAGCAACCTCGTCATCCAAAGCCTTATCCTTAATTAATTCTTTCTTCTTAGAATTTTTTTTATTCTCCTCCCAAATAGCAAGAGCTTCTTGCGTACTAGAATCAAACTTAACCATCCCATTAACAATATCAGTATTAAAAACCTTTAGAACAGGATTAATTTGAGTTCTAAAAGAATCAGGAATACTATTCTTAATCATGAACGAATGAATATCTAACTGTTTCTTTTTAAAATCCATATAATTAACCATGTTTTCCCTAAACTCTTGCATCAAATTATTATTCAAAACTTTTCCATCAGTAGTAAAAAAACTTAGTTTTCTCCAAACATCATCTCTTTGACTAATATGCTCTTGAACGTCTTGTTTAAACTTATCACTAATAATCTTGTATTCTCTCCTAATTTCTATTGGAACACGAGGAATGCGAATACTAGAAACTCTTTTTAGTAAACCATGAGAATCAGCAAAAATATATCTTTTGTTCCAAACTTCGTCATTAATTGTTTTTAAATCGGTTTTATAGATTTTTGCAACACATTGTCCTTTAGTATTAATTTTTTCTGTAGTAACAATCCAATGAACAAGACTACGAAGTTGTTTATCCATCATTGTTTTCAAAGGCAAATTAATAAGATTCAAGTGTCTCTTAAAACCCATAGACTGAAAAATAGTAGAAGCATCCTTGTTATCTTTTGTCAAAAAGTCTCTTGAATTAGCACCAAACTCGCTAAGACCTGCTTCTTCCCAACTAAGAGCCGCACCTACTCGGGTAGTAGTCTTAATTAACTGCATGTAGCCTTTAAGAGTATAAGACATGTTTTTTAAACTAAATAACCTTTCTCCAGTTTTTGCATCAACATCCAGATTGTAAGCAAAGTCTAGTGAAGCTTCGCTTTTTCCAGTTCTTGGCAAACCATTAAACAAAACGATTTGGTTAGAATTTAATAAATGAATGTTCTTATACATTTCCCAAAAAATAGGAACATCCCTAAAATCTTCATGGGGAGGTAAAGAATTGAATTCCAAAAGGTTTTCTGGAAAATCAAAGTAAGCTTCAGTTTTCTTCAACGAAAGCAAGAACATCCTCCTCCAAGTCGTCATAATCTATTTTTGAGGTTTTCAAAAAGCTTCTGTAAATGTCTGAATAATCTTTTTCTCTCATTTCAGCAGTTTCTTTTCCTGCTCTTTTGTTTCTAATATAATCTATTAGTTCTTCTCCAAACAGGTCTAAGTATTTTATTGATTGGGCTTTGATTCTTTGTCTAAACTTATCGTATTTTTGTGTTCTGGTAATCATGTTTAGGGCTGTTGGTATTATTGGCATTAAACCAAATCTCCAAAATCTTTTAGCAATTATCTTGTATTTTTTGTCATATTCTATTATTTTTTTATAACAAGCTTTCGGATCGTTATTAGCTGGGTATTCTAGTTCTTTTACTCCTTCATTGTTTAATTCGTAATTATAGTCAGTGTCTCCTTCTAGTATTGGCCACATGAGGTTTTCTAGTTCACTTACCATCATTGCGTAACCTGCTACTTGTTGTGAGAATAATCCTTGTTTTACTGTTTCTGAGTTGAGAAACATGTTGTGTTTGTATTCTCCTATTCTTTCGATTTGTTTTAGTACAGCCCAAGCAATGTTGCTTGCTTCTTTATCTGAGCCATCCGTTATTTTGTAGTTTTGAATAATAGGTCATCAGCTCTTTTCATTTTGTCTTTTATTATTTTCAGGCTTTGTTCTAGGTCTTCATCTGTTCTTTCTAACTTATTAATGAAGTCAGATTTAGAGTTGTATTCTCCAAACCACTTGTCTAATTCTCTTTTACATTTTGTTGGCCTGCCATAATGATTAAACAATATTTTTGATTTAATATTATACTTATCAAGTATGGCAATGAATTTTGATATTTGGTCATTATCTACATGACCTAAAACAATTATGTTTAGTCTTTTTCCTATTCGTTCAGGTTTGTCTCGTATCATTGTTCCTTTTTCCAAGAATAATCAATCTCCCTTTATATGTTTAGTGTTCCGTTTATCCATTGTTTGTTGTGTTCTTCACAAACAAATCTTACTCTTGTTCCGCTAAAGAATCCGTTTGCTACAAGAACATGACTTGCTTTTTGTTTACAATAATTACACTCTTGAACCATTGGAATATTTAGGAAACCGTTTGTTGTTTTACTAATCATTTTAAATCACCCCCCCACCAAAGTAAGCTATTGCTAGAATAACGAATATTACTATAACAAACACTATTCCAAATATTATTATTAAAGTGAACATTGGGAAACCTTTCTTCTTATCCTTTTTACCTTCTTGCCTACGCTTTTCCCATTCTACCCCAGCAGCCCATTCTTTAGCAAGAGAAGGCTCAACATAATTTAGAAGAGTATTGAATTGTTCCTGCCAATAATTACCATTCTCATCACCAGGAAAAAGTTTTCCATAAGAATCAATATCAAGATTAGTCAAAGCATTATAAGGACAAACATAAACCAGTCTTCCCAGTTCATCTCTTATTGGAGGATTAATTAATTCCCAACGTTTAGGCTCATCTCTACCCTGTACTTTTAACTCAAACTTCTTAGCTCCTTGGACAGTATCGTTTTCAAATGGAAGCTCGTTTAATTTTCCATTAGGATCTATATAATGTATTACACTTCTGGGTTTTTTTCCCAGCATCCAACTTATATCATTTGTTAACCTACTCATTTTGTTTTCACCTCATTTGCTGTTCCTTAGCAGCCATTTGAAGCAAAGTACCTGTTCCACCTTGCTTACCTCTCATACCAAATAAACCTCCACCTGGTTGGTTCATAGTATCAATATTTTCAATACTCTTAGTACCTTTACTAATTGTAGTGAATGTTTTTATTGCTTGAACAGTAACTTGGTCTTTACCTTTCTTCAAAGATTCCAAGCTGATTCTATAAGCGTTATGCCTGAATAAAGTTTTAGCTAGGTCTTTTCCGAATTGTTCTAAGTATTCTTGAAATTCCATTAAAAAAGCATCTTGTTCATCTAAAGCTAATAATACAGTTAAATCAAAATCGTCAAGGTTACTAGTAATACGATTAATGCTAGCAAAATTAGGAGCAGGAACAGGCTTAGCAATTATCTTAAAACCAACTTGTTTAAGTCTTTTACCTCTTGATTTATAAATTATTTTTCCATCTTTATCTTTTTGGATCGTTCCAAGGTCGTCTTTTTCAGCAACCATGTTTCCAAGTTCATCTAAAACATAATCTTCAACTTCGTCATATTCAGGAACACGCCTATAAATAATATTAGACTTGATATCTGGCCTAATGATTTGTTGGTCTAAACCAAAACTTGTATAAATCTGGTTTTCGTCATAAACACTTGGTTCTTCATCTCTCATATTCTTCTCCACCCCATTGGTTTTATTACACTGTAAATTATTCTTCCTGTTTTTGGATTAATGACTTTAAAGATTTCAGGAATATGTCCGTATAATTTTTTGATTTCTCTTTGTTTTCTTAAAGCACAATCAATAGACTTGTATTTTAGTTCTTGGTATTTCTTATTCATATAATCTAACTCCTCTTATTCAGAGAAACAAAAAATAATTATCCTGCTGCGCCACCTGGTAGGGCATTACGCCAGAACCAGATTATTACTACTAGTGTTCCAAGTCCTACTAAGAACATTCCACCGTAAAGACAACCGTATCCTAAGAGGTATGCTGTTTGGCTTGTTGCGGCTAAAAGTATTTCTGGGGTTGTAGTAAATATTACTGTGCCATCACTGACTGTTTGAGTCATGTCTAATGCTAGTCCTTCTCCTAGAACTAGTATTCCTAGAATAGTTATTATTCCTGCTCCAAGTAAGTAGATTGGAACGTGGGCTTTATAGAAACCATAAATGACTCCTGCTCCTGATAGGAGTAGTAGTAAAAAGAATATGGTTATCAACATTTTTTTATCACACTTTTTTGTTTTTTTCCTTTGTTCAAGGCAAATACAAGGTTTGTTTTGCTAGGGTATTTATGCTCTAATTATTACTGCTAATAGAGATCCGAATACGATAGCTACAATTACTGCACCAACCATTACCAATGGTAATAGATTAATTAGGTTGTTTGTTCCTGTGTCAAATACATCTGTGTTTAGGTTTGCTCTTATTGACCCATATACAGTTAATATGATTAGGAATACAGTTACAGCACCTACGGCTGAAACTACACCTAGGATTGCAGCAAGTTGTCCTTTTGCTTCTTTCAAAGCTGCTATTTCTGCAGCTTTTGCTTGTATAAATCCTTTCATGATATACTATTGTTTTTTCTTATATATAAATCCCTAATATTTTTTTATTTACAGTAGACTAAAGTGTAGTTGTTTGAATAAAATATTTTTTCGCATTCAGATTTTTGTTTTGTTAATGCTAAGAAAGGTTTTTCTAGATTGTTGTAGTCTGGGTTGGGTGGTGAACCTCGATAAGTTGTATAATATTTTTGGTTTCTTATAAGATAACCTATTTCCCAATCGTTATATAATAACAAATTATTATCTTCAGCTAGACTAATTGATTCTAAAACTATATCAAAAGTATTTTGTTCAGGAAAATAGTCTAATGTTAAAATACTGAAAGCTAGTATTCCAACTATTGCATAAATTCCAACAAATAAATAAACATTCACTTTTTTTTTCGAGTTTAAATAATCTAAAGAACTCATTAGGCTTGGTGCGTAAATTATTGGAATCAAAAAAATGAATCGACCTTGAAGTGTTGCAAGAATTGTGGCGACAAACATTTCTTTTTTGTGTAAAGGTTTTATCCATGCTAAGAATAATAAAAATATTGTTGTTAGTCCGAGTAGTGGAAACATTTCTGCTACTTCAAAATATGGGATCAGTTGTGTTAATGCTGTTCCTTGTGTTGTAGTTATTCCTATTATTAAAGAAAGTAAGAATATTGGATTGTTAACTGCCCCAACATACAAGAAAAAATAGTTAATAGCACTGATTTGTGCAGAAATATATAAAACGATTAAAGAAATAGCCGTGTATATAAAGAATTTCTTGTCATACTTGTGTTTGATAGATTTAAAGTAAAAAAGGATAGACAAAACAAGCAACGTATAACCAATAAAATCATTCTCTAATTTAAATACCAAAAAAAACAGTATCGGAGACAAACCATAAACAAAAAAAACACTCAACCACCCTTTTTCTTTAAAAAAATCTTCAACAATCAAAGCCATTAACAACATTGAAACAAAAAAACAAAAAAACATTACTATTTTTAAAACAAAGAAGTTGCAAGGAAACAAATCGAACAAAAAGGTTTCAATAAAAGGTTCACTAAAAATCGTGTCTCTAAAACAAATATGATTAACATAATAATAAGAATCAGCACCAATAAAACTTGGTCTAACAAAAAAGGGCGTGAAAATAATTAAACAAATCGCAAAGATAAATAATAACTCTTTTTTTTTCATAAAACAATTCCTTTCCTCAAGGCATAACAAAAACTTATTTCCTGAACTTAACATACTGCATTGTTCTTGGATTTATAACATACTTAAAACTCTTACCTTCCATGACTTTTGGTTTAACAGAAGTAGAACTTATAATTCTTCCACACGCCATATTTATTTCAACCTCCTAATAATTTTTCTTAACTCTTCAACAGCAATAGCTCCACGAGCATCTCCATTTTTTCGCATAGCTCCAAGTTTTCCATCAACACTTAATAACATTCTTTGTCTTTTGTAATCACTAGGTTCGTCAGAATAAGCTTTTAGTTTTTTTGCTAATTCTGTGTATAATGTATTATCTCTTACAACCAATTTTAATCACCTGTCTATAATCTTTTTGAAAGCTGGAATAAGCATTAAAGCAGGAATCAAGAATGAAATCACTGCCCAAATAACGAACACTACTTCGTTTCCTGGAACGCTTACTAACAAAAACCAAGCAAGTACTGCTGCGATAATATACCAAACACCCATTTTTAGGTTAGCCATCAATACCATTAACACGAAAAAGATTAGAATTAATACCCACATCATATCTAATCCAAGGAATGGAGTTGTTGCATAACAATTTCCTATTTCACCCCAAGTGAAACTTGTGTTTAAATCACAAACTTTGCTAACTAGCATTGATATCATTTTGCAATCCCCACTGTTTGTAAAATAAATTTGATAAAATAAACTATTCCAATAATAATCGGTATCAATAAAATAGTGTTAAGTATTCCTGCTAGGCCAGAACCAACACAACCGTTTTGGATTGGGTTAGTAGAACAGTCTATTGCACTGTTTAGTGGATTGAATAAAGAACCAATGAATCTACTATAACCAAATGCTAGGTTGTATATTTCTTGTAGTACTTTCCAGAATGCTCCGAATCCTTTACTTGCTATGCTCCAAATGTTATCTGGTGCTGCATCTTGAACAATGCTTGATAAGTCTGGTTGGGTACTAGAATGTAAACTGCTTAGATCGTCATAACCGAATGTTGAGTCTTGGCTTGCGTTATCAAAACTAAAGTTTATTGGGTTTCCGTTTGGGTCTAATCCTATGTAAGTATAGTTTTCCATGTAAAACACCATTGCGTTTAAAGCAACTATTATTAGTAATAAACTATATACTATTGTTTCCCAATCCATAAATTTATCACCAGTTAAAGTTGCTTACTCCTATAACAATTATTCCCATTACTGCTATTATTCCGAATGCTCCTAGTGGAAACCATCCGAAGAATGTGAATAATCCTAGTTCGATTAACATTATTATTCCTACTTTGTCTAGGTTGATTTTTCTTGTTAGTCCTACTGCTGTGAATATCATTATTCCTGCTATGATTAGTAGTGCTGTTGGACAAGGGACTAGTGAGTCTACTAGTATGTTTCCTGTTCTTTTACATCCTAGGTCTCCCCAAACATTATTTTGTAGGATGTAGATTAGGTTGAATTGTTGTGTGTTTGAATCTAAAACATTATAGTATTTTTCGTAATAATAATCTATTCCATCTGCTGTAACATTAACTGTTATTCTTAAAGGATAGTTTGAGTCTATTAGTCCAGTGAAATCTGTATCAATGTTGAATGATTGTTGTACACCACAAACATCAGTACCAGTATGATAAGAATACAAGTTAGATATTAAGTTATTGTTTATGTCGTATTGTAAAGCATTAATATCAAAACTAGTAATTGTTACACTATAACAGATTGGATTAATTTTTATTAACCTATCATAACTAACTGTACTCAAAAAACTATATCCTGGTAAAAAAGAAACGTTTAGTTTTCCAGGAACAACATATTCAGTATCAGCTTCTACGTTTAGAATAAAGTAAACTGTTCCTGTTACTATTTCTTTTCTTTGTTTACTAAAATAAGTTATTTCATTGTATGTTACGTCAAAGTAATAGTCTTGGTTTGCTTTTAATGCAACTTGTGAACTTCCTGAAATGTCTGTTTCGATTTGTTCTACGAGAGTATATCCACTAATGGTTACTCTGTAGATGTCTATGTTTACTCCGCTGATGGGTGTTAGTAATGTGTTTTGTGTGTAGATTATTATGCTTGAAGCGTTTGCTAGTAAGTATGGTTGTAGAGGGAATGTTGTGTCTGCTCCTGGGAAGTTTGCGTAATAGCTTCTTGGAGAGTAAGTTTTGGTTGTCCCTACATAAGCGTTTGAGTCTATTGTAAAAATATAGTTGTTTACTGTGTTAGTGTATAACGCTAGTGTTTTTGTAGCACTTGTTAGGTTTGCGAATGTTTGGGTTGTTATTCCACTCATTACTAGACTCCATGCTGCTGCAATGTCTACTGATGTGTCTTCGTCTTTTGGTTTTTTTATTGTAACACTTATTGAATTATAATCGTAATTTATTCCTGTGGGTGTGTTTGTTAGGTTGAATGTGTTGTACCCTGTGTTTGTGTCTAGGAATATTGTTGCTATTCCTAGTGAATTTGTTTTGATTCTGCTTATTACAAAGTTGTTTTTGTTTGTGTTTTTTATTAGTACCCATGTGTTTGTTAGTATTGTGGTTTTGTTTGGTGCGAAGAATTTGAATTCGATGTTTGTTCCTAGTGTTGTTGGTAGCATTAAAAAGTTTATGTCGAGTTTGCTGTATTGGTTTAGGTCTGTTACATAGTATCTTGTTCCATAATCTGTAAGAGTAAAAGTAAAAGTGTATGTTCCACTTGTCAGTCCTTGTAAATTCAAGTCTAGGTTATTATCGGTTAGTGTTGCTCCACTGTCT
>Ga0105050_10009217_pt1 | contig 11118 bp, 5 predicted proteins | sample FRY01_FD_78088 | JGI IMG/M metagenome (GOLD analysis project Ga0105050, IMG submission 78088) | Freshwater microbial communities from Lake Fryxell liftoff mats and glacier meltwater in Antarctica - FRY-01 | ecosystem: Environmental > Aquatic > Freshwater > Ice > Glacier meltwater ... | reverse complement strand
CTCACAAGAACTTCTGATGATCATATCCGATACTTGTTACAATACAAACCTTATCCGGTGAGGAGATAATATTCGTCGCATCCAGACGCCCACCAAGTCAGACCTCTACTACAGCATAATTCACTCCCTCTTGCCCAAAAATATACAGTGCTGCAGCTGTCATAATTTCAAAATAACTTGGCTGTCACATCGCAGATCGATCATCTGTATCGATAACTTGTTTAATAACATTCATGTAACTCACAAATACTGACTCATCCAGTAGCTGATTGTTGATCATACATCTTTCTCTCAGATCAACAATATGTGGAGACATCGTACATCCAACTCTATATCATAACTGTGACAAGCAGTGACTCATCATCCAGCAGGTAGTACCTTTTCCACTAGTACCTGCGACATGAATTACCTGATAGGAGTTTTGTGGATTTCATAATTGATCAAGGAGAAACCTGACTTTATCAAGTTTAAGATCTGCTAACATTTTTTTCCCATATGGGTAGAGTCGTTGTTCGACATCATGGATTGTATGCATCATATATGATAAGATAGTAATAATTATGAATATAGAGTATTCCATACTAAAAGCATCTGTCTTGTCTCAGCAATATCATGGACTCTCAGGTAGTCTACTCACTGCTGCATCGCATATAATCATGACGCAAGCGAGCTTCATAGTCTATTGTGGGGTCACTGATCAGGTGCCAGCTTCCCGAGAAATCATTTTCTCGATGTACCTAGATATACTGGTAGATGATAGCGTTCCTTGATCATTGCTATACACTGCAGTACGCGGATCGAATCCTGTGGATCAGGAGACAAAAATCACCCCATACCAGGATCCAATATTAGTTGATCACGATCTACTCACTGTGATATACAATACGCAATACACTCATTCAAGAACTCACAAATTTCCTCCATAATATCTCATACCGAGCTTCTCGGAGACTTGTCTGCAGCACCATGAGGGGCCTTACTATACATAATCACATACTTGACCTGTGGATGAGCTGCAATCAGCGCTATCATATCAGGATCATATCTTCATCATGACACATCATTGATCATTTGCACGCCAGACGCAATTCATAGAGCAGCAATACGAGCATCTCTGGTGTCCAAAGAGAAGGGCAGTACACATTCCCTACAAATATCAAAAAACACCTTTAATCTAGCATATTCTTGCTCAAAGTCAATTTGTGGAGCTCATGGCGCCGTACTGACAGCTCATATATCTATCATATCAGCTCATTGATCCATGAGTCACTGTAGATACTGTCATAGTAATTCAGGATCAGTATAATCTGTAAACCCATCACCAGAAAACGATTCTACTGAAAGATTACACACAGCAACAAGTTTAGTAGTTATCATGATTACTAAGAATATACAAGTTAAAACTCAGTTTAATTACGATAATATGAATTATCATAAGTAAAATATAGTATAAAACTTAATGATGTAATACCATAAAATCAAGTGATTTTATATAATAATTTGTTATTATTACATATTTTGATTGTTATTGTATCTTCTTTTCATATTATAACCTATAACCTATAACCTATAACCTATACTCATGCTCATCCGATATTATATCACATCCATTATTATCTGACTGATGATGATTTTAATAGGTCAACCACTGTGGGCTCTCATCCCATGACTCGCTATCATTATCATGACCACTGGTAGTATCCAGTCACACCAGACATCCATCCAGTCAGTCCAGCAGTTTGCTACTGATAATATCATGCTATTATCTCGGCTAACTCTGATGTTTGCGAGCGTATGGATGATGTATCTATCAGGATATGATGTGATAATATCTGCAATCTATGTTTCTATCATTACGGTTATTATCTATTGTATTGCTCTGAGCCTCAACTATATCGACGGGACCATTATCCGACACCAAGCATCTGTCGTATGAGTGATCGGAACCACCATTACAGCGATTATTATGATTATGACAGATATGTCATCAATGCAACAATATTGGGGGATTCTGACGATCTTCATGACTATTATTGCTACGATTGTGATGACATATATTATCATGTCTCATTACTTATGACGAGAGCTACCAGATACACTACGTGACGAAGCTATTGGATTACGAACTGCTATCATACCCATTAGCATCATTATCACGGTATTTAGCCATGATATCATGCGAGCGTGCACACTTAGTCTCCTATGGTATGCATGTTCTGCGCGAACACTGTCACAACTCAACCATCACTACTACCCTGCTATCGATACTGAAGAGCTAACGCTAGATCTCATCCTCAAGTGATACAAAACCACACACATCAGTCAGATTACTCGCTATTCATGGATCAATACAGCATTCCATACAATTAGTCAGATACAAGACCCTATCCGCTTCATCATACAGCGTATTCCCGATGGGATCATGATCATTGCCTACCTGTATTTTATCACCCAGCTGCTCTCATCATGAGTCAGTATGGCTGATTTTATCATTTACTGTGTTGGATTTTTGGTCTATATCTGACTACCCTACCTCTTTCAGATGAGTTCAGTATTTGAGATTGATACGTTATCTCAGTGATTCATCATTGGATATCTAAGCATCATTGCACTCATGATGACAGTATTTACTTCCGATCCTATTGCTGGTAGCATTATCGGTATCGTATGGGTCATTATCAACGCTCTCATCGTTGCACAATATCATCGCCTCTGAGTACAACAATACATCCAGCCACACCATGTCAAGCGACGAGTACGAGCCAATACCGCATGAGCAGCAGTTATTATAGGAGTAATGATACAACTACCTATCGATTCTATCATGATTATTCCATTGATCTTGATAGTCCTGGCTATCTTATGATTTACCATTGCTCAGTCCTACATCACTCTACGCACCCTCAAATAAGGCATCAAAATATTGTAACTTTTTAGTCATTGCTGTACTAGGATTTATAACCTGTGACTGATACCAGTACTGAAAACTCTCTGCATAATCTTCCCCTGGTCCAGATTGAGCATAATCAGTAACAAAATCTGACCTATTGCAGATGTTTTTTCACGATGATCGACAGATTGATTCGAAATCTTGTACAGTAGTATCTTTCAGATAATAGATATAGTGAGCCAATTCATGATATACAAGCTCTTTAATATGCTTATCAAAATTCTGCATATATGAGCTATCTTCACATAGATTCACATTAAACGTAATACTCGTAAGCTTACTGTCCACAGTTTTCCCTGCACGATTACGAGATAGTACAACCTTGGTCAGCCCACGAAGCTCGCTACACTTCTCCACATAATTAAACACGATCTTCGAACCGATAACCTCCACATCTGCTTGTGTCAGAATTCCATCATTTTGTAAACGCACAAGAGAGTCTGCAATTACATCACGATATAATACACTCATTTGTCCTGCTACTTTTTTGGTAATCGGATGCATCTTGAGTACCTCTGTTCTATTGGCTACTGATACATTCACATAATCAAAAATTGATTGATCAACAGATCTATATATGGCTATCATTTTTTTTAATTCATCAAAGTATTTGATACGATAAGTATAATTTGTGCGTACTGGGTTAATTGCTGCTGCTTTACCCTTATAAACAAGATAAAAACGATCCTGTAACTGATACGCTGCAATCTTATATGCACAATACTGCGATGCATCACTATATGTTGCTGCTGCCTGATGCCATTGCTGATAAGATGAGTAATATTGAGCGGCAGTGTCTTTATTGAGAGTTAATCCTATTTCTATAAGGGTTGAACTTACATTTTCATTAATCTGAGTTTTGAATCTTGCATCCAAGACACAAGAACGGTTAAGCATTGCAAGTGCAGTATCTATCAGTACTCACTTTTCGATGAATCACTGATCCATACTTGTACGCTGTTCCCATGCACCCATCGTCTCTTGTAATGTTGTAGCATTCACAAACCCTAGCGATATAAGCACCAACATATACATTCATACAATAATTTTTGTTTTAGTAATCATCAATTATTTATTACTATCTAAATTCTCAAACTTCTCCAACTTCTCTACTCAATAAATATCCTCGCCAACAACCTAAAGATACCATAACTCGTCGCAATGATTGCAATTCCAATAAACGCATTTTTGATAGCTCCGCCATTATCTTCCTTAGTTCCAAAGGAGCTCATTGCATACTGATATCCAGAAAAAATAATAAACCCAGCTCCTACAACAAGTCATAGATTAGAAATAAACTCGATCACTACCGATGAATATGCAATAATAGTATCCCAGGTCATAATACCAGAACTGAGCTGATTGGCTAATCATGAAGTTTCACTTGGATCAAAGGCTGTTGAATTAGCTACCTCATTATACTTATCCCAAAACTGATGCTGAGACTCACTAGAGGTTAGTGTTTTATAAGCTGCGTTAATAGCGTTCTGATTTTCAGCCTCAGGTATTAGTTGCATCGAGTTTGCACGATAGTCAGGCATACTATCACCACTTGCAGCCCACGCGACACTCGCAAAACTCATCATCTGCAGTCAGATCATTATACTCATTACCCCATATACAAGTCATTTGAAACTACGAGTCATCGTCATACAATATAAATACTATAACCATTATAGTCAGATAATATCAATATTGCAAATCTGGACCCTATCTTCATCCTACCTTGACCTTATTTTTACCCCATTCTATCACCAATGTAACTATTTCCCACATCATCATAAAACTTACCCAAAATTTAGACCAATTTTTACGTGGATCACTGATAAGCCTCCAGACTGACTCTAGTCGTAGTTTTCTCACAATTTGAGGAGCTCTTATTTCTCTGCCTGCCCAGTAGTCAATGGTTGCTCACTGATTACATGCGATGATATGATATTTTCTAATATTTTCACGATTCTGGTATGACCATGTCTCTTGTCTTGGTACTCCTAAGCACACCATCATAATTATTGGGTAACGAGGATCGCAAGATTTAAGCATTGCGTCCCAATCTCGTTGCGTAATAGTATCATGATAATCAATATCTTGCCAATACGACCACTTAATTCAATAATTCTTCTGAAGCCACTCCCCCGCAGGTATAATCACATCACCAGACCTTGTAGAAAGAGAGCCACCATAAGTACCAAAACATACAAGATTAATAGGTCATTGAGCAAGATAATACTCCAATAAGTCTGGAAAAAAATCCGTACCATTAAGGTTGCTCAACTTGGGTACTCATACTACTCTACCCAAGCAGTGAGCCACTCTCCACCAAGTCAATAGTGCTGCTCCGTCAGGCAATATCAGATCACTAGCAAACAATCCTTCTTGCCATCTTGTTGTCCTGAGACACGAAGGATCCAGTTTGGATGAATAGATTCTTCACTGCGTTCAGAATGACAATAAGTTATTCCTCAAAATCACCGCCCCATATACATAACTCACTACACAAAAGCCCTGTTCAGAATAAATCTGATCAATCTGACTCAAAGCTTGCTGTGTAGTTCATTGGAAGAGTCTATTTTGCAACATTCAGTGATTTGAAGAGTTCATCAGCACCAGGAGGAGGAGAAGTAAACAACTTAGGATTAGGAGTGATACGTAGAGACGCTCACTCAATCAGCGAAGTCTTTCTCTTTGCAACAATAGCCGCGCTACTAATACTCATATTTGTTCATGATCATGAGTACCAGTTTTCAATCACCGATCTTCTACGATTAGAAAGATCTTGAATATTAGGACCAATCACTATACCATTAATCACGAGACGACCATCATCTATCCATCTCCTTGTAGTGAGATCATTCTTAAGTGTGCTACCAGCATATCATGCAGACACAAAGATACCACTAACTTCTTGTGGCCTACTGCTAAGAGTTCAACCCGCAAAGATAAGATTTTGATCAGTAATAATCATCATTGTTTTAGACTTAATATCACCAAACAATACCACATCCGCATTAGGTGCAATAATTGTAAATTGGTCAATATTCTGAAATGTTTCACTATTAATAGAACTCATCATAGCATAATTACTAAGATACAAGGGAGTTGTTCATAGATAAACATAAATATTACGAGTTGGTATTTTATACAATGTATATGGAATGCTCTGAGCACCACTGATAAGTGCAGAGTCAAAACCATTTGTATATGTTACCGTACTATTAGTAGTGGTAGCAATTGCAGTATATTTAGTAATAAACCTTGCAACAAACTCACTATTATTCTGTCCATCTGTACCGATAGTAGATATATACGTAGGTACTTGTGTACTACGAGATAATACTGTCTCTCCATAAGTATTCTCGATACTTTGATCAAATAATCTTGTAGCAGAAGTATAGAATTTACTAAAATCACTAAAACCTAAATTAGATAAGAGAGATCATTCTTGGATCACATATGGCTTCGTCACAATAAATTGATTTTGACAAAATCATATCTCAGCTCTATCTTCCTCAGTCACAACACTATATACATAGCCAGAGAATACACCACCTACAATTTGTGATTCTTGATTACAATATGAGTAACTTATCTTCTTAAGGCGAATCTCGTATTCACCTAGTCTATTATTCGTAATACCTCAAGTCATAGGAATAACATGCGATCACTGAGATGAGGTAATATTACCAGCTATCTGACTTAAAGCATGCTTACTAATAGACACAATGCTATCTTGATTGTATGTTGATCTTACTGTTTGATTACTTCATGCCACAGTATTAATACCCAAAAGTGAGCTTCTCTCAGAAATAAATCTATCGGCAGTAGGATCAAACATTGTGAAACCTGCAATCGTAGATCATATACATGGTTGCGTAAAGGAATAAACAACCCTCGAAACAGCCTCAGTATCAAAATTACTCAACTCAAATGTACACTGAGGCACTGGATGGGTACCAGGATTATACATAATCTTATTAGCATGAATAGGACTACTACATTGACTAGTGAATCAGCTATTATACTCTACTCCACCTTGTAGTACTTCTCAGAAATTCCACCAAAATGGATATTGTTCTCACTCTTGGATAGAGGTAGTATTATCATTACTACATGATGCGATCCAATTACACGTGAGTGGCTTACCTAATTTACAAGATGTTGTACAATAATTTCCATAGAGTGGATCATTATAATCAAATCACGTATATAAAATAGAACCACTATTATTATTTCTTCATCAGACCGCCATATATGGAGCATGACCATCGTCACACTCTTCATTAAACTCTTGTACGCCATTACCACACAGATTTACGGGTATCTTGGTAGTCTGTTGGATCGTATTGGCAGGACAGATACTGATAGGAGGAGGAGTACATACATAGTTATTACCATTGAGCTGTCATACAGGATTAAATATCGAAGGAAATACCGTACTCATCGTTGTATTTAAGAATCTTTGTGCAGCATCACCAGGATCTAGACCTGCAAGATTAGTATCGGTAAGATCAGTGATCAGATTTGAAAACATATCATAATTATTATTACGATAGATCCATACACAGTTATCTCATGTACTCACATTTATATCTTCTGATACACTCTTAAGGAGCTTATACTCATAGAAGAAATATCACTTAGCTCATGGATACAAAGGCTTAGTAAACTCATATTCTACATATGGACCACACACATAACCATCCCATCTAACTCACACCTTATCAGTAAATCATAGACTCGTCAATACAAGAGGATCAGTAGCAAGTGTCGAACCAGTAATTGGTCCCAACAACTTGTTACCAGCGGCAGATCATGAGTATATTGTGATCAGTACATCATTACTTGCCAATCTACCAGTAAAGGTAGCCATATTAAGACAAACATTTTGGTGTACTTGATCAACAACACGATTATCATTAAGTATTGTGTTACCTGACATACTATAGAATACCTCATAGAGATCTACTTGCTGTTCAGTACATGAACATTCTGGAGCAAGTTGACATCCAGGAAACTCAGGATATTCGTATCATAATAATCATACAATCTGACCACCAGTATATGCCCTACCACCAGGATCAGCCAATAATCATCAAGTGATTGAAATTGGTTGACATGAAAGAGTTGATGATTTACATTCACAATTATCCGCTGCTCTAGCTATGAGTTGCTTTTGAGCTTGTACACTCTCACCAGGATTCAGATTTTGCACCGTTCATCCAGTCCAAGTCTGGACACACTGCTTGTAACAGTTGGACTGAGTAAAACTACCAGACAGAACACCATTATCACATACTCTATATTCGGAACGACAATACTGAATCGCATCTGCATCAGAAACTACATCATCATACCATGCGACAACCCCACTGCCCTGACTAATGCTTCCTCATCATAGACTAGTAGGCACAGCACATGATGGCAAGCCAATCGGTACAAAAAACTCAGAACAGTTGTTAATAAGATTACCATAAATACTAGTTGTATCAAACATAATTTTCTCTGCCTCACTAGGTAGTACACATGATCTTGCACGCAATACGTTACCTAACTGATCATTACTGATACGATATGAAAGCTTCATCTCACACACATCACCATAATCCATGAGCACAGGATTACTCGCTCCCTGACTAGACATAACAGTCTGTACTGAATATCAATCACGAGGATATCGATGACATGCTTCTACTGACTCTTGTCATGGTAATGGTGGCTCATTTCACGTTCATGATTGATTTTTAGGATTTGCTTTCCAAACCATATCAGATACTAATAATGGAAATGGCAAACTACTACTGGATGCTAAAGTACGAGTCTCAAAGTAAGGAATTGGACAAGAATAATCATATACAGATCTCCAAGTAAACAACATACTGTTAATATATGGAGCTTCACATGCACGATATCTATTATTATTATCAATATTTAGTTCACAATTATTTCTATAGTGCCAATTTTCAGTTCCACCATCGTATCGAGAACGAGCTACAGGAGGAATATACCAGTTACTGATTGGACAGGTCCCAGATAATACTACCGATCATGCAATATAGTCCAATCCAGTCAAGATCGCAGTCGTCATATTGAGACCATTGATCGAACCAAATCCAAGGTTCTCAAAACGATAACTAACCTCAATAACCTCTCAAGAGAGATATCCTGACCTACGATTGACAATACGAGTCTTAAGATCAATATCCTGATCCACTCAAATATGTCAAAATCTTGTGACCACACGACCCGATCTTGGCATCATAAACTGCACACCCGACAACTGACCAGCGTTCATTATGTCAGTACTTGTATCATACTTTGCACCTGTACGATTATGCACAAACAGCTGCTTACTATGAGAAATATAACCATTGAGTCACGCAGTAACAACACGATATTCACTATTACTATCTACAATCAACGGTAACTGTGGCGTACCATTACATCATTGAGCAATAAATGGAGGATTATATGGTTCTAAAGAACCATCATCATTAGGATTCACTTGACACAAACTACCAAAAACTTGTGTACGACCAGTAGTATATAAGGATCGATTGGCTCATTGTTTTTGATATACTTCAAACACAGCAGGTATTCCCTCATCCCATTTACCATTATCTCCATATTGAGTAACGCCATCACGGTTATTATCCATCCATGCCTGAGGAGTAATCAGATTTTTGACAGGACAATTACCACTAGGACAGTGGTATTGAATATCGACGTCAGAGGTACAGGTACCAGCGACAAATCTTACAGTATTGGGTTGTGTATCTGATGATACTGATGATGTTTTGGGTGGATTACTGTAATCCCACACAAGTTGTTGTCAGACAAGATTTCGTCAGGATCCGATAGTATCAACTTTGAGATAATAAACATTACCCGCTACTAATATTCTTGATCTAACACCAAAGCCCATATCTTGTCAACTCCATATAGGATTTCTTGCTGCATCATACAGAGTATAACTTAAGTAATTAGCAGTGTATCGTTTTCAAGCACAATCTGCAAGATTAGGTTCATCACAGTACTTGACGCTAGGCATAATTTTGGGAGTACAGATACACTGCACACTCGGAGAGCTTCTACACTCAAACTCCGCAGGACAATCCTCACCGCTCACTCTACTACCACAATCCCCATTATCTTCCGTCCATCAGATACGAGTGTTATTGGCACAGAGATAGTCACGCTTGTTATTACCAGCAGCAGAACAGTCTATACATGCGGTAGCTTCATTTGTTCCACTTGGATTACATTGTCTTCCATAAATACAATTACCACTTCTAAAATTATTGTTACAATCAAGTACATGATCATAAGACCATCACTTTAGTCAAGAACATCTAAAGTTTTTGGGATCTTCATTGAGACGAGGTCATTGAGAAGTATATTCTTGACAACTAGTATTACAAGCACCACAACTTCCACATTGTAAAGCTCCACAATTATCAGTATTAGCAGCTCAATTATCACATGATTCTTGCGGTCACTCTATGATACCATTACCACAACGACGAGGACGAAAACCATTACTACAATTAGCGGAATTACCACCATTAACAGAAATACATTGTCGAGTATAACTTGTTCGATCAGGATTACTAGTATCAGTTACTAGGTTAGTAGAATCTCACAACATACAATGTCATACAGAAACAGTACCGCACTGAGCATTAACCCTACAAGTTGGACAATTGCTTCATCAACAATCAACACCAATCTCATCACTATCTTTAATATTATTATAGTTACAAGATGGTAAACTAGTTGTACGATTACAATCAGTAACACTAGTACCATTATTAACTCATAGACAACTCCAGGTAGTAGTATTACCACTAGTGACTTGGTTACTCAAGTTTCATGCGGAACAGCCTCCATTGATGGTATTATCACAGACACCATCAATAGGATCAGGAGTACATGGATCAACATTACAATCTACAGTTTCACCTTGACAATTTCCGTTATACCTACTACATTGCCCACTATCTCCACCAGCATTACGACATTGTCGTGTTCTTGTCTGACCACAAACAGTTTGTCAGTTATCATTAAACTGATAGGCTCAGGGTCCGTTACATCATAGTGGCGTAGAGTTATCACATGTTGGTGCTGGAGGAGTGACTGGCGGATCATTACAGGTATTATTATCTGGCGAT
>Ga0105050_10009214_pt1 | contig 11121 bp, 11 predicted proteins | sample FRY01_FD_78088 | JGI IMG/M metagenome (GOLD analysis project Ga0105050, IMG submission 78088) | Freshwater microbial communities from Lake Fryxell liftoff mats and glacier meltwater in Antarctica - FRY-01 | ecosystem: Environmental > Aquatic > Freshwater > Ice > Glacier meltwater ... | reverse complement strand
TTCATTTTATACTTAATTTTAGTTTTGTAAACTCGAACAGTTCCTGGAGTAATGCCTTCAATAACACCGATTTCTTTCGAACTTAAATTCATTCTAAAATAAGTACACAATGCCAGTTCAAACTTACTTAAGTCGGGATGTAAAAGCTCTAGGTTATTTTTAAATATATTTTTGTCTCCAAAATCTTTTGGATTTTTAGTCAATTGTTTTTTATCTATACATTGTAAATTTTTTAATTTTTCTTTTAGCTCGTCTAAAAGCATCTTAGTGTCGAAATTCTCAAATTCTTCCACTTCAATTAATGTGTTGATTAGCTCCTCTTCAAACGATTGTTTAAGCTCTAATTTAATTTTTAAATCAGAAATTTGACGTTCTTTGTTTAACATTCTTTCAGAATATAAGTTAAAATCTAATTCGTTGATGTTATTAGAATTAAAAGCTAATGTTGTTCCTGAAACCGATTTTGAAAGTTGTTTTTCGACAAATAGAATTAGCATTAAAATAAATACAAGTAAAATAACAACTGTAAGCAAAAAAGTAATATTCGAAAAAAAAAATTGTACTCATAAAATTATTTTAAGAATTAATAACTTCTTAGAAACGAAAGTTAAAATAACAAAAATTTTAAAAAAATAAATTATATAATAGAATTAAAAAAAAATGGTTTATTATTCATTTAACAAAAACAATACTACATAAAATTCAGGCTATTTAAAGGGTGTGTATATCTAACTGTATGGATTTCTTGTAAAGGTTGACCGAAAAAGAAAACAAAAGCAATGACGAAAAAAAATTTTTAATTTAGGTAAATATTATTAGCCCTCATTTCTAATTACGTTTCACTGTAATAAATTGTTAAGCAGCTTTTTTGGTATTTATATTACAGAGGTATTGATTTAAACTTTCCTCTTGACGTAATCCCATTTTATGTTTGATTTTATTTTTGTAAACTCTAACAGTTCCTGGAGTAATACCTTCAATCACACTGATTTCTTTTGAGCTTAGATGCATCCTAAAATAAGTACAGAGCAATCGATCTTGATAACTCAATTCAATATGTAAACGTTCCAATTCTTTTAAAAACACTGTTTTGTCATCTATAATCGTTGATTCTTTTGCAAATTTCTTTTTATCAATGCTATTTAGATTAATCAATTTGAGTTTTAACTCATCCACAAACTTTTTAGAATCATACAGATTGTTATTTTCAACTTCAGTAATCATTTTTATTAATTCTTCTTCAAATGACTTTTTAATTTCTAATTTGATTTTTAGATCAGCAATTTGACGTTCTTTGATCACTAATTTTTCCGAATATTGATTAAAATTTAATTTATTTTCTAAATCAGGAATGTCTGCATTTGAGTTAACAAAAAATAGTTTTTTAAGTTGACGCTCTAAAATCAGAACAATTGATGCAGTTGAAAAAAGTAAGGCAATAACAGCAATTAAATTTGTTGGACTTGGGTTAAATAAATCATTCATAAGATAAATTTAAAAGTTTAAATTAAAAGAATTAGGTAAAAAGCTTTTAGTTAATAAGAATAAATCATTAAAGTTTAGCAATCTATAATTTAAAATATTTTCCTTATTGTATTGAATAATTATTATGAAAATCCAAATTTCTACTCTACAAATTTATTCGATTATTGTTACACTTAAATTTTCGAATCTTATTTAATTACACTTTAAGGGATGAAAATATAATTAACTAGGGCTTACCCTTGAGAAAAATTAATTTTAAGATTTTAGATTTATTACACGTTCTAAAAAAGTTTAAAAAATCAATTTATGAACCTTGAATTGAACTAGTTAATTTTAGAATCACAACCAAAATTTAACAATTATCCTAGAAGAGCAAAACATAAAACTATAAAACTAACGTGTTTTTTCCTACCGAAGAATTGTACTAAAACTAGCTATTCATTTTAGAAGGTTTAGTCTCTATAGGTTAAGAGCAGATTATAAAAGCCCATTGTTTAGGGCAAAATCATAAACTCCGATATTATTGGCAACTTTTAATTTTTTGTATATTTTCGTTTTATAACCTTCAATTGTTTTTTCAGACATTTTCATTTCGAGAGAAATTTCCTTGTTTGAAAGACCTTTGCTGATTAATCGAATTACTTTTAGTTCTTTTGAGCTAAGAGTATGAATAGTTTCATTTTCATATTCCAACATCAACTGCGAAATTTCAGAACTAAAATACCTTTCTCTTTTAGATGCTTTAGTAATCGCAGAAATGAGATCATCTTTAGAAGAGTTCTTTGTTAAATAGGCTCTGATACCTACTTTGTAAAGCTCTTTGGTTATTGAATAAATATTTAACATGGAAACCACAATAATATTAACATTTGGAACACAGTCCAACATTGATTTAATTGTGTTTATAGAACTGCCATCTTTTAAATTAATATCCATTATGATAACATCTACCCTATTATTTGTGCAAAAAGCTAATGTATCTAGACAGTTATCTGACTCACCAATTATTTTAAAATCAGTATTATTTTCAATTGTTAATTTCCAAGCATCTCTAACCAAATGATGATCTTCAGCAATAAAAATGGTTTTAACCTCCATAGTATTTAAACATTATTTAAAATCAATCCAAAGGGAACGTTACTGTTATTTAAGTTGTCTTTATTGCTAAAATAAGTTAAATTAAATTACGAATTTAAAAATAAATGATTGATTTAATATAAACGTAAAAACAGTAATAAAAAAAAATAGAATAAGGGTATTCCGTCTATTTTTAAGGTTTTATCCTAATTTTAGTCTTCTCTTTTTTAAAGCAAATAAGAATTAATCAAGTTTAACTTCTATATAAACTGCCAATCCTTGAAAAAGGTTGTTAAAAAACCGCACTTTTCCATTCATTAAATAAACCCTATCTTGAATACTTTTTATTCCAATCCCATCAGAATTTGAGGATTGAACGCCAACACCATTGTCTTTCGAAATCAAAATTAAGTTGCCTTCGTTATAGCAAAAACGAAAAGACATTTTGTCTCCTTTCGAATGTTTAATAGCATTTTGAGCCAACTCCTGACAAATTCTGAAAATGTGTTTTCTTACGGTATCATTAATACTTATTAGTTCAACAATGTTATTTTCAATTGAAAATTTGACAGGTGAAGAAGTGTTTATTTTCAAGAAATAATCAGCAATTGCACTAACAAAACAATTATTAAAAATAAACTGTGAAGTCGATTCTAATGCTATTTTACGAATTTCTTCAATCGCTAAGCACAGATAATCGATTGCATTGTGAATATTTTCGTTGTCTTTCACACCTGAATTTTCTATACTTAACTTAGATGCAAAAAGCAATTGATTCACTCCATCGTGCAGATCCTTATATAATTCTTCTCTACTTTTTTCTTTTGATTCAATGAGTAGTTCAGCTATTTTTTTTCGTTTTTCTGATTCCTCTTGTAATTTCAACTCCAACAATTTCCGCACTGTAATATCTCTCGAAATAATGAAGGTTTTTTGGTGGTTTAAGTTTTCATCGTATTCGAAATTAGCGTAATCTTCCAGCCAAATATCACCTTCAATCGAATGTATAGCCTTGTGTTGAATACTTAAATTTTCATTTTTGTTGGTGATTGCATTCAAGTAAGATTCCAATACAAAATCCAAATGGCTTGGATGTATGTAGTCGAGTGCTTCAGTTTCGTGTACTGGAAATCTTTGTATTTTTTTTCCTGTTATACGCTCAAAAGATGGACTAGCGTAAGTTAATTCCGACTTATTATTAAATATCATTATGGAGTCTGATGAATTATCGGCCAACAAAGATAATAACTCGTCTTGTTTACGAATGTTTTCCGTTAAATCCATTCGTTCTGAAACATCCTCAATGAAAGAACCAATTGTTGCCTCATTTTCGCGTTCAAGAAACAAAAAACCAACTAGTTCAGATGGGTATTTACCCTGTGTGTTAGCGAAAACCTCCTTTTGAATCAATGAATTTGCTTCTTCGGATAGTTCCTTAAATGAATGACCTTTGCTTAATAAAAAATTCTTAGGTTGTTCTTTTATCTCACGTCTAAAGTTACTGACTGTAAGATTACTAAATGAAATAGCTGGAGCGGTTACATTATCTCTTTTGTTCAAAACACCTGTCAAAATAGAAGATCTTTCAGTTGATTCTTCTTGTTTTAACTTTTCTACTTGTTTTAAAATAAGTGCCGATACTTTAACATGGGTTCCCAACATCCGAACTGGCTTTCCATCCTTATTGCGAATACAAATACCTTTACAGCGTATCCAAACAGTGCTCCCGTTCTTATGTGTATATCGGATAACTTGATCATAGGGGAATTCAGGGTTTTCAAAATGTTTTATTAAATTTTCCTTTGCTAAAATAAAATCATCTTGGTGAATAATATTCTGCCAGGTATTTGCCTTGTGAGGCATTTCAGAGGGGTTGTATCCTAATGTTGTCCAAAAATTTGGTGACATCCATTCATTTTCAGGATTTTCCAAGTCCCAATACCAAGCTCCGTCAAGTACATTTTCGTTTATAAAGTTAAAAATTATGTTATCTTCTCTAACTTTTAAAATTAATTCTTCTTCTAGGTAGTTCATATTAAAAGTTTTGGGTTAATAGCTTTTTTTGCTGTTTAGGTAAAAATTTAAATACGCTACTTAAATGTTTTTTAACGCTGAATTTAGGAATTTGAAATGTTGGGATAGCTATTCAGAGGATTTTAACTTTAATAAAAAAGGGTATTTACTTATTAAATAAAGGGTTAATACTTATTTTTTTTATCAAGTATTGACTGCCGTAAATGAGTTTGTTTTGCATGATTCTAAATTTTTAAGTGAGTTGTTTAAGAAAGTACCACTGTGCAATTTGTCATTTTGAGTAGGTTAAATTTCCAACAATTTTTTTAATTCTAAACATGTTTTCCAATTTCGAGTGGTAGCAGTATTTTTAAGCTTTTTCTCAATGAAAGTGTTTGTAACTTTCTTATTCCCGTAACCGTTTGGAAGATAAAGGTAAACCGATTTGTTAAAGAATTTAATTACTTCATTTTCAGCATGTTTTTCTTCGACTTGTTGGAATAATTTTGAATCTATTTCATTTCCTAAGATAGTGACGTGAAAGAATTTTTCATCTTTTTCTAAGTCATTCAAAAATGGATTATTTTCTACGACAGTTTCAAATTCAATTTTAGTTAAAACAAGTACTGGAACTTCTAATTCAAAAGTTGAAAGCAATGCTGATTGTAATCTTTTAGCAATGACATCAGTATTTCCTACCTTTCCTTCAAAAAGAACATTACCACTTTGAATATACGTTTTAACAGCTTTAAAATCAAGATTTTCTACCATTTTTCGCAAAGCATCCATTTTAATTAAATTTTTGCCACTTACATTAATTCCTCTTAGAATTGCTACATATTTCATAATATTATGCGTTGGTTGTTGACTTGAAAACAATCAATCTTTCAGTAATTAATTCAATTTCGAGCTTAAATCTTTTTGCAATGAATACCATTGTTTCTTTTCTGAAAATGAAAACATGGGTAATATCTAACCGATAATGCCAACTTTCGAAATTAATTTTATCTGAATACAAAAGTGTCATCACAATCCATCGTCCTCCTAATTCAAGGATTTTCAAAAGTTGAAATAGTTCTTTTTTTGGTTGTTGAAAGTGCTCCCAAACCTCTGAACAGACAATATAATCGTACTTTTCTAATAACAGATTTTCAGCTGGCGTAAAATATAAATCATATTGAACAATATCAAATCCTTTATCAAGTAACATTTTTGAAATAACAGGTCCGGTTCCTGATCCAAAGTCAAGACCTTTATCGCTAGCTCGCTGATATTGCAGAACAAAATTGGTAACTGGTGAAGTAAAGTTTTGATAACCAACATCATTTACATCATTGTTATGCATTTCATAATGCTTTTTCTCTTCAGTTGGTGTTAAATAAAATCGATTGTCTTTCACCAAAGCAAAACAGGTTGAACAATCAAAGTAATGTTGATTTTTCTTTGTAAAAAGCATGGAATCGCAGAGCGGGCAAATCATTTAGGAAGTTTGTGAATCAAATTTAGTATTTAAAATTTTAGAACAGTGTTGTTTTAGAAAAATCCAATTTCGATTTAAATTTTTTTCAAGATCTTCAAGTTTTGTTTCTTTAACGTTAACATTGATCATGAAAAAGAGTTGAATAAGTAGAAGGTAAAGAATATTAAAAACTAAAGAATTTCTCTTACTTTTGCCACATGCGCCTTGTTAAACAAATTCCACATGAACGATACTTGATTCAAATTCATCAATACAATGGGAAATATATTCTCAAAATTGAATTAGCGCAATTCGAACAGTTGTTTAAAATCAGCGATACAGACCTTTTTAACTTAGATGATTTAGAAAAAATGATTCAAGGAGAATTTTTAACAAATTGCTTGAAACGTTTTGTGGAAATGCGCACAGATTGGCAAAATGCTTTAAATAAATTACAAAATCAAGCTTTATAAAATGAAAAAAATCATTGCTCTACTGTTGTTACCAACAGTTATTTTATTCTCTTGTGGTTCAAAGCAAGAAGTGAAAAAGGATTCTACACCAAAAGTAAAGGCAAGAAATATGAATGGACTCGTGATTGCTTATTACAGCAATGACAGTATCAAAGAAAATTTTGAATACTATAAGCGAGAAGATGCTGCAGTAACGAAAAAACAGAAATCGTTTCAAAGAGAAGTTCAACGTCGTACAAATGAGTATCAATCCTATGTGCAACGAAAAGATCAAGAGGCGAGAGGTGGGTTATTGTCACAAAATGAAATAGCTCAAGCGCAACAAAAAGCACAGCAAATGGAAGGTGCAATCATGCAATACCAGCAAAGTGAAGGTGCAAGATTAGAAGAAGAAACATTGAAAAAGCTTGCAGATATTAGTAAAAAAATTGAAGCTTTAGGTAAAAAATATTGTGAAAAACATAACATTGATATTTTGCTGATTCACGGAGAAGGAGGACAATTGAATTATATCAATCCAACGATGGACGTTACGTCTGAATTCATCAACTTTTTGAATGAGAATCAAAAACAAATCGAAAAAGAGTTAAAATAATGTTGATAGCGCTCCAAAAACAAAAAGAAAACATAGCGGAATATTTACTGTATATGTTTCAAATTGAAGAGATTATCCGAACTTTCAAAATGGATTTGGATAAAATTATGACAAACTTCGTTGAACCTAGTATTCCAAATGTTTCTTACACCAACCAATACCGAGAATGGTATGCTGATTTAATCAAGCAAATGAAGGTGCGTGGATTGGAAAAAGAAGGTCATACTGAAACGGTAAACGAGGTAATCTTAGAGTTGATTTATTTGCACAATACGCTTTTGACCGTAGTTAACGACGAAAAATACAAAACATTAGTAGATCATGCTGCCGAATACCTAAATGAATTCAAAGGAAAAGCAAACATGACGCAACGCAACGATATTGAAGTTTTGTTGCACGCAATGTATATGAAATTACAACTCAAAATTCGCAAGCAAGAAATCAGTGCTGAGACAGAGGAAGCTATGGATAAATTACGTATTCAGTTAGCTTATTTGGCAAGAGAATACAGCAGAATGAAAAGCGGCGATTGGAAAATTGGTCAGAATTAAGAATTAATTCAATATTTCAGTTAATTCATTTACAACACTTTCAAATGTAAATTGCGATTGAATAAACTCATATCCGAGTTTACCTAAGTAAGCTCTTTTATGTTCATTTTGTGCTAATTCAATACATTCAGAAATAAACGCTTCGCTATTTTCACAAATTGGATATTCTTTGGGTAAATTTAAACCTTCAGCAGCTTTTGGGGTCAAAACGCAAGGCAAACCGTTACTCATTGCTTCCAATACTTTGATTTTTACGCCCGATCCAGATTTCAGGGGAGCGATAAATATTCCATTTGATTGCAAGAATTCACTTGAACTTTTTACAAAACCCATAAATCCAACTTTTGAATCATTTTTGGTGTAATTTATTTTTTTAGAATTCTTTCCTGCAATTTCCGTTCTAATTGAAATTGATTGTTGAATTAAAGGATTCAAATCGTTTAAAAACCAATTCATTGCTTCTAAATTTGGTTCCCAATTAAATGCACCAATAAAACAAAAACTTGCGTTGCTATAATCTGTTTTGCACTTGGTTTTTTCAATTGAAACCGGAATAAAACGAGTAGGCGTGGAGCTTATTTTTTCAATTGCTTGAATATCATCGTTTGAAAGTGAAAGAATTAAATCCAAGTTACCGAAGTGGGTAATTTCTTCTTTTTTAAGTGTTTGAACAAGTTGGCTCAAATACCATTTTTTTAATTTTCTATTTTCGTTAAATCTCAAACTATCCCAAATCTCAAATTCAATGTTGTGAGCTCGAAGAACACATGTAGCAAGACTAATTTTCCGAATATCTTTGAGGTAAACTAAGGTAAACAAGCTTTCAAAAAAGATATATTCGTATTTATTTTGCTGAATTAGTGCTTCTAATTTAACTACAACCGTTTTATCATAAAAGCGAGAAAGGTTGTAAGATTTACCTTGAATTAAATGTTTTAGAGCACTTAGAGCGTACAATTTTGTGTCAATGATTGCACGGTGAAAAACCACTTTTTTTGTAATTTCTTTAGGTATATCTTCTTTCTCAAAAGGGTGTTTGTGTGTACTCAAAATTAAGTAATCAATTTGAGATATTTTTTCAATTGCTTGTAAATTTTTCAAAAAAACATTCATTGCAAAACAACCGCCGTCAATAACAGGAAAAGGAGATTTGTGTGCAATTACAAGTGTTTTCATTAATTTCTCTTGCGTTTTAAAGCGTTTTTCCAATTATCTAAACTGAATATTTTAGAATCATTCGCCGCTGCAAAAGTGATTAAAATCGCAACAGGAGTAAAGAAAATTCCTGCAATCCACATTCCGAAAAAAGGACTTACAACAAAAGTGGTTGCTAAGTTTTCTCCAATACTTGTTATTATGAAATAAATCATAAAAACGATTGCCGCAATTACAACTGGCGCTCCAAATCCGCCTTTACTGATAATTGCCCCAAGCGGAGCACCAATGAAAAATAAAACAATAATAGCATAAGTTAAAGCAAATTTTCGGTGAAATTCTATCCAATATAATTTTGAATCTCGATCTAGGACTGATTGGTAAAGTATTTGATTATCAATTGCTTTATTGCTATTTCTTAAAGTTGAAACTACCAACATTGCATTTGCTTTTTGCTCCATTTTTGGAAGTTTCTTCAAATTAATTTTAACTGCTTTTTCTTGCGAAGCAAATCCGCTTTGGTCAGTCAAGTTAATAGGGATGTTGGAAAAATATTGGTGTTGATTTTTAAGTCCTTCAGCATAGGATTTTTGAGCGATAATCAATTTTTTTTCAAGTGAATCGGTTGCTTCCTTAATTTGAAAAACATTCATCATTTCATATTTATCAGAAAAAGTGTCATCATCAGAGCGATTAAAAGTGAAACCAGAAAGATTTAATTTATAGGTTCCATGTGTGAACTCAGAAACGCGAGTTGGACGATTGGTAATTGTTGTGTTTTGTAATTGTCCGTCGGATAAATAATTTGGATTTGTGATATTCAATTCCTCAAAAATCCGTCCTTGCTTTAAGTCAAAAAATAAGTATTTTCCATTTTTAGACTTGTAAATCCTTGCTTCTCTCGCTTTTATCGTTTTGATTTGCAGTCTATTGGTGTGGTCATGAATTGTAATTCCATAATAAACACTGTCTTTTTCTTCGCTAACTTTTATGGCATAACCATCAAAATCTTTAGTATATACCCCTGGTGTAAGTACCGTTGATATTTTTGTGTTTTGGATTCCATAAATTAAAGAATGCCATTTTAAATTAGCTACTGGAATAACATAATTTGCAAAATAAAATGTAGCAATCGCAATTCCTACGACCACTACGAATAAAGGGCGAATTATTCTATATAAGGATAATCCACTAGCTTTCAGTGCGGTAAGCTCATTGTATTCGGATAGATTTCCAAATGTCATTAAGGATGAAAGTAAAATCGCCAACGGAAGGGCAAGGGGAATCAAGCTCGCTGAAACGTAAAAAAGAAGTTCTAGAATTAGCAATGAGCTCAAACCTTTGCCCATTAAGTCATCGACATAAACCCAAAAAAATTGTAGAACCAAAATAAACATCGAAATAATCAATGTCACAACAAATGGTCCTCCAAATGAACGGATACTAAATAAATAGAGACGTTTCAATCACTTAATTTTTGGCAAATGTATTCAAATGGCTTGAAATAAGTCCTGTTTTTGTTGGAATCAAGCGCCAAGCAAACGTTTTAATGTATGAACTTGTTGACCCCACAAAAGGATAGCGCTTTCTTTATCTTCTGGATAAGCAAAATCAGTGATAATAACTGCAACCGAGGATGTCATTGGATCTACAAGGTAACTAATTTCAAAATAGGTATCCAAACCTTCCTCTTCATCAGAAAGCCAACGAAACCTAATTTTAGTATGTAATTTATGGTTTATCATGCGTGCTTTTTCAATATTTCCGTCCCATTCAAAGGAATAAATATCGTCATCAACGTTAACATCATCAGCAAACCATTCGCATAATCCACTTGGTGTAGCAATCATATTTTCAAGTACGCGAGGTAAAGTTTTGAAAAGAAATTCTAATTCGTATTTTTCTTTCATTCGTGACGATTTTAAAAAGTATATTTATGTTTTGATTCGCAATTTAGTTATTTTTTTTTAATGGCACTTAAAGAAACATTTGAAAATCAGGGGAATTTCCTTTTTAGATACAGAGGTCACATTCCTATTTTCTTTTTATTACTAGCAATTCCGTTTGCATTCCTTGGGAAAAGCAATGATTTATTCTATTTAAACTTTGTTATCAGTTTAATATGTATTATCGCTGGACATTTAGTTCGAGCTAGAACTGTTGGTAGACGTGAGTTGCACACTTCAGGTAGAAATCGTAGTCAACAAGTTGCTTCACGTTTAAACACAAAGGGATGGTATTCAATGGTTCGACATCCTTTGTATTTTGGGAATTTTTTAATTTGGCTGGGTTTAGCTTTTTTCCTTGAAAACT
>Ga0105050_10009203_pt1 | contig 11131 bp, 21 predicted proteins | sample FRY01_FD_78088 | JGI IMG/M metagenome (GOLD analysis project Ga0105050, IMG submission 78088) | Freshwater microbial communities from Lake Fryxell liftoff mats and glacier meltwater in Antarctica - FRY-01 | ecosystem: Environmental > Aquatic > Freshwater > Ice > Glacier meltwater ... | reverse complement strand
TCGTATGCCAACCCTGCGTGTCCTATGAGTCGCCCTTATGAGTGGAGGCAGTTCGCAAGAAAAGCTATATGAAATTCATATAAGGAAAGGAGGTGAGCGATGAAGTTTTTGTGTCGGATTGATGCCGTATTGCAACTTGGGATGCTTCGTCCTTGGGAACAATGCGACTTTGAAATCATCCGATATGGCTCTGATTGGATGATTGAACGCAAGAAACGAATGACGCAGTTTAGAACTTAATGGAGAACTCCAATGACAGCAGAAATTATCGGCAAAAATGGCTCGAAAAAACTCGTGATTACGATTGATATGGGCAAGCCCGTGGCAAGCGCGTCAGGCAAAAGCCTCGTGATCGCTTCTTCTCATGGCAATCAGCCCACTACGCTGACGGTAGACGGCAAAGTGGTCACAGTCGGTTTGAATGCTTACGTCCGCGTATAACTTCCTACTACAAGGCCCGGATTCGGGCGCGGTTCGCTGGCTTAACTACACTCCGGCAATGCCCGATGTAGCCGAGAAAAGCCAGCCCAATTTAATGGCCGCAACAGCAACCGAAGGAGAGAGTTATGCCAGCATACATGATCCGCAAGGCAGATGACGAAGACAAGACCAACAACAAGAAGGTGGAGGCCGTGTCGCCCCGCGCCGCACGTAGGCAGTATCGCAAGTCGAACGGATTGCATCCGACTACTGCGCTTATCTGTAAGTGAATGCTTTGGAATGATGTTGAACCAGATGCCCCGCCGATTTTTTGTCCTAAATCTTATATGAAAGTCATATTGCAGTTCGCATAGAACTGCTCAAACCAAAGGAGACCCAACCATGCCAACAGAAACATTAGACATGCTACCCGGCCAAGGTGAAACCAAAACAACCGCTTCGAAGCGGGCGCGGCGCGAGTGTGAAGTATGCGGAGAACCGGCGCATTTTAAGCATTCGTTTCTATTCAAAAACTTCCGGAGCAATCCGAAGTCAAAAGCATACGGTCGGGATGATTGTTCATGGGCGTCGGATATTGATGTTTTTGTGTGCCAAGATTGTAAACCGGAAACTCCAGATGGATGCGATTCTGGCGCGTCAGTTTTTCCGGCAATCGCAAGATTTGCGCATATGTTTTTATATTGGAAAGAGGAGGAATAATACCATGCCAACGACACCAACGCCGGGAGCTTTGAAGGCCGCAACGGAATGGTTGGGAGATGGAAGAGTTCATTTACCAAGGGAGATAATTATGTTGCCAGAACTAATCATCGCCTACACCATAGCTTGCGAGGCAATCGGTGAATCGAACTACGGCAAGCAAATGGTGGCAAGCGTCATTGTCAATAGGGCTAACGAACGCAAGCTCCCTCCGCCGGAAGTATGCACCCAGCGCAAGCAATTCTCTTGCTGGAACGGATTCAGAACAAACGCCCAGATAATGCGAACGATAGCTAAATGGCGCAAGGTTAGTCCTGACGAATGGGGTGACTGCCTACTGCTGGCCGTCCAGATTCAGAATGAATTATTTGTCCCTGTTGCGGATTCTGACCACTATTACAATCCTGAACTGTGCCATCCTAAATGGGCCAGCAAGCTCAAGAACGTAAGAGTTGTGGGACACCACGTTTTCGGGAGGTTGGATTAGTTTGAGCAGTTCTGCGCGAACTGTAATATGAAATTCATATAAGGAGCAGCCATGCCAACAATCGCCGCTAAAAAAGCTTTCGTCAGGCAAGAGGAGCAAGTAACTTCTCTCACCATCCCGCCACCGCCGCCTGAACAAGAGACAGGAGAAGTCCGAGTTCCTATAATTCCACACGATAAGTATGTCCAGACGGAGGATATGAAGCTGTGGGAAGTGTTCAGCGTGGATGATAGCGTTCGCTTTCTTGTTATAGCCGATACTTCCGAAAGGGCTATCGCGCTGGTTGTTGACGAACGCTACGGCGGAGTTCTCGCGGCATTAGATGCTTGCGAGGTGGATATAAGTTTTGAGAACGAAGGGATTTTAATGGAGGAGTATTAACGGAAAGGAGCAATGAAATGAGCCAGCGCAATGACATACGCGACTACCTGCTGATTGAGGGTAACTCGCTCACGGCATTAGAAGCCCTCGAAAGGTTCGGATGTATGCGCCTTGGGGCAAGGATACTGGAGTTGAAGAAGAAGGGATGGGAGATTTCAAGCGAGATGGTTAAGGTAGGCGGGAAAGGCAAGAGCGTTGCTCGCTATATAATGATTGGCGACAAGTCCGTTCCAGAAATCGCTGACGTGATACCGGAAGTCGCTGGGTTGATTCCCGTCCATTTTATGAGCGAGAGAGACATAAAAGAACTCTCCTGCCCAGACTTAGATATGACGGAAGAAACCGAGATAGAGGACAATCGTTGTATTATGCAAGGCGCTCCGGCCTATCCAGTAGGCAGGCAGGGAATGTTGCTTTAAGTCATGCTATATGAAATTCATATAAGGAGAACGCAGATGAAAGTAAAATTTGATGGCAAAGGCAGTCCGCCGATTTACGTGGACGTGAAGATAATAAAGAGAAGGCGGGGCGGATTTTATGTAACAACAAGAAGATTGCCGATAAATTTGGAGTTAAGATTCTTTCGGCCAGATCAGAGCCGTTTGAGTTTTTGCTTCAAGTAAAGAACTTAAAATTCAGGTTGATAGTTACTGACACAAAGATTAGGGTTTGGTCTATATAGCTTACGCCCCCTTAGTTTAGTGGAGACTCCCTCGCTCTAAAGGAGAATGGAGTCCGCGAACGCTGGCTTCTCAAGCCGGAAATTGCGGGTAGGAACCGTGAGGGGGCATCATTTCCCAACCAAGGAGAAACAAAGGGAGAGGAAGGAGGTAGAGCCATGAAGTATTCCATCGAATCCCCGAATGTCAAGCCCGAAGGCAAGCGGCTTATCAACACGATTGAGTTGATTCGCAAGCAGGCCAAGTATCGGGTAGAGTTGGCCGATATCGGCATTGCGATTGCCGATAGCAGGATTGAAGGCGACAAGAGCGTCGTCAAAGACCTGCAAGCCGACGCCGCTTCCATTCGTCGACGGATCGCCGTCATAGGAGTGCGGTTGACAGAACGGATTACCTCGGTGTCTTAATCCAACACCATTCCAATGCGGAGGTTAGTTTGAACGAAAACTCAAGGCTGGACGCTGGCCTTGCGACGTGGGTTCCAATCCCACACCTTCGCCTGATTTACTATATGAAATTCATATAAAGGAGACCAATGAAGCAAGTTATCACAAGCGAGAGAATTCCCGTAAAGCTATGGTTGGATGATATCGAGCCAAAGGCAAGGGAACAAGCGACCAATCTCGCGAAATTGCCGTTCGCTTTTCATCATATCGCCATAATGCCTGACGCTCATCCGGGCTACGGGATGCCTATTGGCGGAGTGATGGCAACAAAGGGCGCAGTTGTGCCGAATGCAGTAGGCGTGGATATAGGTTGCGGTATGTGCGCCGTCAAGTCCTCGATTGACTATTACACCGCAGATTCCCTCAAAAAAGTTATGGGATTGATACGAGAGAGCGTTCCTCTTGGATTTAACCACCACAAGAAAAAGCAGGTCTGGAGTGGTTTTGCTAAGTATCCCGAAGTCGAAGTTATCTTACGAGAAGAGCAGTCGGCGCAGCATCAGCTTGGCACTTTGGGAGGCGGCAATCATTTCATGGAAATACAGCGAGACCAAACCGGCTTTTTGTGGCTAATGCTTCATTCAGGTTCTCGCAACTTCGGGCTAAAGATTGCCAAGGAATACCACGATAGGGCAAGAGAGTTGTGCAACAAATGGTACTCACAAATACCAGACCAAGAGCTTGCCTTCCTTCCGCTGGATACGCCGGAAGCAGATGAATATATAGCCGCAATGAACTATGCGTTAGCCTTCGCGCTTGAATCTCGAAAGCGTATGATGAGCGTGATGAAGGATGCGATGGAAATTGTTTTTCCTTCAATTGCATGGGAGGAGCCAATAAACGTCCATCATAATTATGCCCGCATGGAGAATCATTTTGGTAGCAACGTAATGGTTCACCGCAAAGGAGCTACGTCTGCCAAGCTGGGCGAACTCGGAATCATCCCTGGCTCGCAGGGAACAGCGTCTTATATTGTGCTGGGGAAAGGAAACTCCGACTCGTTTCAATCGTGCTCCCACGGGGCAGGAAGACGGATGGGCAGGAAGCAAGCGATACGAGAACTGTCTCTTGCAGACGAAAAGAAATTATTAGATGATGCTGGAATAATTCATAGCATACGTTCTGAAAAAGACCTCGACGAAGCGGCTGGTGCATATAAGGACATAGATGCTGTAATGGAGAACCAAAAAGACCTTGTTGATATTGTAGTTAAATTGAAACCGCTGGCGGTAATTAAAGCATAAGGAGAAAGATTCGTGTTGCTGGTTCTTTTTGTGGCGTTGCATTTCATAATAAAATACTGGTGAAGGAGCCGTTATGTCGTTGATTGATAAGAATCTGCTTGATGAAATCTGCTGGATGAAGCCCAGGCACATTGGGGCGGAAATGCAGGCTCTCCGCAAGGGAGGCCGAGTCGCCTATTACAAGGACAATCGCTCTAAGTTGCTTGCCGTGGCGCACTTGGACACGGTAAATCCAAGAGGGTTGCGCTGGTCTGGGCAAGTCAAGCTTGACAAGACCATATTCTTCTCGCCCTATCTCGATGATAGGCTCGGAGTCTATACCATCCTTCATGTGCTACCGGCACTCGGAATCAACGTGGATATCCTGTTCACTATGGACGAGGAAACAGGGGCTTCCACGGCAGACCTGTTCAACATTGACTTCAAGTATAATTGGATTGTTGAATTCGATAGGCGCGGCGATGAAGTCGTATGCTATGACTATAAAGACGCTGAGTTATCCAAGAAGTTAAAGTCGGTAGGCTTTGACGAGGGCATGGGTTCGTTCAGCGATATATGCAGGTTGCAAGACATAGGATGCAAGGCGTTCAACGTGGGGATAGGTTATGAGAACGAGCACAGCGCAAGACCATTCTTCGTGATAGAAACTTATGAGAAACAAATAGCCAAGTTCGTCAAGTTCCACGCGAAATTTAAGGACGAACAGATGCCTCATGTCAAAGTTGATAAGCCCGCATGGAGTTATAGGGCCGGACGCTCCCTTGCGAACTTCGGCACTTACAACTACCAACAGGATAATTTCAACTACGACGGCAGAGTGAATCGCGTAGGTGGCGTGAGTAGCGAATATGATAAATGGTCGAAAGAGAGGGACGCAAGAGAGCAAAAGTCTAAGAGTGGCATTTCTCCTTCCCTTCCCGGATGGTGCCCAGTGTGCTACAGAAAAGTTAGCGAAGAATCCTGCCCGGAATGCGGAGAGCTTTCGATCCAAGACGGAGAATACTGGCCTAAAGTATTATCAGAGGATGCCAAAGCTCAGATGGAAACCAATGTTGGTATAGTGAAGACGGGAACGCATCCGTTCTAATATGAAATTCATATAACAAAGGAGAAAGCCATGCTCGACAAAAGCCCAAACCTAATAGATGTGCTGAATAAAGTCTGGAAAACCCAAGTCGACTCAGACTTGCAAGAGCTTCTCGGCGGAGTTATGTTAGCGATTGGAAGCAAGCCGGAAATGGAAATAGGCATATCAAAGTCCGACTCGGAATCCATCGTCTTCACTTCCCCGCAAGGACGCCCAACAGTCACGACGCTTGGCCGCCTAATGACGCGCCACTTGGGGTATGACCCGAAGAAATACTCGCTGGCGATACAAGTCCTTACGGACGCCTATCTTGCGGAAGTAAGAAGGGCTAACGTGAGTTTTGATATAGTCAACGGAGCTGATATTGTCGAGGCATACAATGTCGAGTGGGGCGCACATTCATGTATGACAGGCTCCGAATCTAAATACACAAAATTTGTGCAAGAAAACAAGGCGATTATTTCCATGCTACTATTTAAGGATAAAACCACAAAAGCGAGAGCGTTTCTCTGGAATACAGTTCAGGGAGACAGGGTGCTGGACAGGATTTATCCCAATAGCGGGTGGCATGTGGGTGTTATTAAGAATTGGGCGCATAAACTTGGAATAGTCCAAAGAGTTAGCGACTCGCTTCCTTCGGGAAGCCACATAAGACTGTCCAATGGTAAGCAATACACAGTCAGTGTAAAAAACAAAAAGAATGTATGGGCTTACATGGACACCTTCACCTTCGGAATATGCGAAGACGAGGAGAAGAGCATGTTTCTACTTTCCAATTCTCACACATTGATCAACTCCCAATTCCACCTGCAAACTACTAGCGGACGCTTAAGAAACTGGAACGCCTGCCATCATTGCAAGGCCTTTCTCGGCCCCGGAATGAATAGCTACGACATATACCTTGACCGGAAAGACGAATACCCTAAGCTCTGGTGCGAGAAGTGTATGCTTAATTTCTCCTTCCGATGCGCCGAGTGCGGACGGCAAATTGTCAGGAAAGACGGGACTGATACTTTGTGCAATTACTGCAAAGCTTATAACGATCTCAACAACATATAACTCCGCCTACGCAACATCAACAGCATTCTAAACAGAAAGGAACATATCAATGAAGACTATGACTATTCCGGCGGCTGAAGCAAGCCGATTTTGGAACATCCTCAGAAGATTTTGCAAGGGCAGGAAAATCTCGGCAATGTTTAAGAACGGGAACGCAATCTTCACGGCTGAGATTTATGGCGGAGCCTCGCTTTCGTATTCTGCCAAATACGATGGGCCAGATGATTACAGGACATTCTGCCTATGGCAGAAAGTTATAAAACACAAAAGCAACAACGTAGTTTTTAAGATAGACGAGGCCAATCCTTCATCGGACAGATTGTGGAACCGATATCAATCTGATGGTATCTCTGGAAGCATGAACGTCCAAGACAAACAAGAGTTCGACGACATTTCAGAGGACGGAATCGAGACCCCGGCGGATATGCCAAAGATATTTGGCAGGCTAATCAAGATAAGGCGAGGGGCGATTGATTATAGAAATGACAGGCTATACTTCGAGAGCGCATCCCAATGGGAGAAATCCTTTGCCATATCTACCGATGGAATCGGAATGATCCACGCTCGGTTCCCGTTATTAGGAGCACACAGTTTCTCCATTCCAATCTTTCCAATGAAATGCTTGCCGGGGAGCGGGCTAGTATCCTTTTACGAGAAGGGGAATCGCACGATGCTTTGCTACCAAGCCGGAGGATGGCTCTATACTACAGCGACCGACATAGGACTTTTCCGTTCGAGTGAAGTAAGAAAGTCTTTGCTCTCCCCTCCAGACCAATCTTCCCCGGTGATAAGTCTTGACAAATCAGATTTTGAGGCTATTATGATTTTTACTACCACTTGGAGGGCTTGGGAATGGGCAAGAAAGAAACCCATTGCCACTTTCAAAACAAACCCGCAAGGTCAAATTTCCGTGGAGTTCTTGTATAGTAATTCGTGGTATGGCGACAAGCCCGTCCTTTCTCCCATATTGCTTGAAAAGACCAAGTGGAACAACGGTTCAACTCCGGAGTTCTCCGCATGTCTCATGGAATTAAGGAATGCAATGTCGGCTGGCTTCAGTGAGTTTAGCGTTGAAGTCAGCGGCCCTACTACCACAATAAAGTCCGAAAGCAAGGGGATGAAGTTCGTAGCGAGTTGCATAGTATAAGGAGGGAAACATGAAGGAAATGATTAAGGTGTTGGCCGGTTTGAAGTGTCGTATGTATGGAGAAATGACCAAAAAGGAGATTTGCGCTATTGATAACATAATGTCAGTATTGGAGAAGGTGGATGATTTAGCAGACTGCTACGACGTGCTTGAAAGGGATACAGGAAATGAAGAAGGAAATTGAAGCACCAATCTGTCCCAGATGCCGACAGGTGGTAGACACGCAGGAGATAATGCTTGATGGTATTTGCGAGGAATGCGTGGCTGACCGCGAGAGAAAGCAGAGAACGAAAGCAAGACTTTTCCGCAGCCCCCCGTTTGCTTCCGAACATAACGCATCGGAGAAACCAGCATGACTTACTTTTTGAAACGCGACCCAAAACGAGGGGGCAAGACGCATATATTTGACGAGGACATCTGCGCCTGTGACGACTTGGAGCATGAAGAGTTCAAGTATATCCGAGAGGGCATAAAGATATCCCTCGTCTCTTGTAAGAAATGTATGAAGCAAGTGGTGCGTATCGTGGAGAAAGAGCTGCGGGAAGTGCTTAACAATCTATAGAAAGGAAATGATAATGGAAAAAGTAATTACGGAAAAAACAATATCGGACTCGGAAGTGGCGTTTGAACAATTTACCTTCATCCCCCCGACAAGCGGGGTGGGAAGCTTTCCTTTAGAGCTATATAAAGCCATAGTTCTGATATGGACGGCCCAGATTCGGATGATGAAGGAAGTCGCAGAATTGAAAGAAGGCGATGGGTTTGATTCCGGACATCATTGAGCTATATGAAATTCATATAAGGAACCATAAAACATGACAACAGGAAAGAAAAACGTCATTGACTGGCTAAAGGTCGCATCTACGCATCCGGGCTGGAAACCGTTTTTCTGGTGTGGTTATTTGAAGCGTCGTTTAGTTGTGAAGGTGGTATGGAATAGACTTGTTGGGGGTTGGAATGTTGAGGAAGCTGATAGTGAGGGCGTATTGGAACAATTTCAGAATGATATTGCCGGGAAAAAATATGCGGAAACTCTGCAATTTGGGATAAGATAGTTTGCGATTTTCCTTGACATTTAGAAATCTTTATGGTATGGTGGTAATAGATAGAAGGATACTACCAAATGCCAAACAAAAACTACGGCTCCGTCACGCTTCGTCTGCCTTGCTACCTTCCTATGGTATCTTGTCTATCTACGAGGTTGTGGCGGAGCTTTTTTGTTAAGGTTTAGTTGTGATGTTTAAGAAGAAAGAGCGGCCTTCCCCAGGAATCTATCAAATCGTCTGCATGAAAAACGGGATGATTTATGTTGGCAAGAGCGACAGTCCCGCAAAGAGGATTAAGGAACATTACATGCAGCTTCGACATGGCTCTCACCACAACAAAAAACTGCAACTTGATTTTTATGAATACGGGGCCGATTCTTTTGCGTGTGAAATTGTAGAGGAAGTTCCTCGCGAGACAGACTGTTACTGGACGATGTCGCGTAAAGAACATAATAGAAAAATAGACAAACGTGAGTCGGAATGGATTCTTCATTATGTTTTAGGAGGCATACACTCCGTCTATAATCGTTGCATCCCGCTTAGTGAGCACGATTCGGTTATAGAAAAAGAAAGCCTGTTTGATTCCCGTCACGCTTCTGGCACAACGCCAATTGAAGACGCCATGAAACTTAAGTATCCATTTGACCCAAATCTAATGGGTAATAAAATCAATAAAAACTGGAGCGTCGAATGAACAAACAAGAATTCTATCATTGGGAAAGCGCATCAAGGGATACTATTGATGTAAAGAGAATTTATATTGATATTGCGGGGGACTTGATTGCAGGAATACTTCTAAGTCAAATTATCTTCTGGCACTTACCCGACAAGAATGGCAAATCCAAGCTGAGAGTAAGGCACGAGGATAAGTTTTGGCTAGCAAAAACCAGACGCTCGTGGAATGACGAGTGCCGCATTGGGCCGCGCCAATATGACAAAGCAATTAAAATCTTGTTAGATGCTAAACTCGTTGAATCCAAGGTGTTTAAGTTCGCCGGTAATCCAACCGTGCACATACGGCTAAACGAGGAGGTATTTTTAGCAAGTCTTGAGGGTAAGCGCGTTAATTCCATATCACCAAATGGTGATAACCAAATCACGCCTACGGGATTTCCTCTTACAGAGAATACATGCATAAATAATAATACATCAAAGATTAAGAACGAAGCAATTTCCTCACAAAGTTCGGAAATTCCGGAGGCTTCTGAATTGAAACCAAGACAGGAAATTCCAATTAAAAAGCCTCTTTCTTCTCCGAATCCGAAACCAGAAGTTGTTTCTTGCGCGACTGTGCCAAAATGTCTCACCAAGTACCCAACCGACCGCTATAATGTCTTCGTTCATGTAATGTGGAAGGCCAAGTGCGGCGGGAAGCCAAAGAGCAACCTCAAGGAGATAAAAGAACTCTGTGGGGAGTACGGCGTCACAACGGTAGAGAAGTCCTTCAAATGTTATCTGGACGAGACCGAGGCCAAGTATGTAAGCCTGCAATCGTTTTGTTCCAAATTTGGAGTGTGGCTGAAGCAGTCCGGCGGCCCAATACTGACGCAAGCCGAGAAGGACGAGAGGGACGCCAAGCTATACCAAAAACCAAGAGACCAAAGCGTCGATTAGCCTTATATGAATTTCATATAAGAAAACAAAGGAGGGCAACATGACCATCGAGCAGGTAAAAGCAATGACCGACGACGAACTCCGCATCAAGGTGGCGGAGTTGTGCGGGTGGGTCTACGAAGGGAGTGGTAATTGGAAGCAACCAGATGGCGTAGAAACACAAACCCTTTATCCCACAGGAGGACATGGCGATGTTGTTGTGGGGATGGGAAAATACGATGAAGAGGTTCCTCTCGATTACCCCAACGACCTCAACGCTATGCGCGACGCTGAGGACACCATCCACAACGAAGACTTCAGCGATGATACATGGCATAGTTTTCTCCACAACTTAGATGCAGTTATAAACCAGAGACGCGCCCATGCTTCTGCTCGCCAAAGGGCGGAAGCCTTCGTTCTCACGATGAAAAGGGATTAAGATGAACGTATTTTTCACGGCTGACACTCATTTCGGCCACGGCCCCAACAAGCTGGGTTATGGCGGCATCGTCTTCCACGCCAACCGCCCATTCAAAACCGTAGAGGAAATGGACGAGGCTCTTATAGCCAACTGGAACGCCGACGTAAGACAAGGAGACCATGTATGGATTTGCGGTGACTTTGCATGGCGTGACCAGCGCAAATATCTGCAACGACTCAATGGCAAAAAGTTTTTAATACTCGGTTCACACGACAAAATGAACCAAGACACGTTGAGATTATTTGCGGAAGTCCACAATGGAATGGCGACACGCAACTTCGGATTGAATAGTATATTCATCCTGACCCATTGCGCGATGCGCGTTTGGGAAAGGTCTCAT
>Ga0105050_10009202_pt1 | contig 11132 bp, 7 predicted proteins | sample FRY01_FD_78088 | JGI IMG/M metagenome (GOLD analysis project Ga0105050, IMG submission 78088) | Freshwater microbial communities from Lake Fryxell liftoff mats and glacier meltwater in Antarctica - FRY-01 | ecosystem: Environmental > Aquatic > Freshwater > Ice > Glacier meltwater ... | reverse complement strand
CCATGCAGTTGGGTCGGCAAGGTACGAAGCACCCGTGGGTTGCGGCTGATTGTAATTTTGCGGAACGCCAGGAGTTTGTGCGGTTGGGTTGGTTACCGAAGCTGTAATGCCCGGTGTCTGTGTCGTCGGCCCAAGAGTGCTTTTGGGTGGCGTGTATAAAGGCTTCCCGGTAAGCGGATTCAGTTGTTGACCTTGATCGTTTGTCTGAAATGCCATGTTATCGCTCCTGTCTGGATGATTTGTCATCCAGCCATATGTGCTGCAATACGTGTGGTAGTTCTCGATCGGTCTCAGACTGGAATCGCATGGAGAGGTGTCTACCTCTGCGTTTCCGTGGGCGCTGTTTGTCCCAAAAGGCCGCTAATTCCGATTGTACATCATTTGTGGCCGCGCCAAGAGCTAATCTGTACTGCTCATCTTCGTTGGTATTGGCCGGGTCTGGCGGGCGATTAAAGTCTGTGTTGGTTGTCATGTCCAGGTCAGCGTGTCCGTAGCACATGCCGTACAGGTGCATTAACCCCCAAGTTGATTCGTGGTGCATCCCGTTGCTGCCAACAACCGGTACCACTTCAATCCAGCGCGAGTAGGATGATCCGTCGTAACTGACACCAGAATCTTCCTCGTAACAGTACCCAATGGCATCTCCCAGGTCATAGTCCGGGTTGGTGTCAATGGAGAAAAACAGCCTTTCCCTTCCGTCCGTACCGACTTCTGAGTCAGTAGACAAAACGCGAACGTATTGGTCCTTATCGTTGTTCAGATAAAGGAACTGCCTGGTTATTTCTGGCGGCTCCCCTGGCTTTCCAAGCGTTATGGTTAGCCTAAAACCATCGGCAAAATAAAGCCTGAATTGGTTTTTGTTTCTCGATATCGTTGCGTTTACAACGTCAGTCCTTCCCCGGGCAGATGGGCGCTCACGCCGTATCACCCTGGGCAACAACCACGGATTCACGCTGTTGCTGATTCTGTCTATTCCAAAATCGCCGTACTCCTGAACCGCAAGAGGCGTAGCGACACCCTGGGAATCTGCATACATGGTCTGCGTTCCCACGTTTGCCATGCTGTATTCGATGGCGCCAGAATTGGGGGCAAACACCTGTTGATCAAAATCAGCCCCTTGGACAGTTACTGCGTATATTGAACGGTCAGTAAACACGCCCATCGTTTTGCCGGATAGCGGTGAAAATCCAACGACTGGCCTGCCAAATCCTGTAGCGACAGCATTCAGTGTCCCATCAAAAATCAACGGATTACCAGCAACGCTTATAGCAGCCTCGCCAAAGCTGTACCCCAACCACAACCGGAACTGGAAAAAGTCTATGTGTCTTGGTTTATCAATGTCTGGCGACAGTCCACTGTGAGCTTGGCGCATGTAATTGCCGTCATATAAAAATGCCTTGCCGGCCCCGCTGGCAAAGCCCATCACTTCCAGGTCATCCCGAGCATACGGGTTTTCAGTGATTACCTCATACTTTGAGTTCACCTCGTCCATTGGCTTTTTGCCTGGTATGTTTATCAGCATTTCAGCGCCTAAACAGTTTCCTATCAGGCTGCCTCCGCCGGCACTGGCTGTTCTGATTTGTATGTTTTTGGTGGGTATTTGCGGCTTCGTGAGCCCGTATATTTCCAGCGTTCCCTCTGCAGTGCCGCTGCCCCATGCTCCGCTGTTTTTGTTTTTGTGTACCAGTCGGGCGGTCGCGTAATCAAAAGTACCAACCGAATCATAAAAGTAAATGGTCGAGCCTTGTTCAACGTAATGCACACGGACACGAACCAGGTCAATCTGCATGTTTGTGATGGTGGCCCCAACTTTCCACTCGATGCCGCACGTGATACCAAAACTTTCAGCCATAACAGAATCACGGGTTAGGACTGCGCCCCATAGATCATTCTCACCACCAAACGGATAAGCCACAAACGCTGTCGTTAGATCACCAATGGCCTGCCTCTTTTCCTGTACACCCACTGGCTTAACAAAATCACCAGAAGCGTCTTCCAAATTGAACGGGTACAGTTCTACAATGGCGGCTCCAAGGGTTGCGGCATCCGCGTTTTTTACCGTCAGCTCAACCTCAAAACCAACTACCCTGGCACCGGCCGGTATGACTATTCCAAATTCTGTAAACGCAGCGGGCTCCGCTGACTGTTTTAAAGAACTGGCACCAATAGCCGTGTCTGGGCGCAGGTGAGCACCACCGGAGGCACTAACAGCGGCTACGGCCGTACCGGCTGAAGCACTCCACTGGTATGACGTACTCCGAGACGATACAAACCAACTCGACGCAGTTACGGGTTGCGTATCAGTGTCAGCACCAAACACTACTGGGCTTGGCTCTGTTGTGCCGTTAATAAACCGCACCTCATGCCCAAGATCCACCTTTTCCCAACCAGTCCTGGTTGATCGATATAACCCAGCAAAATCAGCGCCGGTATTGATTACCGAGTGATAAACCATGTTTGCGTCCAGTGATGCGCTGTATATGGTTGGGTAATTCGCCTCCGCCGTAAGCACGTTAATCGAGTTTGACGGTGCTGTCTGGTTCATGTTCTCGATGGGCGTGATTGCGCCTGTTAGCCTGGTGCAGTAAATAACACCGGCGGCGTCGCCATCCGCCCACGCCCCGGATCGAAGATCGACACGCCAAACAGTGACTTGACTGGCTGACTCGACCCCCAGAAGGATCGCCCCAACAACGGGCTCAGTGGATCCGCTGTTGAAGTACAGTTCTGCCAGAACAGTCAATGCGTTGTTGGCTATGCCACTTCCAACCCTGTGCTCCATGTTGAATTTGTTTGTGAGCGGTTCAATCAATATGCTGCCAAAGGCGTCATCATCGGCAAACTTTCCAGCCAAAACAGATGCGGTTCTTTTAAAGTCCCGAACTATGCCCTCATTGCCATACATGGCATTACTGCCGCTGGCTGTTTCACCGTCTTGGATAAGAACGTGCTGGCCGATCTTTGGGTTGACTGTTGATCCTTTTCTGAACTGGTAATGATAGTAGTCACGAATCGCATACAACTGGTCTTTGTAATACTTCTCCGTGAGTACTGGACCGGAGCCAGGGGCGGGCGTTACTGCAGATCGCAGGACACTGGCAACCGCGCTCAACTGGTTCTGGTAATCGTTCACGTCAGTGGCTACGGATAGTAACGACTCAAAAGAGGCGTCTGGATAAAAAGCGTACCAATATATTTTATTGGTGGTGGTGTCAGTGATGTACACATAGTTATTAACCATATGTATGTCTTGAATCGAAATGTCCGTCAACGATATTTGCGGAATCCAAAAAGTTCTGTCGGTTGTCACCGCGGTTTCGATTGCCCAGGGTTCGGTGCATTCAAACTCTTGTATTTCTTCGAGGTCTTCATAGCTTATGTAAAGCCGCGTTCCATCAGCCGAAAAAGACAGACCGTTTGGCCTGTTATTCTCGTATGACTTGTTGGCCAAATTTTCGATATAGAAAGGGGTCTCTGGCACAAAACCCTCTAGCCCGCGAAGATCAAATTGATATACGGCCGTTACGGGCGCGTCAGTGTTTTCTTTTCTTCCAACCGCGTACAGTGTGTCATCGTCATTCCCAACAAACAAACCCGTTACAGGCCAGTTGTAGGCAGCCCCGCCGCTGGCCGTGCTCAAATCCCAGGCCGTTGATAGCGTATAAATAGATATTTGATTGTTTCCGGCAATGTACAAATTCAACCCATTACTTTTAAATGCAACGGAAAAACCATCCCCATCGGATAAACCGTAACTAAGAGAGTTTCCAGAGTATGTCGCGGTATTAAGGTCCCAAGGTTTTGTTAGTGAATACTGTAAAATAGATTCGCTGGATGTGCCCGAAACAAAGCATTCATATCCGTCTGGCTTGAACCAAACGCCATTTGGGCTGGTCTCTTGCGCGGACACATCAAGACTGGCATTCAAGTAGGTGATCGACTCCACGCCACTTACAAAACTTGCAGAATGCTCACCCTCCAACTTCGCCAGCGTTGGCAGTTTGTCGTTGCTGTCCCAATAGGCAAAACGAACCTTTGTTTCGGTTGGCCCTATTGTTTGTGACGCGGCAACACCGAGAGAGCCCGTTAGTAGCGTATCCCTGGCTACTCCGTCGGTGTAAAACTTTATTTTAGTCCAGCTCATCGCCTCGTTTGCGGCAAACCCGACGCCGTAATCATCAATAAAATAATCTCCTGCATCTTCACTAACAACAAACAACCGGCAATCATCAGGCGTTAGGTACATATCTTGAATGATGTAACCGGTGTCATAGCTTTTAAACCAGGTGGCCGTCGAGATATCCCACGCCGTTGAGCATGAATAGTAATGAATGACCCCTGCTGCATCAGCCACATAGAAAACATACCCGGCGGATGTGAAGCAAATGGCGCTTGGATCTTCCGTGTAAAGGCTGATATCAATGGACTGAACGTGAGTGAAGCTGCCAATAGCCCAGGCCTGTGTGGCGCTGTATTGGTGAACCTTGCCAACCTGTGAACCACAAACGTACATCCTTAATCCGTCAGGTGAAAAATCCAGCCCTTGTGGTGATGTTTCTTGTGCTGATATCAACAAACTGGCGGTGCCGTCGCCGGTGCTGTTTGACAAAAAAGGAACGGCGTATGAGTACCGATAAATTCGGTTGTTGGTGTCCCCAACAAAAAACATGCTGTCGCCACCAACGCTGAACCGCATGGATCTCGGGTTTGTATCTAACGCAGTGACGTCAGTTGGAGACGCTGGCACGGATGGGTTTGCGGTGCTGATGTCCCACGGTGTCCATAAGTAATAACGATAAACAATGTCGTCAATACTGCCGATCAAAAACATCAGCGTACCGTCTTCTGAGAAGTGTATCCCGCGGGTGGTTTGTGCAGTGTTTGGTGCGCCTATAGTCTGGTTCCAGCCCGGCTCTATGGACGCATTCAAAATCGTCATATCCCAGACATCAGTATTTGATGGGCTTATATGTCCATCAAACCGCTCGAACCCGCCACTGGGCGAGTAGCCTGGCTGAATGCCTACCTCGTAGTTGAAACAGTCCTCAAGAGTTCCTGGGGTTTTCAGGGCTGGTGGTGATACAAGATCAAGCCCACCACGTAGAATGATATCAGCCATTTTATTTTCCCGCGTTATAAACTCGTTAGGTATTCTGCGTGAGAGTCTTCTTCCAACTGCTCGATGTTCAGCCGGTTCAGCATCTTTTTGTATTGACGATCCGCCGTTTGATAGCGGGAACCTTTTTCATCGTAATCAAACAGGTGCACTGCAGCCCACCACACTACCAGCATGTGAAAATGTGCTGGCATGTTGGGGCTGGAATTGTCCGCAGTAAGCTCAGTCAATTCCTTGATGTAGTCACAATCAATCTTGTAGGCCGCATCAGGCGTAGGGTCGAACTCCATGGATCCGTCCGGCCGGATAGTGAAACGTGCCGGACGACCTTCTGGACGGGTGCCTCGATCGTAGTATCCGCGCCATACGGTGTACGGCACATAGCTACAACGGGCAATAGCCAAAGTCGTTGGGTGCTTAACCAGAATGTACCGTTCAGGGATATAATCTCGCGCCAGAAAAGGTATGACTTTCCTGCAGGTTGCGTCAATAGCTGAGGCGGCCAGTGTCCTGCTTGAAGCTGTCAGTGCTGCCGTATTCACTGATCGGCCGCGCATCCAAAGCCAGCGGGTATGTTGGGACAACTGAATATCAATCCACGCCTGATCAATGAAGGCCACCAGGTTGCTGGCATGTTCCTCCAGAGTACCAACTGTAGTCGTCAGTTCGGCCTCGTCTACTTGACCGGACCAGCGTCCAAGACGCTGGGCCAGTGTCAGCCTTGTAAGTGCGGTGATTGCCATTATGCGGCCTTGGCTTCCATGCCGATATCAGAACGGCGCTCGTTGCGAATGCGCAGGAGCATAGCCTTGTCATCCGTAAAGGGCAGGTTCAACTTGGAGTGAATCGAGTTCTTTCGGGTGATTATTTCAGCCTCATGGCCCATGCCGGGCTTAATACCGCTCTCGACGTCCGTGATTTCCCACAACACGCTCAGTTGCCGCCACATACGGACAGTGTATCCGGGGAACCCATCAACGTATTGATCAAGGGTGTATTCCCATGCGCTTTCAGGAAGGTTCTCGGTTCCAGGTGTAACGCCCATGTACTGATGTGGGTATTTGTCATACCTGGATTCCTTCATTATGTTGTGTATCCGAGCTTTGTTTGTCGGATCTGCTTCCTGAGTCACTTCCAGGTTCAGGCCAACAGCAGCTTTCAACGCAATGAAGATCGGCCAAGCAATATCTACAACCACATCCAAAGGAATGATTGTCGGCCAGCCGTTCCAGCGCATGAGTGCGCCGCCCATGTCTTGATGGCCTGTCTTGGTGCGACGAATACGCGCACGTTTGCCCTGCCACTTGCCATTGGGTGATAGGTTTGGAATGTCACGCAAAGTCGGCATAACAGCCCCTTCGCTGGCGACAGATTCAGGCCCGGCCTCGTTAACGATGGCGGCATAGGAGTCAGTGATCTCCGCACGTTGTTCGCCACTCAGGTCAGCGTCAGGTGCTGGGTTTCCCAGTTTTGCGTTGATCGCTTCGCGTATCTCATCCTCGTTATTTTTGGCAGAAACGGATGTGATACCCAGCGTCTTGGCGGCTCTAAGAAGTTCCTTTTTGTTCATACCTTGATACCTCTTGGTTAAATGCAGCCCCAGGTATTTCTGGGGCTGCGGTGGTTACACTTACGGCAATGCTACCGGCAGGTGGCAGTAGTCGTAAAACGTACTGGTAACGCCAGATGCTGCTGTGCTGGTAGTACCAATGGTGAAAGTGACTGCTACCGTCACAACCTTGATAATACCGATTGGACACTCTGTGTCGGCAATGCCGGGGGGAGTGATGAGTTCGCCATCCTTGCCCTTTGTCACATTCTCAACACCAGCAGCGTTGACACTCACCACGTAGAAACAGGTGGTGTCTTTTGCTTGCACTTTTTCATCGCCGTAGTAATCCAGAATCGCCAATGCCTCGTTGGTTCCCTCGGCTTTCTCGTAAGCACGACCACCAACCAGGAAGCCGAAGGCGTCAAAAGCAACATTCTGAGCACTTGAGCCAGCAACCAGGCCGACAAAATTCAACGGACGATTGCCAATCAGGTTGCGCAAAGCGCGATGATTCACGCTACCCAGTCCGTAATGTGGACCAGTCAAATGATTATGTTCAGACATTTCAAAACTCCTTTACCCTGTGTGCAGGGTTATTGGGAAACGACAGCCTGTTGACTATCGATCAAAACGGCGGGAACCCGACCGGGAATCCCGCCGCATTACTTACGGGTTCGCAGTAACCGCGTATTCAAGCCTGGTGAGCCAGTTCTCATTCAGAATCTTGAACGCCTGATACCACAGAACACCGATGTCAACGAACTTGTTGGTTGGGTCAGCGCCTTTTACCGGGCCGTCCAGGATTGTCGGTTGAACCGAATCAAAACCAGCCAGGGTCAAAGAACCGAACGATTCCATGCCAACGATCACGCCGTAGTAAACGTCGTTGTTCACGCCATTACCCAGCTTCGTTCCGTCCGTTGCCGCGCCCAAACCATAGCCCGGAAACAGTTGCGGTGTCAGAACAATGGTCACATCTTCAACAACACCGAACTCATACGGCAGTGTTTTGCCAGCGCCCTTTTCTGCACAGGGAATAAACCCTGGCATGTTGCGGAAATCGGACTTCGAGTTTGTGTGTCCAAGGAACACGTAACCCGCTTCCGTCGGAACCGTACCTACGTTAACCCCACCCTTGTTGACGCTGGTGTAATGACGCGCCTTAGCGTCGTCCAGTGTGCGGGTGGCCTTGCGGATACGTCCCAGCGTCAGGGCAGTGTCAACCTGGCTTGATGCTGTGTGCGCTGCCGTGTCATAGAACACGCTAGTACCGGACTTCAATTCGTTCCAGCCCAGCAATTCGTTGACGTTGCGCATGAACTCTGCCTGCAGGGGAGCTGCGTCTTTCACTGCAGCTTGTTCAGACAAACGAAACTTCTTCGTAGAAACGCGAACCAGGTGCTCGTATTCCTTGATCGCCCACTGAAGGTTTTCGTAGTCGATGCTGACTGATTCAGGCACGACGCCTTCGGTTGATTCGGTTGTGTCATAACCGAAAGGCACCAGGCGGTCCATGGAAATGGTGTCGGACTTGTTCAGCGGAAGCGTGAAACTTTTCGCGTACTTGTCCAGGCAGACGATAGGCCCAGCATGTTTCAGCAATTCCACTTTGTGGAATACGTTTGTTGCTTGGGCCGGATTACCATAAGTTGCAATAGTCATTTTTAAATCCTCGATTAAATGGGTTAGTTTCGAAGATCAGGGTCGTCATCGACCAGCATCTTGAAATAGGCCCGCTGCCCTTCCTCGGTATCGAGGTCGATTTGCTGGCCTGGCCTAACTGCTGTTCTGCGACTGCCCGGGCTTCGGTCTTTTAGCTGCTGTTTCCGGCGGTTCGCTAACTTCTGGCTCCTGTCGTCCTGTTCCACTTCGCCATCATCGTCGGCGTATGCGCTCGCAAGGTCAGATTTGAAACGGTTGAGTATCCAATCACGTTCAATATCCGGCATTGAACCGAAATTTGTGTCCGGGTTGATTCCCTCGGCTTCAGCCCATCCACGGAACAGAGGCGAGTGTTGCGCCTGCTGTACGGAGTAGAAATTTTTGGGTTGTTGCGGGGCTTCCCAGTCTGGGTATGATTCGGTGAATGCGTCCAGCAAAGCTATGTTATCAGCCGCGAATGGACTGTTAAGAATTTGCTGCATGTCTTGCGGCTGCGTCCTGATCCACTGGTTAAACTCGGGTGAGAAACGTCGTTCACCCCAGTCTGAGTACGCTGTGGAAAGGTGCTGCATTTCGTTTTGTGGATCAGGTCCAGTTTGGGCCTGTTGTTTCCGCTCGGGTTGCGGTGCCGGAATTGAGCGAAGAACACCATCTAATGACTCTGCATAGAGTGTCTTTAGTTTGTCTGCTTCCTCGGGGAACTCTTTGTACTCTGAATCGATCCTGTCGTTGTAAGCTCTTTTGTTGGCCTCACCGTCAAAACCGCCTTGAGTTTGTTTCGGCTGGTCGTTTTCGAACTGGCGCACCTTGCGCTGCAGTTCGGATATCAGCCGTTGCGCGGGTCGTAACTGTCCCAGATGTGACCTTACCCGCTGGTCCAGCCGGGCAATCTGTTGACCCTGCCGGTTTACAATTCCTCGCGCCAGGTCACGTTTTTCTTCTGGCAGATCCTCCAGCCACTCAAAACCCGTAGTCTCATGATCTACGGACGGCTGGTTGGTATCGTCGGCTTCTTCTTTTTGTTTGGCCGGATTTTGTTCAACTTCTTCTTTTTCTTCTTTTTCTTCTTTTTCTTCTCTCTGTTCAGTAGCACCCAAAAATGAGCCCTTGTCATCATCGGAAATATCCGGGTCGTCAGCTATCGCCTGAGCGAACAGCGCCCGTTCATCCTCCCTATCAAGTTCTTTTTGTTCATCTTCTTCTTTTCGTACTGCTTCAGGCATGACTGTCTCTCCTAATTAAACGTATCGAGTGTAGGTATGCCAAATCCGGCTTCCTCCACAGGTTCGCTATCGTGTGACTTTTGAATCTCTTGCGGCAATGCCAACAGCATTCGTAGGGCAAATATTCCACCCAGTGCAACGTCCAGCTTTCGCATGTCTGCGTCTGGATCTTCGCGTTTAGCCCTGAGCCTGGCCAGTTCCTGGTTTGCCCACTTTTCGACAGAAAACCAGTTGGGGCTGGCCTTGTCGATCTTTGGCAGGTCTGATAATGAGAATTTATCCATAAGTATCAAAACCTTTAGACAGATTGGCTTTCTTCATTGCTACCTCGTCAGCTTTCAACCGCAGGTTATAACCTGCCGCCGCCTGTTCCCTACGCTCTTTAAGCTCACCCAGCATCCGCTTGGTTTCATCTGATCTCTTTCCAAGCTCGAAACGGGCCTGAATATCCGAGTATTTTATTTCTTCGGTCTTGGATGCCTCCAGCGCAGCCTGTTCAAGCTTCATTTGCTGAATCATTACGTCCGCTTCTATGCGCTGGTACTGATATTCAATATCGGCGTATTCTTTCTCGGACATGGGCGCCGGACCTTGTGGCCCTTCAACCATGCCAAGTTGCTGTATCTCGGCCCGGAGCTTCTCAGTCTTAGCCTGCTGATGCTCCAGTTCAGCCGTTTCCTGTTCGCTGGGGCCCATGCTCGACAGTTCTTCCTCAGTTTTCATCAAATTATCTGCGTCTACTTCGGCAGCTTTGAGGATAGCCATCAGTAAAGCCCGATCATCCATGAGCGGAGCAAACCGATCATTCGTTGTCATGGTGGCGATGGCCATCAAGTTCTGGGTCTGCATGTCCTTCACAACAAGTTTTGTTGCGCCGAAGGGCTTAATCGTCATGTCCCCCTTGGCTTCGTCATCGTCCAGGTAGTCCATGTTCCAGTCGTACAGCGCCAGAATGCTGGGCTCGATTGATTCATCATCAAATGACTGGGCAATGCGCCGTTGCACGATGTTGCTGGCGTTCATCAGCATGGCCAGGCCGGAACTGGTGGGTACGGCCTCGGTGGGTTCGCCCTGGGCAATCAAAGGGAAAGCCAGTTCTTCGTCAGCATTTTCACGTGCGCGCTCATGCACCAAGGTCAGTTGATCGATTCGCGCCTCGATGTGAAACAGTTTGAATGCGTCGCTTACGGCGCCTTCGGTATCTGATAGATACCATTGTTTCATGCCGCCGGTGATGTTCTCATCGCCATCCGCAGGCTCAACCGCTCCCCTGCGTCTAACTAACTGCGGTCCAGCACTGAGGGCGCAGTTGTGCAGGATCATGTGCCAGGTGCTTTGAATAACCCGGTCAGAATCGCGCATCAGATGTGGAACGCCCAACCCAAAAATTGAGCCTTCGCATTCTTCGTAGTTCCACACGTAGTAAGGAAGCCGATAAGAACCTTCCAGCGCGTGACGTTTGATCTTGATCAGCCGCGTATTGACAAACCAGGCTTCTATAATCGGGTCAACCAAATCAATCTCAGAATCTACGTCAATGCCAAGTTCCTCAAGGTCTTTGGCGTTGAGACTGCCGGTG
>Ga0105050_10009201_pt1 | contig 11133 bp, 9 predicted proteins | sample FRY01_FD_78088 | JGI IMG/M metagenome (GOLD analysis project Ga0105050, IMG submission 78088) | Freshwater microbial communities from Lake Fryxell liftoff mats and glacier meltwater in Antarctica - FRY-01 | ecosystem: Environmental > Aquatic > Freshwater > Ice > Glacier meltwater ... | reverse complement strand
GTGGATTTTTGCAGGCATCCGCTCCTGCGTCCAATGATTTGGCAGCAGACGTTGAAACGTGGTACTCTCGTAAGTGCCGGGAAAAACCGACTCAAGCTCTGCGGGGACGCAACTTGGGAAGGGTTGTTCTGGTCGATAGCGCGCCAATGGTGCGGGCAGTCTCAACGAACGTTGCTCCGCCGAGACTGCTTTTTGGACTTCCATTGGACGCAGGAGTAGATGCCTCAAAAAATCCCCCATTCTGGACAGATGCCACTAAAATCCGAGAAGAACCCCGCGATTGATTCGACGCATTCATTCAATTTTGGTTGCAAAAATGAATGAGGTGAGTTTCCAAATTGTGGCTCCACCGCCCTCCCAACGTGATCAAAATGCAACTTGCTAATCTTTCACTTGACCTAGACAATAAGTGGGCTTACCTCCGTGCCGCTGGTCGAAGCGACTGGAGTGAACGGCCTGGTTATTTTTCGATCGCGATACCACGCATCGTTGAAATGCTAGGGGAGTTAAATCTTCCGCTCACCACGTTCGTAGTGGGACGAGATCTGGAAACCGAAAGTAATATTGCTGATATCGAAGGATTCAAGGCTCTTCGCCATTACGAATTTGCGAATCATTCTTATAACCATCTACCGTGGCTACACACGATGAGCGAAAAAGAAATACATGATGAGATTGATCGAACCAATGATGCGATCGATCAGAACCTCGGGTCTAAGCCGCGAGGATTTCGAGGACCAGGCTTCAGTTGCCCAGACGAAGTTCTACGCGTTTTAGCGTTTCGCCGTTTTGCCTATGACGCCTCAATCTTTCCCACTTCGATCGCACCAATCGCGAGAGCTGTGTTCATGCTAAAAAGTGGACTGGTTGGTGAGCAGAGAGAAAAAGCTTCAAAGTTATATGGTGGCTGGACTGCGGCGTTGCGGCCAAACCGGCCGCATTTAAGGAGCATTGGCGAAGAGAAGTTATGGGAGTTCCCTGTGACGGTGATGCCTTTCTCGCGAACTCCGATTCACTTCAGCTATTTCACTTTCCTCGCGAGCTTTTCAACTTTGGCAGCGAAGGCTTATTTCCGTAAGGCAATGTGGCTTTGCCGTGCAACACGCACCTCGCCGTCTTTACTTTTGCACCCACCAGACTTTATGGGAAGAGAAGATGATGCTGACATGGCATACTTCCCCAGCATGAAAGTGGCCCGCGCAGAAAAGCTTGAAATCGTGAGATGGGCGTTGAAATTGTTTTCCCAATCATTCAACGTCAAAACAATGATTGATCACGTTGAGCACCTTGCCGTGCCGTTACTGACCACGCCAGCCCAACCATTATCAAAAAACCACACGGCAACCCAAACAACCTAACATCGCTTCTCTGTCATGCGTTTTCGGTCTCGTTCGGATACATATTTTCATGATTGATCTTGGACAACATAGCGTTTTGGGTATTGACGTCAACGCGATTGATTATGAGGCAGCGGTCAATAAAATCATTTCCGCGTGCTTTGAGAAGAAATCGATGACGGTGACTGCGCTGGCGGTTCATGGCGTGATGACGGGCGTCCTTGATAAAACTCATAACTACCGGCTCAACCAATTCGACCTTGTTTGCCCCGATGGCCAACCGGTCCGGTGGGCGCTTCGACATCTGCATGGTTGCGATTTAAAGGATCGCGTCTATGGTCCGGAATTGACGCTGCGGCTTTGCCAGGAAGCTGCGAAACAGGGTGTCGGGATCTTCTTGTTCGGCACGACCGAAGAAATGTTAACCAAGTTTTCCGAACGCCTATCGGAACGATTTGATGGTTTGAAAATCGTTGGAAAGCGTGCTTCAAAGTTTCGACAATTGACGGAAGCCGAACGGGATGAGTTGGTTGATGAGATCAACGAGAGCGGCGCGGGGATGTGTTTTGTCGGACTGGGTTGTCCCAGACAAGAAGTCTTTGCGTTTGAAATGCGTGATCGCGTACAGATGCCGCTCATCGCCGTTGGCGCTGCCTTCGCATTTCATGCCGGACTCCTTGAGCAAGCTCCCGCATGGATGCAACGAAACGGTCTTGAATGGCTTTACCGTTTGACTCGCGAGCCGAAACGCTTGTGGCGACGCTACGTTTACCTGAACCCAGCGTTCTTAACGCTACTCGCACTTCAGCGATTGGGGCTCTACGCCGACGCCACAGATCGCGGAACCAAACCGACCGAAGACGTGTTGTTCGGATGAGTGGTCTCAAAGAAATCGCATCACGCGGTGGCGAGAACTTAGCACTGCACGGACAGCGGAGTCGCGGCATCCTCGATGAATTGATAGTTCACCCCAAGATCTCCCAGCAGCAGTCGACTGGTAATTCGGCTTGATTCATAAATAACTGGCAAGCCGCTCCCCGGATGCGTGCCACCTCCGACCAAATAAACGCCATCAAGTTCTTCAAACCGGTTTCGCGGTCGTCGATGCAACATCTGTCCCAGGTTATGGGCAAGGTTAAACGTTGCACCCCGGTAGATTCGGTAGTTCTGATGCCAGTCATCCGGTGTGATGCGGTGCTCGAAGCGGATGCGTTCGCGGACATCGTCAAGACCGATCGCGGACAGCTTATCGAGCGTTTTCTCGCGGAACGGGTCGGATTCTTTCTTCCAGTCAATCTTCTCGTGTTGGTGGCTTACGGGGACAAGTACGTAAAGCGTGCTATGCCCCTTGGGCGCAAGAGTTTCGTCCGTAACACCCGCGTTTTGGACGTAGAACGAAGGATCGTCACTCAAGACGTGCGTTTGTTCGATCTCGATCAGGTTTTGCTCATAGTCGCCGGAGATATGAATGTTGTGATGAGGGAGATCCTTGTAAAGACCTTCGATGCCGAGATAGAGCATATAAGTGCTGCACGAAAACCGCTTCGTCGCTAGCTTCGAATCGCTCCAACGCTTTCGTATTACATCAGGAACCAGACGCTTCATCGCTTCGGCAAAGTCGGCGTTCACGACCATCGAATCGCACGCATAGGTTCCCTGCTCCGTTCGGACTCCGGTGACTCGGCGCCCCTTCATCTCCAGACCTGTAACGGGTTCATTTAGACGTACATCAACGCCCAGTTCGCTGGCCAATTCAGCCATCTTTTCACTGACGCGGCTGCAACCGCCGATCGGATGATGGACGCCGTATTCGTATTCGAGATACGAAAGAATGCTGAACAGACTTGGGCACTGAAACGGCGACATACCGAGATATTTGCTTTGGAATGCGAACGCGATCACCAATCTTGGGTCGGTGAAGTACCGAGACAGTTCATCGCCGAGCGAACGCATCGGGTGCACGTGCCTGGCAGCTCCGAGAAGCGACGGACGCATTAAGTCAAAAATTGACTCGAACGGACGTTCGAGGATCGGGCGAAACTTTTGCAGCTTGACTCGATTATCGTCCATGTACCGACGCAATTTGCCAACATCATTGGGCGAAAATTGGGCGATCTGGCGGTCCATTTCCACAAGGTCTGGCGTGCAATCAAGTTGTCCACCACCACCGAAAGTTAAACGGTACTGCGGATCAAGCCGCCTCATCGGCACTTCGTCTTGAAGCTCACGGCCGACCGAGCGAAAAATTTCCTCCAACACCCGCGGGTAGAGAAAGAAAGTCGGACCGCAGTCGAACCGGAATCCATTGCTTTGGATGGCCGATGTGCGCCCGCCAACAACGTCACGGCTTTCCAGAAGCGTCACTCGCACACCCGCGTAAGCGAGTTGCATTGCGGCCGCAAGTCCTCCAGGACCAGCGCCGATGACAACGACATGTTTGTCTGCCAAGTAACGAATTCCTCATAAAAAACGAACAACGTCTTGTCGTTGATCTTCGATTTTTGAACAAATCTAGCTATCTAGTGTTACCGCAAGTCAAGTCGAACCTTCACGGATTCCGGTCTCAATCAATCGATCCACGATCTTTGGCAACGATACATCATCGAAAACCTGGTCGGGAATTTCGGCTCGATCAGCGACAAGTTTGGCGCGAACCGCAACTTCTCGGACATTGTCTTTGGTGAGGTTGGACTTTAAACGACCAAGCATCATTGCCGGATCGCCTCCGGTGACGGTTACCAGAACGTCTTGGAGATCGCTGGCAATGGCGCGATCAAGTTCAGCCGCCCGGAAAAATCGCGTGACTTGTTTATGAAACTCGGCAAACTCGGGTTCTGGTAAGTTTTCCTTGGCCCAGCCATCGACCGCCTGCAGATCGCCCCAACGGAGCAGCGGTGCTCGAACAAGGCGATTCATCACGCCTCCGGCTTGCCAGTTTTCCAGCTTCTTACTCTCAATGTCATCCACGAGCGTCGTCATCTGGCCGATCACCGCGCTCTTTGTTTCTGGATCGAGACGCGACTGTTCAAGTTCCGAAAGAATCGTGCCCCGAATGGTCCTTGCCGCAAGATCGCCACGCTTTTGGAAGATCAGATAACCGGCGAACCCGAAGGTTAAGAATAGCACCATCCCCATCAGCAGCGTAGCGGCAAGTACCGCCGGAAAGCAGCCAGCACCTTCGGACTTGCGTGCCGGACTGTTTGGACTCGGCGGATTGGACATCGACGATGGTACCGCCGCCGCATCCTCGAAAGACGCGGTTGCTTCGGGTTCGCGCGGAGCGTCACTCATGAAAATGCTTCGACCATCAATCGAACGAGATGTTGATAACTTTGAACTTGATCATTCCCGCAGGCGCCTGAATTTCGGCAATTTGACCGATTTTCTTGCCGATCAGACCCTGTCCCATCGGGCTGGTAACGAGAATTCGACCTCGGTTGTAATCTTCCTCGCCAGCCCCCACCAACGTAAACGATTCCTCGTCTCCGTGTATCGCATCTTCGACCGTGACCGTGCATCCGAACACAACTTCATCTTTCGGAAGCGTTGAAGGATCGATGATGGAGGCGCTGGCCAATTTTGTCTTTAACTCGTTAATCTTCGCCATCAGCATGCCCTGATTTTCACGTTGGGCGTGATACTCAGCGTTCTCCTTCAGGTCACCCTCGGCGCGCGCCTCGGCGATCTTTTCCGTCACCAACGGAAGCTCTTCGTTTTCAAGCCGCTGGACTTCGGCTTTGATCTTGTTAAATCCTTCACGCGTCATCGGCACTGAACTGTGCATGACACCGCTCCTGAACTAGTTGAGGCAATTACGAACGGGACAAAATAAAAACCTTTCCGCGTCGTTGAGACGCGGAAAGGTCTGGTTAATATCACTGTGACCCAACATTGTCGCAGTAATTATTGGAGATGCAACCCGTCGAAGCTCTTCCTTCGGAGGGTTCAATTTTCGTGGTGGTTGGACTGGTCCGGAAAATCCTGCCGTTCGACGGGCGTGCCATCGGGATCACCTTCAAATGGGACGCCAATGCCTTCATCCAGCCAACGACCCAGATCGATTAATTGGCATCGTTCATTGCAGAACGGCGGTGTTCGTGTCTCGTCCAAGAAAAAGCGACGACCGCACGTTGCGCAGGTCAACGCCTGACGGCTACGCACGGTCGGGGGATGTTTTTTCATCGTTTCACTCGCCATCGATTATCGGTTAGTGCGGCTCACGACGGCCGCAGCAGCGCCGCCAAATCCTCATGAACCTCAGTTGTCGAGCGAACCACCAGCACTCGCCTCATTGCAAAATAGCGGATCGTTCCCGGTCCGCCAGTGACTTCCCAAAAATCGGGCCGAATCGTTTGCTGAATCAATTCGACCAATAACCAGCCTTCATCAGGAACTGCGCCCCGGTTCTCGCCCCTTCCCCTTGAGAAATTGGCTGGCTCTCTTGCCCGGGTCTATTTGTCGTTGCGGCTAACGCTTGGTCGACGCGGCTGGACAAATCCGCGGGGCGAATCACATTCCGGTGGTCGTAATTGCTTACGAAGGTCCTGACTTGTCGTTATCAAGCGTCGTCGAGTGAGAGCCTCGTCGGAACGCAGCATTGGGCTCTGGTCATGCGCGGAGTGCAGACGAATAACAGCGAAAAGATCGCACAATTTGATGATGGTGTCACTTCTCGCTTGATCGCTTTCGGCCGTCGCTTCGGCCCGCAAAAGATCGCTGGCCAGATTTCGTAGTTCCGTTGGCCCTGGAAGCGAATCTTGCGAATGAACACGGACTACGTGTTCATTTGCGAGAAGGCAAAAGACCGCGATGAGAGCAAAACCGATTTTCATGATTCCATCCATTTGAGTGACAGAATCAGTTTAGCAGCGTACCGAGGGAGGTCATGCTTCTTTTTGGGAAAGCATCAAGGTGAAGCGTGATGGAAACCAGGACATCACGCGTTTAGCACAGCCCGCAGTACAATCTTGCGAATTTTTCTGGTGCGGCGACGCCTTCGCCAGTGAGAAATCGTTTCAGCTCGCTTGCCTGCTTTTCGCCCTTCACCAAACTCATGCGATCGATCGCGGCAAGTCGGATCGGAATAAGGTCTAAAGAGTCGGCAGCGTCGGCAGCTTGATGATAAAGCCCGAGACAGTGTTCTTTGTCCCCGTTGACTTCGGAGGCTTGAGCCATGAGGAACTGCGAAATCGTTCTTGCAAACGGGATCTTTTCTTGATCCAAGCGATGGCAAATCAACGTCACGCGTTTGATCGATTCGTTACGCTGAACAGGATGCTTCAGTGCCAATCGCAAACGCATCGTTGCTTCCCATTGGTGATACAAAATGCGAAGCGACTGAACCTGTCTTAATCGAGTTCCTCGGCCGTCAAGGATAAGCTTTTCAAGGTAGCGAAGTGCGTGCTGTTCGCGGCCTTCGTAGACGTATCGCATCAGCGGCGAGAACCCATCAACCACCGTCCACCACCCTGAGCGACGTCCGGCAAACTGTTTCATAAAGGTTCGATGCAATGTTTTAGATTGTCTCGCATCGTCGTCTATCAACGGAACCGCCGCGCCCAGTCCCATGAAGATCATGCGGCGAAGGTATTCATCGTTAAGGTCGTTCATCTCGTTCAATAACGTCCCGGTCGTTTGCTTCAAATCCGCGATTCGACCAAGCCAAAAGTAAGACCAAAGCAGCGGCGCGTAAGAATGAGCTTTGTCGAAACGGTACGACTCTCCGCCCATCTGAAAGGATTCAATCGCCTTGGTTGCTGGCGAAACCGCGGAGGCCCAATCGCATGACAGGAGATGTCGAAACGCTAATCCGCTATTCACGGTTCCCATCGAACTGCGGTCACCGGATGCGTTAAATATTTCAACGCTTCTGCTAAGCCGCTTCGTCATTCGGCGACGGCGCGGGCCGTTGTTGCGGCACTGGATAACCGACATGTCGACGAAAGCTTGAAGGGACGCTTGGGGATGGGGGTGGCGATCTGTTGATCCAAGGTAAGCAAACAACAGTGAGTTCGAGCGACGGACATCGATGGTCAATAAAGGGCAATAAAAAGCGGCGAACGTATCGCTGATCGCCATCGTTTTGGCCGTTGGAGAAGCGACATCTTGGTCCAGTGCGGTGGGCACGGTTCGTGAGACCCGATGAGACCGAAAGATGGATGCAAGCGACGATAGGTCCGGTCCAATGATCGTTGATTCTTGGTCGGCGGAGAACCCGACCTTGAATCCAGCCATGGCGTCAATCACATCGCACGCGTCATCAATATGTCCGGCATGAAGAAGATTCTTTGCGAGCCGATGCTGAAGTTGCAAGTCGGTCAGCGTTGCTGGACGCGCCGAATGCACCATCAACAACCGACAAGCGGCGGCGGCGTCAGAGGCCTGTCCAGCGTCTTCAAACTGATGGATGGCTTGAAGGAGATGCGATGCGGATTCGTCACCATTCAATAGTGAAGCGGCTCGAAGGTGCCAGCGAGCGGCTTCGATGATGGCGAATCTCGCCTCTGCATCGCGAGCCGCTTGTACGATATGAGGAACGGCCGCTTCGAACTGTGCCGCGTCGAGCAAATGGCCTGCGATTCGCGCCGATTGCCAGGGATCGTTATCGCAAGTCATTAGGTAGGAAGCCCAAGCGACATGCAGCGTTCGTTGTCGAGCGGGCGATATTTGCTGAATGATGCATCGCCGAATCCGGAGGTGAACGATGTCGATCGCTTCTCGCTTGGGAGCTTCGTCGTACACCAGACGAAGCCCGACAAGCTCTCTCACCGCTTCATCGCAATTTCCCATCAATTCGCTGACCTGCGCAAGCTCATTGGCTCGAATCGGACCGCCCGCGATTGCCATAAACTCGATTGCTTGCCGACCATCCACGCTCAGGTGATCTAGGCGACTTTGCCAGATATCCTCGATCTCTACAGGTCCGCGCAGAAGTCGCTCGTGCCACGCGACCGTTCCATCGCCGCTGACGCAGGCGGCGAGTTGCGTGAGACGATATGTATTTCCCTCACCGAGAGCGGCCAGACGTTTAAGCGCCGTCAGTTCCCACTCGAAGCCATTGTGACAGACGATCGATCGAAGCAACTGTTTAGCGTCGGCATCGGACAACAATCCGAGTTCGATCGAGCAGTCTGCTGGTTTGCGAAATTGATCATCTTGCGTTCGACCAATCGAGATGATCCCGACTTCGCCTTTCGCATCGGTGAGAAGCTTGTCCAAAATATTGATACTGTCTTGATCTGCCCACTGACTATCATCCACGATTAAAAACAGAGGCCCGTACTCACACATTCGATCGACAAGTTCGACACCCGATGACAGGGCATCGGAACGCGCCAATTCAAGACGCAGGGCAGCGGTGTCCGGCGACTCGTTGGCTTCGGCAAGCGTCTGATCGCGAGCGTCCACTTGTTCCTCGGATGACATCGCTGGTTCAACAATGATCCCACGCAACGAAGGGAACGCTTGACGCAGGAGCAACGCATGTCGAGTCTCCAACTTTAGCGGTTCTCGGTCATCGCGCGAGTATCGTCGGGCGATCGCATCCGCCATGGCGTCGAATGCTTGAAGCGACACACCGGCTCGCTCATGACACGCGGAGTCAAAGACTTGGAACCAAGCATTGGCGCGAATTCGTCGTAGGAGTTCTGCCAAGAACCAAGTTTTGCCGACGCCTGATTCACCGCTTATATGCAATCGACTGGGACGACCACCAACCACGCCGTGAACCCAGCGTTCCGCGATCGCCATTTCCTTCTCGCGACCGTAAAGATGAGTTTGTCGAAAACGAGATTGTGATTCTGAATCCTCCAGTGCCCCACCACCGACTTGCACCAACCTCGCGGCGACCGGTCGATTTTGGGGCGCCGAATCAAGCATATCGCAAAGCAAATCGGCCAACTCCGGCGGCGTATCGCTTGGCAAAAACGATCGCACATCACCGATGGATTGTCCGAGCGAGACCCCGGCTTGCTCGGCAGGTAATTTGGAGTGGTCGGCAATCAATTCCAAGACAATGCAACCAAGTGCGTAAACATCGCACGCAGGTGGATAGATTTGTGACGTGATTGATTCCGGAGCCATGTACCAATAGGTACCCGCCAAGTAATTTCGCCGTGCATCGGGATCGGATACCGGGTCGTACGAGCCGACCAAGCCGTAATCGATCAAGCGAAAACGCCCTTTGGAATCAAGCATGACGTTTTCAGGCTTCACGTCGCGATGGACCGAACCCGAACCATGGATCGCACCAAGCGCTCCGCCAACGTCATGAAGTAGCCGCGTCCCCATCTCAAAAAGTCGGGAGCGGTCGTCGCGGGGAGTCTTGCGGATCACTTCCCATAGTCGCTTCCCAGCCACGTACTCCATCTGGAATCCGATATAGCTTCCAAGTTGAATCATCTCAAAAATATGAATCAACGATGGATGCGACAATGGTTGAATACGGCGAAATCCCAATCGACTTGCCGTGCGTGTTTCTTCGCATCGCGTGCGGAGAATCTTCAACGCAAAAATGCGCCCGGTTTTGAGCTCTCTGGCTCGGTAAACTGAACTCGTTACCCCGGAGCCAATCAACCGCTCGATTAAGAAACCGCCAAACGTGTCGCCTTTCTTACAAGGTGGCGGGTCGATGCGAGCTTCATCGGACAACCGAGTCGTTTCACGAGCTTTCGTGACGCGAAGTTTGGTTTCGGTAACTGGGTCAGGTGGGTCGCCTGGATAAATGTCAGAGTCGCTCATGAGTGCTGTACAAAGCGGAAGAGGTCGTGGCGAACACTACGGGCTCGAAAATTCTAAGCAAACCATCCCAGCAGCGTCTTCACCAGAACTGTAAACCCGGCTCAGCCGATACAACGAGACCGCGGCGCCGTCTGTACCCATCGTTTTCTCTGCTTTTAAGGATGCGGCGAGTTTCAAAGAGGGGTACATTCCGAGCCCCCATCGTGGATGATTCGCAACGGGTTGTTTGCGGTATACTGTACCACTCGTCTACGAAGTATTCTTTCGTTTTGTGTGAGCGTTCTTATGCCCGTCGAAATGCAGTTGGCCCGGATCATTATTTCCGAGATCAGCGACAGCCAAGTGATCTACCTGAAAGAGGTCGATGGTGAACGCCAGTTTCCCATTCTGATCGGAATTTTTGAGGCGACCAATATCGATCGCCGTGTCAAAGATGCCGAGAATCCCCCGCGACCATTGACGCACGACTTGATCGTGAAGGTCGCCGAAGCGTTAGGTGCGGAGGTCGATAGCGTGGTCATCAACGAATTGTCAGATCACACCTATTACGCATCGCTGCGACTTCGCAAAAACGGCGAGCTGATCGAGATCGATTCTCGTCCCAGCGATGCGATTGCAGTCGCCGTGACGTTCCATCCGCCGCTGCCGATTTTTGTTAGCGAGCAGGTCTTGGCCGAAGCGATTTCAACGCATTAAGGATCCATTCGTCGTAAGATTTTTTACCACCTCTTCTTGCGGGTATGGTCGATCGTTGGATTGGCCGAATTGACGGTATGGGCAATGACGTTGAAATCGTTGGAGGGCAAAAAGCGATCTTTCTGCTTTCAATGAAACCAAGTCCTGACGTAAAGCCGAGGTTCTTCTCGGATTTTAGTGGCATCTGTCCAGCATGGGGGATTTTTTGAGGCATCTACTCCTGCGTCCAATGGGAGTCCAAAAAGCTACCTCGGCGGAGCAACGTTCGTCGAGACTGCCCGCACCATTGGCGCGCTATCGACCGGAACAACCCTTCCCAAGTTGCGTCCCCGCAGAGCTTGAGTCCGTTTTTCCCGGCACT
>Ga0105050_10009200_pt1 | contig 11134 bp, 6 predicted proteins | sample FRY01_FD_78088 | JGI IMG/M metagenome (GOLD analysis project Ga0105050, IMG submission 78088) | Freshwater microbial communities from Lake Fryxell liftoff mats and glacier meltwater in Antarctica - FRY-01 | ecosystem: Environmental > Aquatic > Freshwater > Ice > Glacier meltwater ... | reverse complement strand
TGATTTTTAAATGCTCAGGTCAATTTGCCTCTGCCGAAATTCATCGTGCGGAATCCGATGGTTCTATGGGTTTTATTCAAAAGCAAGATTCATCTAAAATTATTCAAGGTGAATTTTCACTTAAAAACTTGGGTTACTTCATTAAATGCACTAATTTATGCCAACAAGTTGAGATGTATTTAGCAAACGATTTGCCTTTGGTTGTTAAATATGACGTAGCAAGTCTTGGTTCTATTAAACTATGTTTAAGTGCATTACCTTCCACGTAAGTGTAAAAAATAATTAAAAATTATATAAATTATTATCAAATAGTAATATATATAATGTCAAGAAATTATGGAGCATATAGTCAATATTTAGGTGCACAAAAATGTTGCGATTTAAGAGGACAAGGACCACAAGGACCAGCTGGACCTACCGGACCTGCAGCAATTGGACCTATTGGTAATACTGGACCCGCAGGAATGGGTATAACTGGACCTACAGGAAGAAGTTGTCGTGGCCCTACTGGCGAACAAGGTCCAACTGGCAGCAAAACTTTTATTATTGATCACCCAACAATTCAATCTAAACATTTAGTACACGTTTGTTTAGAAGGACCTGAAGCAGGCGTTTATTATAGAGGCAAAGGAGATATTATTAATAATGAATGTGTAGAAATTGAACTACCGCATTATGTTGATAGTTTAGCATATGATTTTACTATTCAAATTACACCTATTTATGGTGGCAAAATTATTACATTAAATGCTGGTGAAGTTGAAAATGGTAAGTTTAAAGTATATGGTGAAAATGGTAAGTTTCATTGGACAGTTTACGGCAAGCGTTATGATATTGAGGTTGAACCTGATAAAGGCTCTGTAGAAATTAAGGGTTATGGTCCTTATTTATATATTTAAAAACAATAATTATAAACAATTTAAAGTAAGTTTTATAATTATTAAATAATGAAACTTATAAAAATACCAAGAAATATTTTTCAAACTTGGGAAATAAGCGAATTAACACCAGAAATGAATTTGCTTACATCATCGTGGAAAATAAATAATCCAAACTATGCGTATTTTTTATTTAATAATGATGAGAGAAAAGCATTTATTAAAAAGAATTTTGATGAAAATATATACAATGCTTACTGTAAAATAATTCCTGGCGCATTTAAAGCTGATTTATGGCGCTATTGTATTTTATATATTTATGGCGGTGTTATTGTTGATTTAGATTCATTGTCTTTAAATAGTATTGATGAATTTTTAGACGACAATATTGAATTTATGACTGCCGTTGATTTAAATAATTGTCCAATAATTGGTAAGTATAATTTAACAAATGGTATTATTGCGTCTATACCAAAACACAGCATATTATTAGAATGTATCAATAAAATTGTATTTAATATTGAAAATAATATTGTTCCAAAATCAAATCTAGATTTTTCTGGTCCTGGAGTTCTTGGAAAATCAGTTAATAAGTATTTAAACTTACCAGAAGAAACGCCTTTCGTTAATAAAGAAGGAATAATTAATAAAACTATTAAATTATTACATTTTGAATATGGTAAAGAATACATTAAAGATATTAATACAAATAAAATATTATTTCAAAACAAAAATGGTAACAAATTAATTCAAGATATTTATGCAAATGAAATTAAACGCATAAACCATATTGATTGGGGAACTTGCAAAAATCCTATACAACAAGAAAAACCTATTGATAATTTAAAATTAACAAATAGTTATAATGAAGCGCAACACATTACTATAGTTACTATGTGTTATGATATAAGAAAAAAAGAAGGTAATTTTAATATTAATAATCCATTAAATCGAGGAATTAAAAAATATTGCAATTTAGCAAGCGAATTTATTTTAAAAACGCCTTATAATTTAATTGTTTTTACTGATTGTCAAGAAGTTATCGATTGCGTTAGAGAGAAAAAACAAGATGCTATTATTATTAATGAACCTTTTGAAAATACATATTATTATAGGCATTATAGTAAATTACAAGAATTACAAACAAAATTTACAATTGAAAATGGTAATATAAAACAAGAAACGCCAATGTATATAATTTTAAATAATAACAAATTTTATTTTATGGAAAAAGCAATTAAATCTAATCCATTTAACGTAACACATTTTATTTGGATGGATTTTGGAATAAATCATATTGCTAAGGATACTCATAAAATGCTTTATTGGATAAATAAAGTTCCTAATAAAGTTAAACAAATGTGCGTAAATCCTTATATTGAACCAATTACAAATTATAAAGAGGTATTTAAATATATTTATCATCATACAGCAGGAGGATTATTTTCAGGCTCAAAAGAAAATTTATTGGAATATTGTAATTTATTTAAAGAAAAAACGGAACAAATATATAATGAAGATTGGTATCAATTAGATGAAGCAGTTATGACAATAGTTCAAAGAGAGAATCCAAATTTATTTGAGTTTTATTATGGTGATTATGAAGGAATTGTTTCTAATTATGTTGTACCAGAACATAATTTAGATTTAATATTAAAAGCATCACAAAAATACATAAATAATAATGATAATTATAAGGCATTTAAAATATTAAAGTTGTGCGATGAATACTTTTATAATAAATTCATTATAAATAGATTTTTTGATTATAATATATTAACATGTATTCAACAACATATTATTGTTGATTATTATGTAAATAATAAAGAGTTATCAAATTATGTCATAATATTTATAAATGAAATGAAAACTGTTAATGGCAGTGTTATTACTAACTTATTAAATGAAAATGCAAATAATTTAAATTTTTATAGCAATAAAAGTCAAATTATTTAAGTATATTTTACAATAGAATCTATATATTTTTTATCGTAAACACCTATTCTTGTTGTTCTATCCCAAGTACTATAATTTATAAATACGTCATCATCTTCAACTACAATACTTAAACTATATTCAATTGGTTCGCCTTCAAATTTAAATGGTGCGGAATAACGTAATAAATTCATATTTTCATCAAATACCGCAATTAAATGATAATAATGGCGAGGGTTTTCATAAGAAACTAAATGCGTTATAAACCATATTTCCTTTTCTTCAATTAATAATTGAATATTATCATTATTATTAGTACTATTTTGAACTAATTGTTTTTTATAAGTAAAACCACAAGAAGAACCTCTAACATGTGAAAATATATTTGGCATCTTTCTCTCTTCAACTAATTTTAAAGAATTATTTTCTTCATTAATTTTACAAATTTGAAGAGGGTTCCATTTATAAATAACATGTGTTTCATTATTATATTCAGTATAAACCCAATTTTTTTCACATGAAGCATTATTAAAATCTGGAACAATTTCATTAAATTCAAACTTTTGATTTTGTAAATCATATTTACCTGCAACAATTCCAATTTTATTATTTTTATGATATCCTGTTCCAATAAATTGAAGACTTGTTTTATCAGCATTTTGTTCCCATATTCTTACATCTTCAATACCTACATATTGTCTATCTTCAAATTGCGTATTCATCCATTTTTCTGTTGTAATATTAAAATTATTATCAAATTCAACATATTTATTTACTGTTATAATATGCTTATCGCAGTCAGTATAAGAGCCGTTGGGTTGAATATTGTAATTTATATATCTAATATTTAATTTATAACCGCTGTTATTATTACCTTTAATTAGACAACTAGATGATGATTTTAAATTGAAATCATTAATACCATCTAATTTTAAATTAATATTATTATCTAATTTTAAAACAGTTTTTGGTTGTAAAATGCTCTTATAAAACTTCATATTTTCAAATAAATTATTATTTTCAGAACTACTACTATTACTATTTAAAATTTTTATAACTTCATCATTAATATTCTTATTACCTGTATATGCTGAAAAAATAGTATATTCATAATAAAGTTTATGTGCATAAATATCGTTATGTAAAAATAAATAATTTACTCTATTTTTTGTATGAGAATCTATATACTTATGCGCTTCTTGATAAAATAAATTAGCCAAATTGTTTTTGCCTATTTTTCTATAATGACTAATTATTTCATATAATCCTTCAATGCGTTCTGGGTAATAATTAAAACCATCCATCCAATATTTAATGGCTTCATCCATTTTACTCATATTTTTAAAACATAATCCTATACGATAATAACTATACCATACTTCTTCTTTCCAACCGCCTATTTCTATACGTTTTTTATATACATTAATTGCCTCACCAAATCTTCCTGAATCATGATAGCTATTTGCTAAATAAAAATAATATCGTTGATTATTTGGCTCTTCTTTAATACCATCAAGAAGTAATCGAATGTCTCTTTCATATTTATCATGCTTTGCACCTCCATCACCATAATCTTTAATAAATAGCATATTTTTATCTATTATTAGTGTTTTATCATCAGAAGGTGTATTAATATATTCATGTGTAACACCACAGTAACTATACAAACCATTATTTTTAACAATTCTTAAATTTTGATATTGTAATGAGTCTCCACCTTGTATAAGACTAAATGATGATGCAGACAATAACATTGTTTTATCAAATCCCTTTATTTCTAATACCATATCAGCATCCATAAGAAGTGCATAGTCCGACATTCCTTTACACGATTCTAGAGCAAAATTTCTATTATGGCAAAAGTTTTTAAATGGTTCTGATACAACTTTACCTGGTATGCTTTTACTAGAAAAATACTCTGTAATAATTTGAACTGTATTATCTGTCGAACCTGTATCACAAATACAATAACAATCAATAATTGGTAAAACTGAATCAAATAATCTTGTTATAATTTTGCTTTCATTTTTAACAATCATATTTAAACATAATGTAGGTTGTTGCATAATTATTTACTATTATTATTGTGAATTTTTTAAATTAATATATATATTAAATATAAAATGGCTAGTACCAGATTTAAATATGACGACGCAAGAACAATAAAAGCACTACAACAATCAACTGATCCAGGCAGGTGGATTTTAAATGTTCCTGGAAATGGTGCAAATCCTGCTTATATGGAAGATCCTCAAATTATCATTCAAAAATGGGGTGGAAATTTAAGAACAAATACAATTAATTTAGAAAGTGAATTAAGAGGTGTAAATAGACAATTAGGTAGAGATTGTTTAGGAAAAGATGATTATAAAAGCTATACAGTTAATAGCTCAGCAGTTCAATATCCTACCTCTTCTAAACTTACAACAGACCAATCTAGAGCAACTAATCCAGCATGGTGGTATCGTGATTTAGAACAAAATAATTTTGAATTTCCTCCTTTAAATCCACAAGCTAATGTTTGCTTGCCATTTCAAAATAATTTAAGCACAAGAGTTTTAGAAAAAGATTATTACACACCCAAGAGAGATTGCATTGTAAATGAAACTAAAAACTATTTACCATCAAGTTATAACTTAATTAGAGGTGGATATGTCGGCGGTCCTACAACTTGTCAACAAACGAATTCTTGTCAGCAGCTTTAAATATATAATTAAAGCTAATTAAAACATTTTAGAACAAATTATTATTTATAAAATGTTTTATATATATATTATAAATATGGAAATAGCAATCCCTTTATTAGCATTAGGCGGAATGTATGTAGTATCAAATCAATCAAATGAAAGTTGTACCAAAAAAGAATTAAGACAACAACAAAAAGAAAATTTTACAAATATGGGTACAAGAACTAATTTAGCTACAAGACAAAGTGAATTACATGGCAATTATTTACCCAACACTAATACACCTCCTCAAAATTTCCCTGTTACCAATAAAAATCAATTAGTTGACACAGTTCAAGAATACCACAATCCTAACGCAGCTACAGATAAATACTTTAATCAAAATCTATACCAAAAAAAGGTTAGAGATGGAGAGATGGTTAGTAATGCACCACAAGAAATATATTCATTAACAGGTAATTACCTAAAATCTGGACAATTTAAGCATAATAATATGACTCCTTTTAACGGAGGTAAGGTTAAGGGAAGAAATTATGATGATAATATTACTGAAACTGTTTTAGATAATATGATTGGTTCCGGTTCTCAAGTTATTAAGAAAATTGAGCAAGCTCCTCTTTTTAAACCTGAAGCAAATATGCAGTGGGCATACGGTATGCCTAATCAAAGTGATTTTTATCAATCTCGTGTCAATCCTGGCATGAAAAATAATAATGTTAAACCATTTGACAGTATAATTGTTGGCGCTCCTGGTTTAGATCAAGGATATAGTGCAACTGGAACAGGTGGTTATAACTCTGGCATGGAAGCGCGCGATAAATGGTTGCCTAAAACAGTCGACCAATTAAGAGTTGATACCAATCCTAAATTAGAATATGAATTAGCTAACCATGAAGGTCCTGCTTATTCATTTATTAAATCCGCACCAAGTACTGCTTTGCTTGGTCGTGTTGAAAAACAAAGGCCTGACACATTTTTTATTAATACACAAGACCGTTGGTTAACAACAACAGGCGCAGAAAAAGGCGAAACCTTAAGACCAGTTCAAGAAATGGGTATTGTTAGACGTAACGATATTCCTATTGATTATATGGGTCCCGCAGGAGCGATTGACGTTAAAGCAACAACTGCTCCACAAAATTATGAACCTGCTAAACGTCATGAAGCATTTCAAGGTGGCGTAAATCACTCACGTGCAATTGGCAAAGGCACTCATGAAGATGGAGACAACTTCTTACGCAGCCACACAAATTATGAGAATAATCGTTCAACTGTTAAACAACCCGACACAATAAGAAGTGGATTTAGTGGTGCCATTGGTGCCGTTGTTGCTCCTTTATTAGATATGTTTAAACCAACTCGCAAAGACGAGACCATTAACAATGTTAGAGTTTATGGAGACGCTGGTACAGCCTCTGGTACAAAAGGTTATGTTTATAATCCTCAAGATGCAACATCAACAACTATTAAGGAGACTACATTATATGCGCCAAATTTTTATATTAATAACCAAAAGGAAAGCATATATGTTAACAATTATACTTCTCCAGATAATACACAAAGAGACTCAACAAGTTGTGAATATTATAATTCGGCAGGAGGTGCTGGTACAGGTTATGGTGATATGAGTTATGAAGCAGCTTATAAACAACACAATAATGATATTAAGGCGCAAACAATTGTGAATAGACCAAATCAAGGTGGAACACAAATATTTAACCAACAAATGAATTTATCAACTATTAAGAGTGATTCCGATCGTTTAGATGGTAGAGCCAATCCAGCATTTTCCTCGTTATCTGGTTTACCACCTTCAGCTCAAACGTATGGAGCAATTAGAGCACCACAATATTATAATGAATGTGCCGGATGTGACCGTATTAATCCTGACATTTTATCAGCATTTAAAAATAATCCTTACACTCATTCATTAACTAACTCTGTTTAAATGAAATAATAGTGTAAAATAAAATATAAAAAAATATACATTTAAAATGAATTAAAGATATTTATTTTAAATAACTAATGAAAAACTTAATTCCAAAGTGTGCACAAAGTTTTAAACGTTGGCGATTAAATAGCCTTGATGCAAATAATTTTTATTATAATTTAGGCGAGCCAAACCCTTTTGATATATCTATGTTTAGACATGATAATAAAACTGACCTTCACAATTTTTCACCAAATAAGAAAAAGGAAGTTTATGATTTTATTTTACAAAAATACGATCCTGTTAATTTAGAAATTGATATTGAATTAAAAAAAAAATTTAACTTAAATAAAACTAAAAATCATTACACCAAAGTTACAAATTTAAAAGAATTAATTACTGTTATTAATGCTGGTTTTACTAATTTTTCTTTTGAAACATCTATTTCAGATAAATATCAAATGAAGAAAACGGGTGAGACAATTAAAGAAAACTATAATAATATCAATAATATGATGGTATTTTTAGACGATTCTCCGTTGCGCAATTATAATACACGATTATATGTAAATTGTATAACTAAATGTCCAATTGATGGTAATATAATAATTAACGAAGTTGTAGATGAATTAGTTAAATTACATCAATTAAGACCTAACAATATTTGTTTGGTAGATAATTGTGGTCAGCTTAAACCTGTTCAACTTTTTAATATTTATGAAGGTTTATTGTATAATAAAATAAATTTATCAAAATTCACAATGCAGTTTCATGTTAAACCTGAAAGAGAAGAAGAAGTTGAAAAATTATTTCATTTGGCGTTGGACTACGGAGTAACAGAATTTAACGTTTCAGCATTAAATATGTATAACTATATGCCTTATCAGATGTATTACAAATTTTTATTTAATTATATAAATAAAAAATGCGATTAAAAATGCGATTAAAAATGCGATTAAAAATTTATTAAAATAATTTTAATTAATAAATTTTTTACAAATGTTTTATTTTTATTGTTTTATTATGGTATTTATGTTTATTTTTATTAATGCTATATTTGTTTTTAATTATAGTCTTTTTATTTTTATTGTTGTTTTTATTTTTACGAATTATTGAACCACCAATTGCTTGATCTACAACAACATTAGTACTATGTATAGTACTAAGTTGTGTTTTTAATACATTTAATCGAGCTTCATCAAAATTTTGACTAATTATAACATTAAATATTTCGTCTGAAACTTGACTAAGTTGAGCTATTATATTAGAGGAATAATCTATAGTTGCGGGATTAGAAAACATCTCTCTTGTTGTAAAACATTTTTCATATTTTCTTTTTGATATTGTATTACACCAAGGCATTAATTTAACTTTTGTTTTTAAATCTTGATCTTGAATTTCATTTACAGTATTAATTGTATTAATTAAATCAGGAATGCCTTGAGGATCAGCAGATTCATAACGTTTTGTTAAATTATTTTTAAACATATATTCAGTTCTTTTAATTGATAAAAAATCATAAATATCAGAACCTATATCAGCAAAATCTTTATCAAAATTGTAAATATCAGGTATCATATTTAACAATTTGGTTATTTCCAATAATATTGATATATTATAAGATTGTACGTTAATATTATTTGATAACTCTTTAAATGACTCTAAATATTTGTGAATATCTTTTACAATTAATTTTGAATACTCATACATAGTACATTTTCTACTTAGCTCTTGATATGCTAAAAATCTATCTTCAAGTCCTAACTGTCTTGTAGCTAGTTGATTAAAATAATCTCCTTGTCCACTAAAACTTCTTTCAAGTTGAGTTCTTAAAGAGCTATAAACAAAACTATTACTTTTATGTAATTCCAAAGCATTTTTAGCTTTAACAACAAACTCATCTAATAAAAAATAAAAATTATAATTTACTTTATTTTTAGAACTTTTTAAATATTCGTTTTTATCAAAATCAACACCCTCAGTTAAATCATTTAATACTGTATCAAAATTTGCTATAGCAGTATCAATATAATTTATAATATTATCGTCTATTTTATTTACATTTGTAACAGTATTTTTATAATTGTATACTTCATTATAAACTGATGGAATTAATGCGTATTCAAACGGTTTATTCGGAACTAGTCCATTTATTGTTACAGTTTTTCCTTTTAAGGTTGGAATTACAGTTGTAAAAGCAGATTGTATTGGCGTTGTTACTAAATTTTTTATTTTAGTTATTATTGTTGGAATAAATTCACTTGCTTTTTGTAAAGATAAATTAACAATATTTGGAGAAATTGAACCAAACCATTCAGATCTTAAATTTTCGCCAGTATTTGACAATGGATCTACAATAGTTATATTGTCTTGAGTGTAAAAAAAGTCATTAACAGAAAATATATCTTCTTCAACTAATTGAATTTCTGGTTGTAAATAAACATAATTATTATAAAATTTATCTAATGCTTCTACAGATGAAGATAAACATTGATATACCATTTTTTTAGGTTTTTGAGGATAATTTGTAGAATATGATCTTAACACTCTTCCGCACAATTGTTCATAATCTCCAAAATTTAACGCTGGTTCCATTAAAAAAATTGCTGGATTATATTTTGCATCAATTCCTTCCGTTTTAAATGGATGTAATAACACACATATTGGTTCAGATTTTAATTGTTGTTCAAATTGATTCTCAAAATCTTTATTGTTTAATGTATTTATAATATTATTATTAATAAATTTACTAAGTAAATTTTTGTGTTCTTGATTGTTTTCAACATTAATTATCGGATAAGATTTTCGAATTGTTTCATCTTTTGCGATTGTTTCATTTGGCGTTAGCTCATGAAGAACTTTATATTTATAACCATTTTTTTCAAGAAAATAAGCAAATAAATTTAATCCTAATTCATCACTTGTGCTATAAACAAATGGTAAAAAATATTGAGTTGTTGTTTGATTAATTGTATGAACACTAGTATATAAATTTCCATTTGCATTTCGGTCTTTTATATTATCTTTTGTAATTAAAATATTTGGTAAATGAGCTTGTGGAATAATTCTAAAAAAATTATTATTTAAGTCGATCATATATCCAGTTTTCATAAGTATTAAATTATTTAATATTTTTCTAAATTTTAAACATTCAAATGTTATTTCTCCAACAGGCTTATAAATTGGATATTGAGTTCCACCAATTTCTGTAGTTAATGCATTCGATTGAATTTTTTCTTGGGATACATTTAATTTATAAGGATAATTATCTAGTTTATTTAAATCATAATAAACAATTGTTCGAGTTGTATCATCAAATGAATTTAATGGATAAGATACATCAGAAGATATATTACCAATTAGTTTCGTATCAAGAAGCATTTTTTTATTTAAATACCAAGGAATGTAAAAATTTATGTAATCCATATGTTTTAAATTGCTCAGTTCAGTTAAAATCTTACTAAACTGATTATAACTATAATATTGAAAGTAATCATATTTAATATTTATAATATAAGTTTGTTTTTCAGGATAATTATTAACAACATTAGGATTGAATAAAAAACTTCTATTTTCATTATAAATTCTTTCAATTGTATAAAGATTTGTATTTAATAAATATTTATATTTTTCACTGTCAATAGTTGGCATTGAAACTGTTATAGTTGATATTAGCGGACTTGTTAGTTCAACTATTCTCTCAT
>Ga0105050_10009195_pt1 | contig 11140 bp, 10 predicted proteins | sample FRY01_FD_78088 | JGI IMG/M metagenome (GOLD analysis project Ga0105050, IMG submission 78088) | Freshwater microbial communities from Lake Fryxell liftoff mats and glacier meltwater in Antarctica - FRY-01 | ecosystem: Environmental > Aquatic > Freshwater > Ice > Glacier meltwater ... | reverse complement strand
GAAGGCTACGCCGACACCATTCTTGAACACATTGGGCGACCACTAATCGTGTCGTTCAATCAGATCCATGAAGCCATGGCTCGTCATCGCATCGAACGGGGCGAGGCTGAACGATTTATCGAAGGTCTGCTCGGAATGGCCGCAGGCCGCGAAGACTTCGAGCGAGGTGCCGCCTTCTGCCGCGGCGTGGTGGAACGAAACGGAATCGAAAGTCTTCACCGACTATGGGAAAATGCCGCCATGGAGCCAACCGAAAGCGAGTTTGCCGCACCGGGCTTATGGCTGGCCCGCATCGAACTCGATGAAACCGAAGTTGACGACTCCGATCTCAGTCCCCCTACCGACGCATGACCACTTCAACGCGCGACTTGCGCATCGGCGTTGTTGGCGCCGGAGTTATGGGTAGCGGTATCGCTCAAGTTGTCGCGGCGGCGGGCTACGAAACTGTTTGTTGCGACATCGACCAGAGCGCCCTCGATCGCGGCCGTGAACATGTAACCACTGGACGTTACGGACTGGCGCGCGGCGTGGAGCGCAAGAAACTTACCCAAGCCGATGCCGACATGGCCTTGGCTCGTATCGAATTTAGTAACGATCTTGATGTAGTTGCCGCCACTGATCTAGTTATTGAAGCAGTGCCCGAAAGTCTAGAACTTAAACTAAAAGTTTTTCGAGATCTCGACAACCGTACCAATCCTAAAACTATTTTGGCATCTAATACTTCAGGGTTTTCCATAACCGCGATTGCCGGAGCCACCAGCCGACCCGAATTAGTTATCGGTTGGCACTGGGCCTCACCGGCACCCGTGATGGTATTAGCCGAAATAATTAAGACCGCAACGACTTCGCAAGCCACTGTTGACACCATTAGTGATGTTGCCCGTAACTGTGGCAAAAACCCCATTGTCGTAACCGATAACCCAATGGCTTGGGGGTTCGTCGCCAACCGCGTCTATTTCGCCATGATCGCCGAAGCGCAGAAAGTAATTAGCGAAGGAGTGGCAACCAAGGATCAAGTAGATGCATTAATGGTTGATTGCTTTCGCTGGCCAACCGGCCCGTTCGGAATGGTACGCGGCGCTACCAGTGGTTGGTCATAATTAAATAGCGTAATTAAATAGCGTAATTAAATAGACCACTATTGTTCGTTTCGATTAGTTCGCTCTGCTCTCCGCGCGGCATCGCTTTTTCGTTTGACCGCCTTAGATTGCTGATAACGAGTACGCATCTGGCCCTTGGTCGCTCGCCAAGCCTTGTCAACCGCCTGAGGCCGTAGCTTCGAGCGCGACGGCGCGGTGCGGGCGCTCCGCAATGCGGCGAGGTATGACAAACCCGAAAACAATAGGAGTAGACCCAACGCGAACAACCCGAAGTCTTCACCAAACGGAATAATTCCGAATAGTGCACCCGCGACCCAAGCCACTTGAAAACGAGTTTCGAATCGAGCAAAGGCGCGGCCGCGAGCCGCGTCGGGCCCATCGCGCTGCAATAAAGAGTCGAATCCGACTCGTCCCGCGGCCGTCGCCGTCGCTACCGCCATAGCCGCCATAGCCGCGCCAGCAATATTGCCACCAGCAATCGCGCCAAACAAGGTAAAGGTCGCGGCGCCGAGCAGACACGACACCAAGATGACTTCCTCCCGCACATGTTTTCGCGCTATTGGAGCAATCGCGTTACCAATAAATCCGCCGATAGCGTACGCACCTAGTACTACACCGAGACCAAGTTTGTCGTCTTTAAACGAAAAGGCCGAAAGGAAGACGATTACGCCGACGGCAATTCTTATGACCGCCATCGCACTACCCGCTAAAAGCACACTCGGTTGATGGGTTTCGGCCGACTCCAGTCTCTCTTCGGCTTCATTTTGCACAATTTGGGTGCTAGGAATACGAAACGAAAGCACCGTGGCGATGGAAAACATAATTACCGCCAAAGTCAGAGAAAAACGGGCATCAAAAATTACCTGCAACAAAAATGCCGGTCCGCCGCCGACCATGCTGGCGATAAGGCTAATGATGGCTAAGCGCGAATTGGCGCGCACTAGCTGAGTGGGATCGTTCACGATCGCCGGCACCAGCGCGGCTCTAGCTATTGAATAAGTTTTTTGTAAAACCAATACCCCGAACGCGAGTGGATAGATCAGCAGTCCTTCGGGAGTTGGTTGGATAATAAATTGAACCATAGCCAAACACAACAACGCTCGACCTAGGCACGAAATAATCACCATGATTCGCCGGCCACCGCGAAACCGATCAAGGATCGGACCCATCACCGGAGAAAGCAACGCAAATGGAGCCATCGCCAACAAGAGATACAGCAAGATGTCACTGCGCGCCGCGCTGGTTGGTTGAGCAAAGAATAAGGATCCCGCAAGTGATGCTGCCACCGAGGCGTCGCCGGCCACGCTGATCGCGTGGGCTTGCATCAATCGAACGAATGAAGAACGCGGCAGGAATCGAGGGTCGGTCGTCATAACCCTATGACGGTAGCGCCAAGGCGGGCCCAACGCGGAGCAAGGTATTATTAATACCATGCTCGGACCCAAACGCTTCTTAGACCGCGAACTTTCGTGGCTTGATTTCAACGCCCGAGTGCTAACGCTAGCCGAGGATAACGAAAGACCGTTACTTGAGCGAATTAAATTCGTCGCGATTTTTTCGTCAAACCTCGATGAATACTTTCAGGTGCGGGTGGCCGCTCTGCAAGCCCAAGCCGACCTTGGAATTCGTGCCCCCTTTGCCGATGGACTCAACCCCGTACAGACCATCAGCGCTTTGCGAACACGCGTGCGCGACCTGGTTGAACGCCAGAGTGCAATTTTCACCAAAGATCTGGTACCGGCGCTAGCAGAAGAAGGAATCCACTTCGTGGGTTGGGATGACCTTGATTTAGAAACTCAGAAAACTCTTACCGATCAGTTTGAGCGAGAAATTTTTCCGGTTCTAACTCCGCTGGCAGTTGATGTAGCCCATCCGTTTCCGTATATCTCAAATCTCTCACTCAACCTCGCGGTAAAAGTAAAAGATACCGAAAGCCAGGAGGAGAGGTTTGCTCGGGTGAAAATTCCTAGCACTCTTCCTCGGTTTTTAGTCCTTGATTCTGGGCCGCGATTTTTGGCCATTGAACAACTGGTAGCGGCTCATCTTGAACGCCTTTTCCCCGGCATGGAAGTAACTGGAGTATTCCCGTTTCGGGTTACCCGTGACACCGACTTTGCCCTTGACGATGAGGCTGACGACCTGCGCGAAGCGATCGAAGCAGTGCTGCAGCAACGCGATAAGTCTGACCGAACAGTGCGGCTAGAAATTGATGCAACCATGCCCGACGATGTTCGCAATATATTAAGTAGCGAACTAGAAATTTCTCCGGGAGCCGAGATTGTCGTTGACGGCCCTCTTGATCTGACTGGTCTATTCAAGATATCCCTTCCAAATCGGCCTGAGCTGAGCGACCGACCATGGACCCCCCGTACTCCTGCGACATTGGCCGCCAACGAGCCCAATAAGAATGATTTTTTCAAAACCTTACGCCGCGGTGATGTAATTGTTCATCATCCTTACGACTCGTTCCGTACTTCCGTCGAAGCATTTTTGCGCCAAGCCGCACGAGACCCAAAAGTATTAGCAATCAAGCAGACCATCTATCGAACTGGTGACGATGAAAGCAGGATCGTTCAAGCCTTAATCGACGCGGCGCGTGCTGGAAAACAAGTAGTGGCGTTAGTAGAACTTCAAGCTCGCTTTGACGAAGAAGCGAATATTGATCGTGGCCAACTGCTGGAGTCAGCGGGCGTACACGTGGTTTACGGAATCGTTGGATTAAAAACACATGCCAAAATTATTTTGGTGGTACGCCAAGATAATGACGGAGAGATCCGGAACTATTGTCATGTAGGAACCGGAAACTACAACTCTTCCACTGCTACTCTTTACGAAGACATCGGGCTATTCACCGCCGACCCAGCCATCGGTGCCGACATCAGCGAACTCTTTAACCATCTAACCGGTTACAGCCGATCAGTTAATTATCAACGCCTGTTGGTGGCGCCCGAAGCTCTACGCGTTGGTCTGCGCAACCGAGTACGCGCCCAAGCGGCTAAAGGAGCTGATGGCTATATCGTGCTCAAGCTCAATAGCCTTGTCGATCCCGATCTGATTGACGAGCTCTATGCCGCGTCGAAAGCGGGGACCCGCGTCGACTTAGTGGTGCGAGGAATCTGCTGTCTGCGACCACAGGTACCGGGTCTGTCGGAAAATATTCGGGTCCGATCCATCATCGGGCGTTATCTTGAACACTCCCGCATTTATCGCTTTGGATCTGACCCTGCTACTGCGGACTACCTAATCGGATCGGCCGATTGGATGCAACGCAATCTCGATCGAAGGGTAGAAGCCCTCTGCTCAATCGTCGATGAACCTTCGCGCGCGCGACTCGAACAGATTTTACAGATCAATCTCGACGAAAAAGGCTTGGCTTGGATGCTTGACGGTGAAGGAACTTGGCACCGCGTACCCAATGCTGAAGGTTTCGATACTCAACTCAAGTTCCGAGAATTAGCCGAGGCTCGCGCCGCACGATCGTCGTGAGCAAATCTAAACCGGTAATAAAAGCGGCCGGAGGGATAATAACTCGCGCTACTGAAAATCTGGCCCGTCCGCTTGAAATCGTGGTCGTTCATCGACCGCGCTACGACGACTGGAGTTTCCCTAAAGGAAAACAAGACCGTATCGATGCCGATGATGGAGCCACCGCGCTACGAGAAATCAAGGAAGAGACCGGATTTGCCTGTCGATTAGGCGCAGAACTCCCCTCCGTCCACTACCGTGACTCGAACGAACGAAATAAGGTTGTCCGCTATTGGCTTATGGAAATCACGGGGTCGGATGAGTTCACCATGAACGAAGAAGTAGACGAACTGCTCTGGTGCACTCCAGCTGAAGCTGCCGAGCGACTCACTTACGAACACGACCGCGACTTGCTTAACTCTATTTCTGACTTACTTAATACATCATTCGTATCGCCACAGTCGTCTCCATGACTACCTATCTTGTTCGCCATGCCCGTGCCGGAAGTCGTGGTCGCTGGGACGGGCCCGGCGACTTGCGGCCGTTGTCCACAAGAGGTGAGCTCCAGTCAAAAAAAATTGCCAAATCGCTGGGGAAAAAAGATATCTCGCAAATAATTTCGAGCCCTTACAAAAGATGCTGGCAAACAGTTAGCCACTTGGCTGAAAAAACTGGGATCGAACTCGAGTTGCGCAGTGAACTCGCCGAAGGATCGAATCAAACTGAAATTCTAAATTTGCTGGCTAAGACCGCTAGCGGCAATGTGGTTTTATGCAGCCACGGTGATGTGATTGAAATTATTTTGGCGCATGCGGTGGAACTGGGGGTGAATCTTGAGACAACTAGGGCTGAAAAAGGTTCGGTTTGGATTCTAGAATTTGAGTACGGACAAATTATGCAAGCCAGCTATACAGCTCCACCCGAATAGACTTTTGAGAATAAAGGTCAGGATTTTTCGTAGCGGTAACCGACACCGCGTACGGTAATGAGTCGTTCCGGATTGGCGGGATCGTCTTCAATTTTGGCTCGCAGTCGCTTCACATGAACATCGAGAGTCTTGGTGTCACCAAAATAATCGCTACCCCATACGCGGTCTATCAGCTGATCACGCGTCAACACGCGGTCCGCATTCAATAAAAAAAGTTCGAGCAATTCAAACTCTTTGCGAGTTAGCGCGATGAGTTCATCATTTACGAATACTTCATGACGGGCAACATCAACACGAATCGCGCCCACCTCAAGCACATCAACCGCATCAAGCTGAGGTTCGGCGATGGGTGCTCTACGAAGCAAGGCTCGCACTCGCGCCACTAGCTCTCTTAACCCGAAAGGTTTAGTTATGTAGTCGTCGGCACCCACTTCAAGACCAACCACCGTATCAATCTCGGCATTTTTGGCGGTGACCATAATGATGGGCACCGATGACCGCGACCTCAGTTCGCGACAGATATCAATACCTGACATCTTGGGCAGCATCACATCTAGCAAAACCAATACGGGTTTGTCTCGTTCAAATGCGGCCAATGCTTCGGCGCCATCAGCCGCGGTGACAACCGAAAAACCTTCACGGTCAAGGGCAATCGAGAGCGCGCTGCGGTACGACTCTTCATCGTCGACGACAAGGATTACTGGTTTTTCAGTCATGAAATCGTTTTTTGAGTGGAAATCAGCAGACTAGGGATCGACAAGGTGAATCTTGACCCTTCACCCTCTTGCGACTCAACCCTCACCGTACCGCCGTGAGCCTCCGCCACATGACGAACAATAGACAAACCTAAGCCAGTTCCGCCCGTAGACCGGCTACGGGCTTTATCAACTCGATAAAAGCGTTCAAAGATTCGCTCAAGATCAGCGGTCGGTATGCCGATACCTTCGTCAATAATTTCGATATTTACGATTTGATGGGAATCTTCAAGAGCAGCCGTTATGGTTACCACTTGTTTCGAATCTGAGTATTTGACGGCATTTTCCAATAAGTTGGTTAGAGCATTCACTATCTGGGCTCGATCGCAAAATAAATAAATGTCTTGGTCAGCACAAGAAACACAGTTCAAGGCAACTGCTCTTTGCCTAGCCAACGCGCTCACTCTCCCCATCGCTTCTTCGATTAAATCCACTAGCGCAACTTCACTGCGATTATGAGTACTTTGCATCTCGATAGTGCTGAGATCAAGTAAATCGTCGACCATGCGGCCAAGGCGGGTCGACTCCTTGACCAAACTTTCAGCCAGCTCTTGAACATCAGAATCCTTGTCACTGGTGGCAATGGTTTCAGCTAAAATTGCCAATGCTCCGATGGGAGTCTTGAGTTCGTGAGTCACATTAGCCACAAAATCTCCGCGAATTTTTTCGACTCGCCGAAGCGCGGTGATGTCGTGGACCGCAACCACTATGCCTTCGGGGTCGGCCGATGGTCCCAAAATCTTCGAAGCAATAAGCCAAACTTGCACTGGTGGACCCAGAAGTTCCAGTTCTTCCATTCCTGGATCGCCGGATAAGCCTGCCGTCGCCATACGACCAATAAGGTCGCTTACTACTGCATCGCCATGACGCGCATTTTTAAAGCGTTCGCCGGCAAGATTTCGGTGAACTATTACGCCCGCGCGATTAAAAATTATTATCGCGGGATCGAGAACATCTAAAACATTTTCTAAACGAGTTCTCATTTCTCGCTCTTCGGCATTACTGAAGTCGGGATTAGCAGCACTGGTAGATTTATCACCGCTGGCCGACACGCCGCCTGACTGAATCAACTGACGATTTCTAAATTTCAACCGAAACGACCAGTTACGTATCCTTCAGTCCGCGAATCGGTGGGGTTGGTAAAAATCTTGCTCGTAATATCAAACTCGACTAACCGACCGACCCGACTTCCACCTTCGCTTACATCGGTAGTAATAAATGCTGTTTTATCGGAGATACGCGACGCTTGTTGCATATTGTGAGTAACAATTACGATCGTTACTTCACTTTTAAGTTCTGACATTAAGTCTTCGATTCGAGAGGTGGCAATAGGGTCGAGAGCAGAACACGGTTCGTCCATCAGAATTACATCGGGGTTTGTAGCCAAACAGCGGGCGATACAAAGCCGCTGTTGCTGCCCGCCCGAAAGTGTAAACGCACTTTCTTTAAGTTTGTCTTTGACTTCATCCCACAGTGCTGCTCGAGTGAGCGCTCGTTCTACTACTTCAGAATAGTTTCCTCTTCGCTTTTCTAGTTGCGGCCCAAAAGCAATATTGTCATAAATAGATTTAGGAAATGGGTTCGGCTTCTGGAAAACCATTCCGATGCGACGCCGAACTTCAACTGGGTCAACTTTGCTCGCGTATAAATCGGCACCGTGATATTGAAGTGATCCAGTAACCGAAGCGGTACTTATCAGATCGTTCATACGATTAAATGATCTCAGTAATGTGCTCTTGCCGCATCCGGAAGGGCCGATCAGCGCAGTCACTTCGCCCACCTTTACCGAAAAAGAAACATCAGAAATGGCGGGGTTGTCATTATAAGAAACCGTCACTCCCTTGAGTTCGAATACCGGCGGATGAGTAAGTTCGGATTCTGCGGGGCCGCGGTTTTCACTCAAGTGAGCTGCGACTGAGGGGTCGGAGAGGGTCGATATTTTTAGATTTACCGGCGGGGTAGTCATGGGTCTAAGCGTATTCCGAACTGGTTGGATAAGGGCTTCCTAATGGTGTCGTAAAGGTGAACGTTGCGGAAAATTATGCCCGATAAGACTCAAGAACGTGCAGTGGAGAGCGAGGTGCGACACAATACCGATATGACTAAATCTGATCAACCGACTCCGGAAGCGCCCCAAAGCGTTCGCTCTTATTTCGGCGAACAACTTGATTACATCCGATCCGATGTAATCACTTTGGCGGGCCTAACTGGAGAAGCGATCAGAAGTGCTACCCAGTGCGTTGTCGAAACAGATATCAGTAACGCCGCCAGCATTGTCGCGGGCCACAGTCGCATTGACGAATTAAAAGAGACTACCGAGTTAAAAATCTACGAGATCTTTGCCACCCAACAACCAATGGCGGGGGATTTGCGCGTGCTCATCACCGTTCTACGTATCCTGCAAGAGATTCAACTAAGCGCCGATTTGGCCGTTAGCATAGCCAAGATCACCCGACGATTATTCCCCGGAAAATTATCACCTCAATTTCGACGAATTGTTGGCCAAATGGGTAAGCAGGCGGTTACGCAACTGGAAGTCGTCATGGACGCATTTAGCGACAAAAATGTGGAGACGGCTTCGGCGTTGCCCGATATGAACGACGTGATGGACGATCTCCAAAAAGATCTCTTTAGGCAGATTTTTTCAGAGCCCACCGTAGGCGACGCGGGCCCTGAACAAAACCTCCAGTTCGCGGTCCAACTTGCTCTATTGGGAAGATTTTACGAACGCATTGCCGACCACACTGTGCTCATTGGGGTATGGACCCGTTTCATGGTCACCGGCGAATTCCCTTCTCGCACCCGCTAAATCTTTGGTAGATCTTTGGCGCCAAGCCTTTAGCCTTTCTTTACCTTGCGTTAACCAAATCGCAGTTACTTCGCCACTTTGGTTATCTAACTTCTAAATGGTTAACACCGAATATTTCAATATATTCAATCCAGCATATTAAGGAGAGTCAATTGTCCGCTTCACCAAGCAAGCTAAGGCAAGTAATCGCCGGTGCAGTAGTCGGCGCTGTCGGTTTCGGCACCTTGCTGGCCATCCCGGCCGGTGCTCAGAGTTCTGGCTCCCGCGGTGTAAATATTTCTGGATCCTCCAGCGTAGAACCGATCACTTCGTTAGTGGCTGAGTTGTTCTCCAAGAAAAACTCGTCAGCATCAATCAGGGTTGACGGCCCCGGAACCGGCGACGGTTTCAAGTTGTTCTGTGCCGGCTCCACTGATGCAAGCGATGCGTCACGAATTATCAAACCTGAAGAAGTCGCCGCGTGTGACGCCAAAGGTATCACTTATACGGAACTGCCGGTCGGGATTGACGGTCTTACGGTCGTTGTAAATAAATCCAGCAAGCTCAAGTGTGTCGACCAAGCCCAGTTGTACGGGCTCTTTGGTCCGGAATCGGACGGTAGTTTTGCTACCGCACAAACACTGGCCACCGCATTCGGAAGCACCAATACCGCCCTCCCTGTTTCGGGCACAGTTAAGAAATTCACCCCTGGTCCCGAATCAGGTACTTACGATTCGTTCATCGAGTTGGCTTATCAAAAATTGATCGATGGACAAATCGCGGCCAAAAAGATAGCGACCACGGTGGATACTAAGGGGAAAACTATTGCGGCTGAATCGGTGAAGTCTGACGGCAAGTTCCCCAACGACAACGACATCATCAAGCGGGTCGCTTCGACTCCTAACGGAATCGGTTTCTTGGGCTACGCCTACTACAAGGAGAACACTGACTCCGTTAAAAGTATTGCCGTGGTTAACCCGACTACCAAAACGTGCGTAAAGGCCAGCAAGAGGAACATCAGGGACGCTACTTATGCTCCGTTGTCACGGTTGCTCTACATCTACTCAAACAACGCCAAAGTGGCGGCTAATCCAGAGCTAAAAAGTTTCATGAACTTCTACATGACTAAAAATACTTTGACTAAAACGGTGGCCGCGGCGGGATATGTTCCTCTCTCGTCTAGCGAAATCGCCACCACCCTCTCGACCTGGAAAGCACGAGCTGGCTAATCGGTCGCACTACTTTAAGAGGGGATTATGACCAGCACGCTCGCAACACCGACCAACGCACCCGGGGATAGTCCATTCGTTGACTTGAGCGGTAACTCTCGTCGCCGTTGGCGCGAACGGCGGGTCAAAATTTTTCTTATTTCTTCGGTCGCAGTAACGCTACTCATAAGCATTGCCATAATTGCCTCGCTGCTGGGGCAGTCGATCGACTTCGTAACGACCATACCTCTCGACAAACTTTGGAACTTTGAACAGTGGGCACCTCGCATCGGCGACTTCGACATCGCCACTCTTTTCATGGGTTCATTACTAGTCACCGTTGTCGCCATGATCATTGCGGCCCCCCTCGGACTCGGGGCCGCAATTTATTTAGCCGAATACGCCAGTCCGCGAGTGCGGCGAACTGTTAAACCGTTTCTCGAAGTGATGGCGGGAATTCCCAGTATCGTTCTAGGTTTTTTTGCCATCGCTTGGATCGGCCCCGAAATTGTTCAAAAACTTTTTACCGAAGCATCCGCGTTCAGTTTGGCGGCCGCGGGAATCGGCGTAGGTCTGCTAGTCATACCGCTGATCGCCTCGGTCTCCGAAGACGCATTACGCGCGGTTCCTTTATCACTACGAGAAGCTTCCTACGGACTCGGCGCCCGAAAACTCACCACTATTGTGCGAGTAATTTTTCCCGCAGCAATATCTGGAATCGTAGCGGCCATGATTCTTGGCATATCGCGAGCAATCGGCGAAACTATGGTGGTAACTTTGGCTGCCGGCGCTTACGGCGAGGCCAACTTCACCACTAACCCGCTTGATGTAGGAATGACCGTAACATCAGGAATTGCCACACTGGCCAGTGGTACCGATCAAGTTGCTGGTCCTAG
>Ga0105050_10009191_pt1 | contig 11145 bp, 10 predicted proteins | sample FRY01_FD_78088 | JGI IMG/M metagenome (GOLD analysis project Ga0105050, IMG submission 78088) | Freshwater microbial communities from Lake Fryxell liftoff mats and glacier meltwater in Antarctica - FRY-01 | ecosystem: Environmental > Aquatic > Freshwater > Ice > Glacier meltwater ... | reverse complement strand
TCTGGATCGGCGCCGTGATGACCCCGGCCCACAGCAGAAGCGAGTTCAGGATACCTTCGTTGCGGATCACTTCGTTGATCGCAAAGGTGCGGATCAGAAGGTTGGTCCAGAACGGAATGGTGATCAGGAACAGCCACATGCCCCGGGCCTGAGGTGACCGTGTGGCAATGAACCATGCCGTCGGGAAACCCACGGCAAAGGTGATGATGGTGGTCAGCAGCGACAGCTTGACCGACCGCCAGAAGATCGCGAGGTGGGCATCGGCAAGGGTGGTCTGTTCGGTGAAAATATCTTTGGAAAACAGGATGCCGAACCAGGCATCGGTCGAAAAGGCCCATTCGACACCGCCATACTGGCCCGCGTCCAGAAAACTGTAGACCAGCACCACAAGCAGCGGGCCCGCCGCAGCCATGGTCAACAGCACCAGCGCCGGCGCTGATAGCAGCCAGCCGTTGCGTACCCGTCTACGGTCCTGCGGGGATGTTGTGCGGGCGGTGAACATCGCCTAATCCTCCAGCATTTGTGCTGCGCCTTCGGTGAAGGTCAGGCCCACACGGCTGCCAGAGACGAGCCCGGCGTCGCCCGACACGGCACTTTGCAGGCGCGCGACAACCTCGGTGCCGTCGGCAAGCGCCAGATGGCAATGCGTGTCGGTGCCGAAATAGACCAGATCGCGAATCGTTGCGGGCAGCGCATCGGGCGCGTCTTCGGCCACCAGCCGCACCTGTTCGAGGCGCACAGCCAGCGTCACCTTTGTGCCATCGGGGCAGGTCTGGCCCACTTTCACAACACCGCCGGCGTTCAGCGTGACAAGGCCCTGCCGGTAGAGGCCCGGCAGAAAGTTCGTCTCGCCGATGAAGCTTGCGACAAAGCGATTCGCCGGCCGGGTGTAGATGTCGCGCGGGCTGCCGATTTGCAGGATTCTGCCTGCGCTCATCACGCCGATCCGGTCGCTCATCGTCAGGGCTTCTTCCTGGTCGTGGGTCACAAACACGAATGTGATGCCGGTTTCATGCTGAAGCCGTTTCAGCTCCATCTGCATTTCCTTGCGCAGTTGCAGATCAAGTGCCGACAGCGGTTCATCCAGCAGCAGCACCTTCGGCTTGGGTGCCAAAGCGCGGGCCAAAGCCACGCGCTGTTGTTGGCCGCCCGACAACTGGCCGACCTTGCGCTGTGCCAGATGATCAAGCCGCACAAGCGCCAGCATCTGCGCCGCCGTATCGGCCACTTCGGCCTTGGGGCGGCCCTGCATCTGCAAGCCGAAGCCGACGTTCTGCGCCACGGTCAGATGTGGGAACAGTGCATAGCTTTGGAACACCGTATTCACCGGGCGTCGGTTTGGCGGATCGGCGGTAATGTCCTTCCCGTCAAGCAATATCTGACCGGAGGTTGGGGTCTCGAACCCGGCAATCAGCCGCAGCAATGTGGTCTTGCCGCAGCCGGACGGCCCCAGAAGCGTAAAGAACTCGCCCTGCCTGATCTGGACCGAAACATCATCCAGGGCACGTACGGCCACATCGCCCTGCCCGAAGGCCTTTACCGCATGGCGCGCCTCAACGGCTATCGTGTCTGACACTCAGGTTCCCCGTGTTGCTGTCAGTCATGTTAAGCTGGCGCTTTTGCCACTGTCTACCCCACAGCTTGGCTATTGGGCGGTTGACGCGTGATCCAGGGCGCGGCCCGCTCAATTTCTGCACATAGCGCGATAAGGTCTTCGTCCTCGCCGAAGCGGCCTGCCAGATGGATGCCGACGGGAAGTCCGTCTGCCGATGTGCCCAATGGCACGGATGCGGCCGGTTGGCCCGACGCGTTGAACACCGCACAGAACGGGGAATAGGCGAAGACACCAGCGGGACCGGTGCGGAAAGCCACGTAGTCGTCGGTGGTATGGGCGAAACGGCCCACTTTTGCCGGGGGTTCGGCAAGCGTCGCGGACAGCAGTATGTCCGGGCCGGTGCCGTCTTCGGGGGTAAAGAACGCGGCCATCTGGCGGCCGAACGCGTGAATTTCGCCGACCGCCTCCAGATACCGCTCGCCCGAGATGGTGGCGGCATGGGCGATGGCACCGCGCGCCACGCCCTCGACATCTCCGGGCTGCAAGGCACGCTGCTGTGCCGCCAGCGCCTTGCGGATGCCAAGGGCGGTGCCACAGGCGACAATATCGGTCCAGGCGCGCATCATGCCAAGGAAATCGGCATCGGGGCGCATCGGCTGAACCTCGTGGCCCATCGCCTCCAGCAACCGTGCGGCATCCAGCACCGCAGCGCGCACGTCGGGGTGAACCCGATCGCCGGTAAAGGTGGTATCGCACAGCGCAACCCGCAGCCGGCGCGGCGGGCGGCTGATCGCCTGTGCATGTCCGCGCGCCAACGGCGGTGCAAAGTAGGGCGCGCCGAGGTCCGCGCCTTCGCAGGCGTCCAGCATTACGGCGGTATCGCGCACCGACCGGGTGAGGAAACCGTCAATCGCCATGCCGGCCCAGCCCTCGCCCGCGAAAGGCCCGTCGGGCAAGCGCGCGCGGGTGGGTTTGAACCCGAACAGCCCGCAGGACGACGCCGGGATGCGGACCGACCCGCCACCATCCGACCCATGCGCGAAAGGCACGATGCCCGCCGCCACAGCGGCAGCCGCCCCACCGGAAGACCCGCCGGACGTATGGCCAAGGTTCCAGGGGTTGCGCGTTGGTCCGCCATAGACCGCCGATTCCGTGGCCGGACCAATACCACCTTCGGGCGAGGTGGTACGCCCGAAGATCACCACGCCGGTTGCCCGGATGCGGGTGAAGATCGTGGAATCACGGGGCCAGCGGGTGTTGGCCAACAGAGCCGAACCGTTGTGGCCGGGAAAATCCACCGCCTCGCAACCCAGATCCTTCAGCAGGAACGGCACGCCGCGAAACGGCCCGGACGGCAGGCCCTGCGCAATCGAAGCCCGCGCGGCGGCTTCCTGCACCAGCACCACAGCGTTCAGCGCCGGGTTAAGATGGTCTGCGGCCGCCAGAGCCGCGTCCAGCAGCTCGGTCGGCGACACCGCGCGTTTCGCCACCAGTGCCGCCAAATCGGTGGCATCCTGCGCGCCCAAACTCTGATACATCTGCAACCCCCTGCTTTGACATCATGTTGCGTCGTGGATCCGGCGCGGTCCACCCGTTTTTAACGCGCAGATGGGCCGTTTCCGACGCAAATTGGCGGGGCCATGCGCAAGTAGCGTCTTGATGCCGCGATGCGGCGCTTTTGCGGCTTCCGACCCCCCGGCACCGGCGACAGATCGAGGATATCATCCGGAATCGTGCCACATCACCGAGGCGGGGACACCAAAACAACCCTCGCTTGAAACAATGAAGCCAGATACAGCAGAGTGCCACCCCGTTCTTGCAATTGGCGCTGCCGCGCGCCACTTCCGTCAGTCGCCGACCCTCGTTTTTGTTTCAAGAAGCCGCGTCGCCAGATCCAGATATGCTTGACGTTGCGTCAAATCGTGCCTTGGCTAATTGATAGCAGGCAGGATCGCAACGTCTTGGCGCACATTGCCCGAGGCACTGTCGAAAATCAAAATCCGGTCATCTGTGGTGACAATTGCGTACCAGCCGCGCCCGAAGGTCACAGCCGCCGCAGTTGTGCCTGCGGGCAGTTCAATATCGGCCGGTAATGACGGCCCGGCGCGCATGACCTGCGGCATGCGGATGACAAGCAGCGCAACCACGACTATGACACCCACAATCATCGTGATCATAAGTACGATCACGAGGCCTTTCAGAAACCTGAGGCTGGGCGGAAGCCCATCCGGTGCCGGAGCCTGTTCCATGGCGAACCCCCTGCTTGATGACGACGCTGATGAAAGCGTGATCTATGTGACCATCGGGGAAGACCCCGCTGACCGGCTTGATAAGGCGCTTGTGCGCGCGGTGCCACAAGAACCGTCACTGTCGCGCTCCCGCCTCATGCGGATGATCGCCGATGGGAATGTGGCGCTGATGCCAGAAGATACAGAAGACTCGGTCCCGGTAGCCGTGACCGACCCCAAGTCGCGGGTTCTGGAAGGGCAGGTTTACGCCATCACCATTGCAGCGCCGGCAGATATAGATGCGCAACCCGAAGACATCCCCTTGTCCGTGATCTGGGAAGATGAAGATCTGATCGTGATCAACAAGCCCGTCGGCATGGTCGTGCATCCCGCCCCCGGTTCCTACACCGGTACGCTGGTGAACGCACTGCTGCACCATTGCGGCGATACGCTGTCGGGTGTGGGCGGGGCCAAGCGCCCCGGTATCGTCCACCGGATCGACAAGGACACCTCGGGCCTGCTTGTGGTGGCGAAATCCGACCGCGCGCATCACGGGTTGGCCGCCCAGTTCGAGGCGCACACCGTGACGCGCCACTACATCGCCTTCGTGCATGGCAAACCCGACGCCGCCGACCCCCGGCTGCGCGGCATCAAGGGTGTGACGTTCGAGACAGGCGGCATTGTGAAAATCGCCACCCAGCTTGCCCGCCACCGGACTGACCGGCAACGCCAAGCGGTGGTGTTCCACGGCGGGCGGCACGCCGTGACGCGGGTGCGGATTCTGAAGTCGTTCGGCCAGCCCGGCGTGGCAGCGTTGGTGGAATGCTGGCTGGAAACCGGGCGCACACATCAGATACGGGTGCATATGGCGCATGCGGGGCAGGGCCTGATCGGTGACCAGACTTATGGCGGCAAACGAAAAGTTGCGGCAAAAGCGGCGGGGCTGGCGGCTGCCGAAGCGGCGCTGACCTTCCCGAGGCAGGCGTTGCATGCGGCTTCATTGGGCTTTGATCATCCGGTTACGGGCGAGGATTTGATGTTCGAGGCGCCGTTGCCGCCCGATATGCAGGCGCTTTATGACGTTCTGGCCGCAGCGCAACCTCTCAAAACCTGACATTTTTGTGATGTGACGCAACAAATGTGGCAGTTCCGCCGTTTCATATTCATCTGACGTTAAAGCCGTGATGTTAGCGCTGTTCAGGCGTCTGTATCACCGGCACAAATGAATGCGCACCCGGCGGGCTTTTGCCCCGAAGGGGTCCCAAGGGGTCTTGAACATGAGCACCTATACCACATTGCCCGCACCCAGCCCGGAACAGGGGCTGAACCGCTACATGCAGGAAATCCGCAAATTTCCGCTGCTGGAGCCGGAAGAGGAATACATGCTGGCAAAGCGCTGGGTGGACCATCAGGACACTCAGGCGGCGCACCGCATGGTCACGTCGCACCTGCGTCTGGCGGCAAAGATTGCCATGGGCTACCGCGGCTACGGCTTGCCGCAGGCCGAGGTGATTTCCGAAGCGAACGTGGGTCTGATGCAGGCGGTAAAACGGTTTGACCCCGAAAAGGGCTTCCGGCTGGCAACCTATGCGATGTGGTGGATCCGTGCGTCGATTCAGGAATATATCCTGCGGTCTTGGTCGCTTGTGAAACTCGGCACCACGTCGGCACAGAAAAAGTTGTTCTTCAACCTGCGCAAGGCGAAAGCCAAAGTCGGCGCGCTGGAGGAAGGCGACCTGCGGCCCGAAAACGTGACGCGGATTGCGACCGATCTGAACGTGACCGAAACAGAAGTGATCGACATGAACCGCCGCTTGTCGGGCGGTGACGCGTCGCTGAACGCGACGGTCGGGTCAGACGGTGAAGGGTCGACGCAGTGGCAGGATTGGCTGGAAGACGAAGACAGCGACCAGGCCAACGATTATGCCGAAAAGAACGAACTCGACACGCGGCGCGAACTGATGATGCTGGCGATGGAGGCCCTGAACGATCGCGAAAAGGATATTCTGGTGCAACGTCGTCTGGCCGATACCCCGGTCACTTTGGAACAGTTGTCGGAAAGCTATCACGTCAGTCGCGAACGAATCCGCCAGATCGAGGTGCGGGCGTTTGAAAAGCTGCAATCGAAGATGCGCGAATTGGCGCGTGGCAAGGGTATGGCTATTCCGGCGTGATCGGATTGTGATACCTGACAGTTTGCGCGGCTTTTGGGTTGCGCGCAATCGAAGCCAAGCCGGGCTACGGACATTCAACGTCTGATACCGACGGTCTTGGGGATTGACCGTTTTTGCATATTCACGCGATGCGATAAAGCGGATTGCCTCGGGATCGTTTGCAAAGAAGTTCCAAGCCTGACAGCAGGCTTCGACGATTCGCTCACAGGTGTCAAAGACCGAGATGGCGAGCTTGTTGGCGCAAAGACAAGCCCAGATGTTTTCGACCGGGTTGAGTTCGGGGGCATAGGGCGGCAGAGGCGAACCCGCTGCGCCGGGTCTTCCTTTTGCGCCAGGTCTTCCTTCTGCGCTGGGCTCAAACGGCACGATGGTCCAGACACGCGGCGGTTCGACAAACCCGGCAGACCTTCGGCGTTGTAACCCGGGGCTTCGCCCGTTGAGGGCCGAATTCTGTCCACCGAACAGAATTCCGGGCGCCCATCACCCCAATATCGCAAGGTCTGCCGATCCATTCCGCAACTTTCCGCAACTTTCCGCAACTTTCCGCAGCCAGCTTCCGGTCAACGCCATCAAGCACAAGCCCGATCGCCGAAATTCGCCGATACGCCCTGGCGTCCTTGCTCTTCGCCGCCGCACGCAACTCCCGTGCCGTCACGTCTGTTCGAGCGATGTGCACTGTCGTCAAAACCTCCCTTGCTTCTCAGCAAGAGAATAAGATTGAAAAACTCCTGGGAATCCCCAAATGAGTCAGGACCAAAGGCCGTTGGTTTGAATTCTACGAATGCACCCCGTTAAAATTCGGGGGATGACCATGGCTTCACCTCAAAGAGACTCCGCACCGTCCAGAACCAGTGCGTGCCCTGTCATGAACGACGATTGGTCAGAGGCCAGATAGACGATGCTTTCGGCAATCTCGTCGGGTGTTCCCCAGCGCCCCATCGGGATTGATCCGGCAATATAGGTCTCAAGCGACTTGCGGCCACCCATCTGCACCTCGAACCCGGCATTGAAGACCGTATCGACAAAGCCCGGGCACAACGCGTTGCAGCGCACGCCGCAAGGCGCGTAATCGACGGCGATCTGGCGGACCATCGCGATGACTGCGTGTTTGGTGGTGCAATAGGCGATCATCCCGCGGTCGTATTGCACGCCGGAGTTTGACGAGGTGATGATGATCGACCCCTTGCCGCGCGGCTTCATCACGGCCATGGCAGCGCGGGCGGCGACGAAATGCGACCGGACATTCAACCGCCAAGACGCGTCCATATCATCGACGCCGACATCCTCCAGGCGACCGGGAATCTGGACGCCGGCATGCGAATGCAGGATGTCGAGCCTGCCATGCCGGCCATGGGCGCCTGCGATGGCACCGTTCAGGGCTGCGTCATCGGTCACGTCAAGGCCAAGACCCTCGGCCCGGCCGCCCGATGCGCCGATCTCGGCGGCCACGGCTTGCGCGCGCGTGGGGTCAAGGTCGCTGACAACCACCGTGGCCCCATTTCGCGCCAAGGCCAACGCCCCGGCCCGGCCGATACCAGACCCGGCCCCGGTCAGGAACGCCACGCGGTCTTGTAGCAGGGCGCCCATCACGCGATTCCCGCCCTGGCGCGCCTGGCACCCCGTTGCAGGATGGTCTGCGCGATGATCAGCATCACCAGCGAAACCGCCAGAACCATCGTGCCGATGGCGTTGATTTCGGGCGTAACCCCACGGCGGATCGAAGAAAAGACATAGATCGGCAATGTCGTCTCGGACCCCGCGACGAAAAAGGCGATGATGAAATCATCAAAGCTGAAGGTGAAGGAAAGCAAGAACCCCGCAAGGATCGCAGGAAAGATTTGTGGCAATGTGACTTGCCGAAAGGTGCCAAAGGGGGTGGCCCCCAGATCGGCAGAGGCCTCGATCAGGCTGCGGTCCATGCCCGCCACCCGCGCCCGCACGATGATAACCACCAACGCCATCGCAAACAGCCCGTGTGCTGCGATCAGCGACCCTATGCCCAGTTGCAACCGGGGTGCGGCCTCTGCCACCGGCCAGACCGAGGCGATCACAGGGTTCAGCCAGTCAAACAGCGAGACAAGCGCGATAAGGGTTGAAATCCCGATCACGATACCCGGCACCATGACCGCGATATACAGCAGCGCATCAAAGATCATCCGCGGCTTGCCCGTGACGCCTTGCAGGGCAAGGGCGGCCATCGTGCCTGCCACCGTCGCCAGCACGGCCGAGACGGCGGCAACCGTGGCGCTGGTCTGAAACGCCTCCATCACAAAGGGGTTTGACAGTGCCTTGCCATACCACTGGGTCGAAAACCCTTGCAACTGCGCGGCATAGCGACCGGCGTTGAAGGAAAACACAGCGATGACCCCGATCGGGATGTAAAGGAACAGATAGACCGCCAGCACGTATATCCTCATGCCCGCACCCTCACATCAAGGCCACGTCGTCGCGGCCACCGGCCCAGCGTCGGGTGAGGCGCATGTACAAGGTGACTGTGACAAGCATGATGACGACCAAGGCGACCGCAACCGCCGCACCAAACGGCCAGTTGCGCGATTGCAGGAACAGATCGACCAGCGCGTTGCCAACGAAAAATACCTTGCCGCCACCCAGCATGGCGGGGATCAGAAATTCGCCCATCAGCAAGATGAAGACCAGCATGCAGCCCGTGGCGACCCCCGGCATCGACAGGGGCAGCGTCACTTGCAGAAAACTGCGCCATGGCGGGCTGCCAAGATCGCCCGATGCCTCCAACAGGCGTTTGTCCAGCCGTTCCAGACTGACATAGATCGGAAAGACCATCAGCGGCAGATAGCCATAGACAATGCCCGTCAGCACCGCGAAGGGTGTGTTGATCAGGCGCAGATTGCCAAGGCCGATTGCCTCGATCAGTTTGGGGATACCTTGCCCGCCCAAAAGGAAGATCCACGCATAGGACCGGATCAGGATCGACGTCCAGAACGGTACGATAACAAGGATCAGCAGCAGCATGCGCCATTTCGGATCGGCCTTGACCGCCAGATAATAGGCCAGCGGATAGGCAATCAGCAGGCACAAGACCGTGCCCGCAGGCGCAAGCATCAGCGTATTCTTGAACGCCGTCCGGCGCGCACCAAGATTGGCGTAGTTTTCCAAGGTAAAGGCGGCGGAGTACCCCCCTGCCGGCGCGCGGTCGCCAAAGCTGAAGACAACCACGACCACAAGCGGCAGCACCAGCATGGCCAGAAGCCATATCGCCGCTGGCGCAAGCAAAAGGGTTGTCCTCAGCCTTGGGGTCATGGGCTCAGGCGGACTTGAAGCGCGCCATCACCTCGGCGCGGTTGGGGTCGGTCAGTGTCACAGCCGCACCAAATTCCAGCGCGTCCAGCAGTTCGGCGGCGGGATAGAGGATCGGGTCGTTCAACACTTCGGGCGGCATCAGCGCATCGACGCGGCTGTCGGCAGTCGGATAGCCGTGGAACATCGCATCCTTTGCGTTCACCGCCGGATCAAGCAGGAAGTTGATCAGCGCATAAGCCGCGTCCGGGTGCGGCGCACCTTTGGGGATTGCATAGAAATCCGACCACAGCTCTCCGCCTTCCTTGCCAAGGATGTATTCGATCTCGGGCATGTCGCGGTTCATCTGCTTGCCGTCGCCGGTCCAGCAGATGGTCATCCACGCATCGCCCGACCGCATCGAGGGCTGGTAGTCTGACGAGATTGCAAAGAGATGCGGCTTGGCCGCGATCAGCAGCTTTTCGGCATCGGCGAGTTCCTTGGCATCGATCGAGTTGAACGAATAGCCAAAGGATTTCAGCGCGCCGCCGATGGTGGTCAACTGATAGTCATGCACCATCGTTCGGCCGCTGAATTCGGCCATCGTGAGATCCCAGAATTCTTTCCACGACGTGGGCTTTGGCTTGCCGCCAAGTTGGGCCGTGTTCACGGCAAAGCCAGTGGTTCCCCAATTCTTGGGTACGGCATAGGTGACGCCGTCGATGGTACCGGGGCCCGCGAAACGCTGGTTGAACGACGCGGCGTCATAATTCGGAAGCTTTGACAGATCCAGCGGCTCGATCAGATTCTCGCTGACATAGGTGCTGATCGTGTAGTTGGTAGGCACAAACACGTCCCAGCCCGACCCGCCCGCCTGCAACTTGGCGAGCATCTCTTCGTTCGACCCGAACACGCTCATGTCGACCGCAGCGCCTGTCGCCGTTGTAAATGCCTCGAAGTTGGCCGGATCATGATAGTTGGGCCAGCTTGCCAAAGCGACCCGGTCGCCGATGCCTTGCTGCGCCCAGGCCGCCGAGCGCAAGCCCGGCATCGCCACGCCCAGCACAGCGGTCGCCGCGCCAAGGCCGGTTACACCCAGAAAATGGCGCCGACTGACCGAGCCCTTTTTGTAGCGGTAAAGCTCCGCCATGAATTTATCGCGCGAGATGAAGTCATTCCTGTCTGTCATGTTCATTCTCCCAGTGTTGATTATTGGTTTGTGGTCAAGATTAACGCAGCACCGTCCTGCCAGCGCGCGTTGGCCGTGTCGCCGGGCTCGAAACTGCCCTCGCCCGCCTCTGCCTGACGCGAGACGAGGATCAGGAATGGCCCCAGATCGGGGTTGCGGACCAAGTATTCGGTATGTTCGCCCAAAAAGATACGGTTCACCACAGTCACAGGCAAGCCACCTGCGCCGCGCATAAGGCTGATCTGTTCGGGCCGCAGGCTGGCGATGGCGGGTTGACCGATGCCCAGACCCGAAGAATTATGGCCCACGAATACCACGCCGCCCGGCCCCACCAGCTTTGCGGTGTCGCCCGCGATGCTTTCGATGCGCCCCTCAAAGAAGTTCGATTTGCCCACAAAGCCCGCAACATAGCGGCTGCCGGGCCGGTCATACAGATCACGCGGGCTGCCGATCTGCACGATCTGCCCGTCGCGCATGATGCAGATGCGGTCCGACAAGGACAGCGCTTCTTCCTGATCATGGGTCACCAGAACAAAGGTGATGCCAAGCTGGCGTTGCAGCGTTTGCAATTCGATCTGCATGTCATGGCGCAGCCCCTTGTCGAGCGCTGCCATTGGCTCATCCAGCAACAACAACTTCGGCTCGTTGACGATGGCTCAGACCAGTGCCACACGCTGCTGCTGGCCGCCCGCCATCTCCCACATGCGACGGGGCCCGAACCCGGGCAAACGGACGGTTACCAGC
>Ga0105050_10009190_pt1 | contig 11146 bp, 12 predicted proteins | sample FRY01_FD_78088 | JGI IMG/M metagenome (GOLD analysis project Ga0105050, IMG submission 78088) | Freshwater microbial communities from Lake Fryxell liftoff mats and glacier meltwater in Antarctica - FRY-01 | ecosystem: Environmental > Aquatic > Freshwater > Ice > Glacier meltwater ... | reverse complement strand
GAAAAAGGCCCGAGTGGGCGGTAAAAACGGTCGGATTTCTGGAGCTTGCGCGTGAAATCTCGTCATTTGAAAAATATCGACCCCCTACTCGACGTGGCGGTGAGTTATTCAGACCATCCCTTGGGACATGACAATTAAGACCGCGTTATCCACGGACGAAAAGACCAATCCTCTCCTTGCGCTCGGGGTGCGCGACTTTCGCCTCTACTGGCTGGCCCTGGTGACACAGGTCATCGGCCAGCAGATGTTTGCGTTCACATTGGGGTGGCTCGTCTTCGATATTACGGGATCGCAGGCGCAGTTAGGCTTAATCTATCTATGCGGTTTCGTGCCCCAATTCGCTCTGACATTGCTGGGCGGCGTGCTGGCCGATCGCATCGATGCGCGCAAACTCATAGGTATCGCGCAGATCAATGCTGCAATAGCCATGATCCTGGTCGGCGTAACAGCGATGCTCGGCGTGGTGCAGTTGTGGCACCTCGCGCTCGGCACATTTTTGTGGGGACTGTCGGCCGCTATAGACGATCCTGCGCGCGCGTCGTTTTTCCCGCGTCTGCTCCCTCGCCCAATGCTGCGTTCCGCGGTACCGCTGATTTCCATGGCTTTCGGCAGCAGTCGCGTGATTGCGCCATCAATAGCGGGTTTTCTCATTGCAGCGGCTGGCGCACCGGCCACTTTTCTGCTGTCCGCGGCAGCGGTCAGCACCATGATCGCGGTGTTATTCCTGGTTCGCCCTGCGCACCGTGATGTGCCCGCACATGGCAGTCTGCTCACCAGCTTCACCGAGAGCCTGCGTTACATCCGCGCCAATGAGGCTTTCGCCAGAGTCATCGGCGTTGCATTACTCAATGCTACGTTGGCCATGGGCTACATCTATGTGCTTCCCGTGTTCGCGAAGGAGTTACTACATGTTGATTCGCGGGGCCTCGGCGTTCTCGCCTCTGCCGCTGGTATTGGCGCATTGGCCGGCTTTTTTTCCTATGCCTGGCTGCAGTCGCGCACTTCGTGGCGAAATCTGATACTGGGCGCCCTGACGTTCTATAACTTTGCGTTGATAGGCTTGGCCTTCAGCGAATGGTTCTGGTTATCTTTTTGCATGATTTTTGTCGCAGGCCTATGCCACGCCTGGTTCTTGACTTGTGCGCAGGTGATGCTGCAAACCCTGGTCGAGGATCAATACCGAGGGCGGGTGATGAGCGTGTTCTCTCTGGTGTGGAGTCTGATGTTTCTGAGCGGTTTTTTGTTGAATATCGCAGGAGAGTGGGTGGGGCCGCGCCTGGCGCTCGCAGGCGGCGCGCTCATAGTGTTGGCCTACGTATGGCTGTCGCTGGCGCGCGCTACTGCTTTGAAGAATCTTAACTAAGGGCGTGGTTCAAAAAGTAACGTTTTGGGTAACACGGACAATCTGAATTTTGGATGGTTTGCCTATGGCTAAATCGATGGCCACACGAAAAGTATTACCCGATTTTGAACCACGCCCCAGATGCGGCCCTGGGTCTTGGGTCGCAAGAATGGGTTGTTCATCGGCAGTGAACTGGCAAGGACCATCTCTCGCACCTCCGAAGGGTGTGCCGAGCACGAATTTCTGCTGGCACAGCCAGACGCATGTACCACGTACCGTTCGGGCCGAGAAACAAATGGCTTGCGTTGGTGCGAGGGTGCCAATCTCGCGTCTTGGTTTCGATGCAAAAGTTGGACGTCGTCCAAGGACAACTTCGAACTTTGACCGATCAATAATGGAAAAGTCTTTATGAATCAAAGACTTAGATCATTTTTGGCGGAAGCGGTGAGATTCGAACTCACGGAGGACTCGCATCCTCGGCAGTTTTCAAGACTGCTGCATTCAACCGCTCTGCCACGCTTCCAAGTCCATCATTTTAACCGCAGGCATCTTCGCTTCATCTGCAAAGAGCGAAAAACCTTTTCAGCCCGCCTCTAGCATGCCCTTGGTTTCGAGATGGCCATGAATCGTATCCGGCAGTTGCATCCGCAGTTTGAAACGTGAACTGCAATTTAAGCCAAAATTTCCCCGGGCGGTTATAATTCAAGGTTGCCCTGGGTAAGCCCGGGCTTAGAGAATTTTCAAGGACGATTGCGGATGGCCAAAGAAGAACTGATTGAAATGCACGGTCTGGTAGACGAGGTTTTGCCCGATTCGCGCTTTCGCGTCACGCTGGACAACGGCCATAAACTGGTGGCCTATACGTCTGGCAAGATGCGCAAAAACCACATCCGCATTCTGGCCGGTGACCAAGTGTCGCTGGAACTCTCGCCCTATGACCTCAGCAAGGGCCGCATCACCTTCCGCCACATTGCCGGGCGTGGCCCTGGGCCCGGTCAAGGCGGCGCACCTGGTCAAGGCGCAGGCCAGCGCGGTGCTCGCTAACCGATTCGTGCTGACAGGTGATTCCATTTCTAAATCATTCCTATATGTTGTTGCTTCGCCTTGTCGTGCTACAGCACTGTCTGCGGCTTCGCGCCTAATCTAGAAATGATTTAGAAACGGAATGAGGTGCCAAACCAGCGCCCCGCAAAAAACAAAAAAGGCCCCGTGGGGGCCTTTTTTGTTGGCATGTCTTACCTGAGACAATACAGGCCATGTTTGCACCCCTTCAAAACGACACTTTTTTGCGCGCTTGTATGCGCCAAGCCACCACCCACACACCTGTCTGGCTGATGCGCCAGGCGGGCCGCTATTTGCCTGAATACCGCGCTACCCGTGCCCGGGCCGGCAGCTTTATGGGGCTGGCCACCAATACCGACTACGCGACCGAAGTCACCCTGCAACCGCTTGAGCGCTATCCGCTCGATGCAGCCATCCTGTTCAGCGATATTTTGACGGTGCCCGATGCGATGGGTCTGGGCCTGTCGTTTGCACTGGGTGAGGGCCCGAAGTTCGCGCACACGGTGCGTGACGAAGCAGCCGTGGCCAAACTCGAAGTGCCCGACATGGCCAAGCTGCGCTATGTGTTTGATGCCGTCACGTCGATTCGCAAGGCCCTCAATGGCCGCGTGCCATTGATCGGGTTTTCGGGCAGCCCCTGGACATTGGCCTGCTACATGGTTGAAGGCGCGGGCTCTGACGACTACCGCCTCGTCAAGACCATGCTGTACCAGCGGCCGGATCTGATGCACAGAATGCTCACTATCAATGCTGACTCCGTTGCCGTCTACCTGAATGCGCAGATCGAAGCCGGCGCGCAGGCCGTGATGATTTTTGACAGCTGGGGCGGCGTGCTGGCAGATAGCGCGTTTCATGAATTCAGTCTGGCTTACACAAAGCGCGTGCTGGCCCAGCTCAAGCGCGCGCACGATGGCGTTGTGATTCCCCGGCTGGTGTTTACCAAAGGCGGCGGCTTATGGCTTGAAGCGATGGGCCAGCTTGACTGCGAGGTGCTGGGGCTGGACTGGACAGTCAATCTGGCCAAGGCCAGGGCGCTGGTTGGCGAGAACGCGGTCAGCCGCGAGGGCAGAGTGATTGGCCCACAGGCCAAAGCCTTGCAAGGCAATCTTGACCCCAATGTGCTGTTTGCCAATCCGGCGCAGATCGAGGCCGAAGCGGTCAAGGTGCTGGAGAGTTTTGGTCAGCCACATACCGATTTGAAAACCTCCGGACCAACGCATATTTTCAATCTGGGTCACGGTATCAGCCAACACACGCCGCCTGAAAGTGTTGAAGTGCTGGTCAGTGCAGTACACGCTCACTCTCGACGTATGCGCGGCACTGTGGCCTGAAATAGCAGGCGATACCTCTTTTGCCCGCCTGCCAGAGCGCCTCATGAATCTGATAAATATGATAAATCTGGTTTTTTTTAATCATGAATAGCACAAAATCCAGCTTGCGGGGCATGACTTATGCACAAAATCTGTGCTGCGGTGCGACAAGAAAGTGTGCCTCGCACACCCTTCGCTATCAAAGCAATAGCGCTTCTAAGTTGTTGATTTATATAGCTTCTTTAAACTGCTTTTTTTACGGGTATTTTAAGGAAACCCTTGATCTACAAGGCCTGCGGGTGATCGCGGCAAAGCTATCAACAAAGTTATCCACAGAAAACCTGGAAATCTCTAAAGTCCCATTAAATCAAGCACTTAGAGCATTTTCCCCAAGTGCTCTTGGCGAATCGTCAACAAGTGCTTACGTTGCAGGTACGTGCAGCCCATGACCTGCTGGCTCAATGTGGTCGTCGCCACCCCGGCGCACAGTGCCATCGCCGGTCCGCTGACCTATCAATATGAGGCAAGTGAGTCAGCACTTAGCCTAGAGAGCAACGTCGGTAACATCAGCCTGGGCAGCCTGGTGCGGGTTCCTCTGGGCAGGCGCGAAGTGCTGGGTGTGGTCTGGGAGCTGTTGCCGGGCAGTGGGCAACTGCTGGAAATGCAGACCCGCAGCATTGTCGGCCTGCTTGAAGGTTTGCCAGTCTTGTCTGCAACCTGGCGGCGCTTGATTGCTTTTACGGCCAACTACTACCAGCGCTCGCTTGGCGAAGTCGCGCTGGCTGCGTTGCCACCTCAGTTGCGGGATATGACGACGCTGCAACTGGCGCGGCGGCTCAAACGTTCGGTGCCGGATTCGAGTCATGCACAAAGCACGCAGAGTCAAGCGGCGCTTAGTGCGCAGCAAACGCAGACGCTGGCTGAGTTTGCGCGTGACACCCGGCCCGCCTTGCTCTTTGGGGCCACTGGCAGCGGCAAAACCGAGGTTTATCTACGCGCTGCCGCCCAAGTGCTGGCGCAAGACCCGGATGCGCAGGTTCTGGTCATGGTGCCAGAGATCAATCTCACGCCGCAATTGCAGGCGCGTTTTGAGGAGCGTTTCCGGCACCTAGGGTTAGAGCGCGTGGTCGCCATACACAGCGGCCTCACGCCCGCACAGCGGCTGAAAAGCTGGCTGGCGGCGCATACCGGCCACGCCAGGCTGGTGCTGGGTACGCGCATGGCGGTGCTGGCATCCATGCCCAGGCTGCGGCTGATCGTCGTCGATGAAGAGCACGACCCCAGCTACAAGCAGCAGGAGGGCGCGCGCTATTCTGCGCGCGACTTGGCGGTGTACCGAGCCAAGATTGAAACTGAAGAGGCGGGCACAGGTGGCGTTTGCCGGGTGCTGCTAGGTTCAGCCACGCCCTCGCTGGAGAGCTGGCAGGCGACTATTACTGGCAAGTATCAGCGTTTGACGATGACAGACAGGATTGGAATGGCCCCCACGCTCGTCGCTTCGCGTACTACTCTGCCCCCCGAGGGGGCTAATTTTGGCTTCGCCGCACTGCGTGAGCCTAGGGGCGGCCCGTCGGAAAATTGCGTCGCCTCACTACTGGCTAGTGGCCTACCCACCGTCAGGGGCGTGGACATGAACCACCAGCCCAAGCACTGCGTGATCGCCCCGCCGCTGATGGCCGCTATTACCGGGCGTATCGCCAGAGGTGAGCAGTCGCTGATTTTTTTGAACCGCCGCGGCTATGCGCCTGTGCTGGCCTGCCACGATTGCGGCTGGAAAAGCGAATGCCCACATTGCAGCGCCTACCGCGTGTTCCACAAAATCGACCGAACGCTGCGCTGCCACCACTGCGGTTTTACCGAGCGTGTGCCGCGGGCCTGCCCGAGCTGCGGCAACATCGACATTGCGCCTGTAGGGCGCGGTACCGAGCGGCTGGAAGAGCACCTTGCAGAACTGCTGGCCGAGATAAAAAGACCCGATGGCAGCGCCGTGCGGATCACCAGAATTGATGCCGACACCACACGTCTCAAAGGTGCGCTCCAGTCGCAACTGGCCAGCGTACACGCGGGTGAGGTAGACGTGCTGGTCGGCACGCAAATGATCGCCAAGGGCCATGACTTCAGGCACATCACGCTGGTCGCGGCGATCAACCCCGACGGCGCACTTTTCTCCAGCGACTTTCGTGCGCCCGAGCGCCTGTTCAGTTTGCTGATGCAGGCGGCTGGTCGTTCTGGCCGCGACGCCAAGCACGCAGGTGCCAGCGAGATGTGGGTGCAGACCTTTCACCCGACACACCCGCTTTTTGCGGCGCTTAAAAGGCACGACTACCCCTTCTTCGCGGCGCAGCAACTGGCCGAGCGTCAAGCCTCCAGCCTATCGCCTTTCGGGTTTTCAGCGTTGGTACGCGCCGAGGCGCGTACACAAGAAGTAGCGCAGGGCTTTTTAAATGCGGCGGCTCTAGATGCAGGTTTTCTTGCGACGCATCCGCATGTGGCGCTCTATCCGGCGGTGCCCATGACGCTTCAACGGGTGGCGAATATCGAGCGCGCGCAGATGCTGGTTGAAAGCTCTTCGCGCGCTGCGCTGCAGCGATTTTTGCTGGCCTGGCAACCGGCCCTGTTTGACACGCGCAAGCAAGGCGAGTTCAAAAGCCTGATCCGCTGGGCTATTGATGTTGATCCGCTGGCCATTTGAGTTTGATTTTTTTTGTGGCTCAATAAAATCAGCTGTGATGGACTCCTGATTTAATGCCTGCCCCAGGCGCGCCGCTGTCACTACAACATCTGGATATTAACGATGTCAGCAGGCAGTTTGCGCCAGACGCTCGCCAGCCAGGGCTGCTGATGGCGCGCCAGGCCATCGGGACGGTAATAGTGAGTCAACTCAACGAACCCTGCATCTGACATATGGCGCTGCCAAGTTTGAAGATCGTAATACGCGCCATAGCGTCCGCCGGACCAGCCTTCTTCGTTATGGCCGTGCGGGTTCGAGCTGAACAGCACGCCCCCAGTTTTCAGGGTTGCGTGTAGTTCCAGTAGCACGCGCGGCAACTCCTGGCTGGGCAAGTGAAATAAACTGGCGTTGGCGAAGATGCCATCGAAATGCTTGTCCGGCAAATCGAGTTTGCAGAAATCCTGTTGCCAAACGTCACAGCTGCTGTGCGCGCGTGCCATGTCGACGAAGCGCGCGCTGCCGTCCAAACCTACTGCGATGTGCCCGAGTTCGCAAAATACTTTGAGGTCGCGGCCCGGTCCACAACCAAAATCGAGGATTGTGAATGGCGCTTGGCCTTCGATATATTGCAACAATATCGCGATGTTCGGGGTGACGTTGTGATGGCGCGTCCCTTCCCAGAATGCCGTGGCCTGCTGGTTGTAATGCGCCAGCGTAAGGTCGGCAATTTTCTTCAGGTCTTGCGAATCCAGTGTCATGTTGACGATAGAGGTGCCCTCCTAGGCAAACTATCCAAAATTCACATTGTCCGTGTTACCCAAAAACGTTACTTTTTGAACCGCGCCGGGGTGACGGGGCATGGCGCGATGTTAGCGCTTAATTCGAGCCTGACCCCTTATTTTCCCATCGGCGCAAATCGCGCATGGAAAAATGCGCAGGATCATGCAACGCAGAAGAAACTGTATTGCGTCAGGTTTTGCCCCGACCCACTTAGCACCACGTTTGTCTACGCCGTCGATCCCAAAAACAGCGCCCTGTTGCTGTCAAAACAGGTCATCAGCGCATCCACCACCACACGAACGCGCGCGCTGCCTCGCACCGTTTCGTGGTACACGACCCAGCCCGTATTGACGGCGATCGAATTGGGGAACACGCGCCGTAGGTTGGGTACGGCATCAGCCATCATGCAGGGTAGCACCGCGATGCCGCCGTCCGCCGCAATGATCTGCATGGCGACCTCCAAGTTGTCCGCGCGTGACACCTGCTGAGCGGCACCGCGATGGGCCTCCATCCAGCGCAGGGCCGCGACGCTGTGCATGGCCTCCACGTAGAGCACCAATCGATGCGCTGCCAGGTCGGAAAATGCGGTGGGCTGGCCGTGCTGGCTCAGGTAATTGGCGGATGCATAGACGAACCAGCCGCAATCAAAGGTGCGGCGGGCCACGAGGTCTGGCTCGTCGGGTTCGGTCATGCGAACTGCAATGTCGGTTTCACCTTTGGCCAGATTGACGCACTGGTAGGCCCCACTCAGCTCAACGTTCAGGGCAGGATGCTTCTCCTTGAGAGCGGGCAGCATCAAGCGCATGAGAATCGGCAAAAAGCCTGGCGCAATAGAGATGCGAACTGTGCCGCTCACGTCCTCCTTGGCCATGCGCACGGAGCGCGTTGCGGCCAGCGCGGCAGCGGCCATTGCCTCGCCCGTAGCCAGCAGGGTGCGCCCCTCGGCCGTCCAGCAAAAGTCGCGCCCACCGCGCACCAGCAGCTTGGCACCGACAGACAACTCCATCGCGGTCAGCCGTCGGCTGATGGTGGAGTTGTCCACTTGCAACGCACGCGCCGCACCCGTCACTGAGCCCGCTTGGGCCAGTGCCAGCAGCACTTTGAAATCGTTCCAGTCGGTCTCCGTCGGCATTCACTTCCCCTGCGCAGAACCTGCACTGCTGCATTTTTGCATACTGTGTTTGCACAGATTTGCATCGACGTACGGGTCCAGCATACCTAAGATTCAGCCCATCAACAACCCCGCACTCACAAAGGAATGCACCCATGAAGCGCTACTACCACCCCATCTCCACCGCCAGCCGCCCCATCATGCTGTTCGCCGCCGAGAGTGGCATTGCACTCGACATGCAGGTGGGGGACCTGTTTGTGGGCGAACACACGCAGCCGACGTATGCGGCCATCAACCCCAACCGGTTGGTGCCCGCGCCATGATCCGCAAACTTCACCACAACGCCTACCGCTGTCGCGACTCAGAGCAGACGCGTGTTTTCTACCAAGACTTTCTTGGCCTGCCACTGGTGAGCACGTTGGATCTGAGTGAAACCAAAACCGGCCGCGCCACGCAAACGCTGCACACGTTTTATCGGTTGGACGATGGTTCGCATCTGGCGTTCTTCGAAACCACCGACCATCCCTTTGACTTCAAGCCCCAGCATGATTTTGACCTGCACATTGCGCTGGAAGTCGCTCCCGACGTGCTACAGCCCATGCTGCAAAAGGGCCGTGCGCTGGGCATCGAGTGCCGTGGCCCGTCCGACCACGGCATGGTGGATTCCATCTACTTCCGCGACCCCAATGGCTACGTGATCGAGCTGTGCGCCAAAAGCGCCAACCACGATGCGCAGATGAACCCCGCCACCAACGGAGCGCTGGAAAAGCTGCAGCGTTGGACACACGCCAAAACCCCGACCCCTACCCCCTCTACAACAGGAGAAATACCATGAACCACGATACTCCAACGGCACCACTAACTCCCGAAAAAATCCTGCAAACCGGCATGGCTTTCTGGGCCAGCAAAACCCTGCTAAGTGCCACCGAGCTGGGCCTGTTCACTACGCTTGCTGCTGGCCCCTTGAGCGCCGCAGATCTGGGTGAAAAATTGCAACTGCATGCGCGCAGCCGGCTTGATTTTCTGGATGCCCTGGTAGCGCTGGGCTTTTTGCAGCGCACTGACGGCCTCTACCGCAACACGCCCGAGACGGCGCTGTTCATGGACCGCAACCAGCCCAGCTACATCGGTGGGCTGCTGGAAATGGCCAATGCGCGCCTCTACCCGTTCTGGGCGAATTTGACCGACGGCTTGCGCTCAGGCGAGCCGCAGAACGAGTTGAAAAGCGGAGGTGCCAATTTCTTTGTGGCACTCTACGCCGACCCGCTGCGGCTCAAGCAGTTTCTGGCCGCCATGACGGGCCTGTCGCACGGTACCAACCTCGCTATAGCCAACGCATCGGCCAGCGCGTTACCTTGGCACGACTGGCGCAGCTTCTGCGACATCGGCTGCGCGCAGGGCGATCTGGCTGTGCAGATTGCGCTGGCCCAGCCCCATCTCACGGGCAAAGGTTTTGATTTGCCACCGGTGCAGCCTGTTTTTGACGACTACGCTGTTGCGCTGGGTGTATCCGATCGCGTGCAGTTTTCGGCGGGTGACTTCATGACGCAGCCATTGCCACAGGCCGACGTCATCCTGATGGGACACATCCTGCACGATTGGGATATGCCCACCAAGCATATGTTGATTCAAAAAGCCTTTGATGCCTTGCCCGCAGGCGGTGCGCTGGTGGTCTACGATGCCATCATCGACGACGACCGTAGTCAAAACACTTTTGGCCTGTTAATGAGCCTGAACATGTTGATCGAAACCCCCGGCGGCTTTGATTACACGGGAGAAGAGTGCGCTGGCTGGATGGGTCAGGTGGGCTTTGCCAGCACCCGTGTACAGCACTTGGTGGGGCCGGATTCGATGGTGGTGGGGATCAAGTAACTAAATTTTGAGCTTTTGGAGGTGGTCGCAATTTGCGACCACCTCAGCCTTCTCGGCGAGTGTCAGTTGAAGCAAAAAATTCGGCGAAAATCGATCCCGGTTGCGTTTGACTTGCTCATTGAGTCGCTTGGTCGGCACGCCGTACAAAGCGGCCAAGTCGGCCCGATTTCAAATCATCTAGCCCCACCAGCACCCCTGACGATGAATATTTCCGGAAACTGGAACGGTCACGTACGCAGGCCTTGGTCACCCGGAACATGGCTCTGTCAGAGCCCAAATTCGCCGAGCCTACGGCTCGCCCGGAGGGCGTGGTCCGATGCACCGCAGCGAAATTGGTGTCTGACCCCAATAACTCAGACACGGCTCTATGCCTTTGCCTGGGGGACTGGAATATCCGCCTGGATGTCGAAGACCAGCCGCTGGTGCGCTAGTCGCAGACTGGATTCAACCGCGTCGGGCGACAGTCCCTGCGCGAAAATGAAGCCTAGGTAGCTCGTGCCTTCCGGCGGCGGTGCAATCATCTGACCTGGGTTGGCGGTGATTTGGATGTCGCTGATGCCGGTAACTTGCAGGGCGGCTTCGAGCTTGTGCGCACCCCGGAAAATGCCGCGCGCGGGCACCGGGATCATCATCACGCCGGTCGCGTCGTCACGCGCGGGCTGGGCAATCGGCAACCCCAAGGTATGGCGCAGGATGAGTTCTTCCAACGTCATGTTCAGGCGCTGGCGCAACATGCGCCCGCATAGGCCGCCGATGGAGCGTGCGGCGACTTCCAGCAGCCACACGCCGGCATCATTCAAGCGCATTTCGGCGTGGATCGGGCCGCTTACCAGTCCGGCAGCGGCGCAGGCGCGTTGCACGCTGTCGGCGATGCTCTGTTGGCGATCTGCGGGCAGCCGCGATGGGGTGACATAAATGGTTTCCTCGAAATACGGGCCGTCCAGCGGGTCGGGCTTGTCGATGAGCGCCAGCACGCGCAATTGGCCGTTTTCCAGCAG
>Ga0105050_10009189_pt1 | contig 11146 bp, 8 predicted proteins | sample FRY01_FD_78088 | JGI IMG/M metagenome (GOLD analysis project Ga0105050, IMG submission 78088) | Freshwater microbial communities from Lake Fryxell liftoff mats and glacier meltwater in Antarctica - FRY-01 | ecosystem: Environmental > Aquatic > Freshwater > Ice > Glacier meltwater ... | reverse complement strand
CCCTGGACGGGTGGCCGGGCGGGGGAGCCGGGCCGGTGCCGCCTCCACGAACAAAAAAGCCCGATTGGCACGGTAATTGCTGAACACCCCGGCGAACGGTCGCATCGCGATCGGCAGGCAGGGGGATCGGCGTGAGCCGCATCGGTTCAGTTGAAAGTACACCCGATAGTCAGGCCGGGGTACAGGCCGCGATCGGCCGGGCGGCGCAGGCCACCGGAACCGATTTTGACTATCTGCTGGCGCAGGCGCGGCTCGAGTCCGGGCTCGATCCGGCGGCCAGGGCGCGCACCTCCAGCGCGGCCGGGCTCTTTCAGTTTGTCGATGCGACCTGGCTGGCCACGCTCGATCGCCACGGCGCGGCGCACGGACTGGGCTGGGCGGCCGAAGCGATCGACGGGGGCCGCATGGATCGGCGGATCGATCCGGCCATGCGCGCCGGGATCATGGCGCTGCGCTATGACCCCGATGCCGCCGCGACGATGGCGGGCGAACTCGCCGCCGATAATCGGGCCGCGCTGACCGCCGCCACGGGCCGCGAACCCGGCGCGACCGAACTTTACCTCGCGCATTTCCTCGGGGCGGAAGGGGCGACGCGGTTCCTGCGCGCCGAACAGGCCGACCCATCCGCCTCAGCCGCCGCGCTGCTGCCCAGGGCGGCGGCGGCCAACCGCTCGATCTTTTATCACCCCGCCGGCGGGGCACGTTCGCTGGGCGAGGTTCACGGGCTGATCTCCGCGAAGATGGACGCGGCGCTGGCGCAAGGCGGCGCGGTGCCCGATCCCGCGCCATGGGCCGCGCCCGCGCAATGGGCCGCGCCTGCCAGCGTCCCGGCTTCGACCGGTCCCGTTGCCCGTGAATTTGCCGCCCGCGCTGCCAGCCTGCCCCAGATTCAAGGCGGCTCGATGGCCGATACCTTGCGCGCCAGCTTCGGCACCGCTGCTCCCGCCCATGTCCGCGCCGCCTATGGCCAGTTGCGGAGCCTCGGCCTGTGACGCGATGGAGCTCGATCGCAACCTGGCGCCGCGCGATCTCGCCCGCCGGGCTGGCGCTGCCGGCGGGTATCCTGACGATCGTCGCGCTGATGATCGTGCCGATGCCGGCCATCGCGCTCGACGTGTTCTTCGTGTTCAACATCGCGCTGTCGATCGCGATCCTGATGACCGCGATGAACGCCGAGAAGCCGCTCGATTTCTCCGCGTTCCCCTCGGTCCTGCTGTTCGCGACGCTGCTCCGGCTGGCGCTTAACGTCGCCTCGACCCGCGTCGTGCTGCTTCATGGGCACGAGGGCGGGGCGGCGGCGGGCCATGTGATCGAGGCGTTCGGAGCTGTCCTGATCGGCGGCAATTTCGCGGTCGGGCTGTTCGTGTTCATGATCCTGATGATCATCAACCTGGTCGTGGTGACCAAAGGCGCGGGGCGGGTGTCCGAAGTCTCGGCGCGTTTCACGCTCGACGCATTGCCGGGCAAGCAGATGGCGATCGACGCCGATCTCGCCGCCGGGCTGCTGACCGCCGACGAGGCCAAGGCGCGCCGCCGCGAAGTGGCGACCGAGGCCGATTTCTATGGCGCGATGGATGGTTCGTCGAAATTCGTGAAGGGCGATGCGATTGCCGCGCTGCTGGTCCTGGCGGTCAATATCATCGCCGGGTTCTGCCTCGGCATGATCAGCCACGAGATGAGCGCCAGCGAGGCGGCGGAACGGTATGTGACACTCGCGGTGGGCGATGCACTGGTGGCGCAGGTCCCGGCGCTGCTGCTGTCGATTGCGGCCGCCGCCATAGTCACCCGGGTTGCCGACCCGCGTGGCCTTGCCGGGCAGATCGGGATGCAGTTTGCCGGACCCGGCACCTGGTTGCCGGTTGCGCTGATCCTGGGTGTGTTCGGGCTGATCCCGGCGATGCCGCAACTCGTGTTCCTCCCCGCCGCCGCCCTTTCGGGAGCCTTGTGGTGGAAGCTGCGTGCCCGTGCCGACCGGACCGCGAACTATGTCGCGCCGGTCGCGCCTGTCGATCCGGGGCGGATTGCGGTGAGCGAAGTCAGCGACCACACGATGGTCACGATCGAGCTGGGCTATGGCCTGGTCCATCTGGTCGATCAGGCGCGCGGCGCGCCGCTGGCGAGCCGGGTCACCGGGGTACGCCGTCAACTCAGCCAGTCGCTCGGCTTCGTCCTGCCGCCGTTCCGGGTGCGCGACGCGCTCGAACTGCCGCCTTACGATTACCGGATCGTGCTGGGGGGGGTGCCGCTGGGCGGCGCGATGCTGCGCCCCGATCGCCTGCTGGCGATAGATTCGGGCGAAGTGAGCGTCGATCACGGCCAGAACGATCATGGGCTCCGGGGCGAACCCGCGCGCGATCCCAGCTTCGGCTGTGCGGCGCTGTGGATCGAACCCGCGCAGCGCGATCACGCGGTGGCGATGGGCTTCCTCGTCGTCGATCCGGCCACGATCATCGCGACCCAGCTTGGCCAGCTGGTCGGCGAACGCGGGCACCTGTTGCTGGGGGCCGACGAGGTCCGCGCGCTGCTCGACAGCCTCAAGGACCGCAACGCCGCGCTGGTCGAAACACTGACGCCGCAGCCGCTTTCGCTCGCCGCGCTGACCCGGCTGCTGCGCGCGGTCCTGGCCGAGGGTATCAGCCTGGCCCATCCGCTGCCGCTGTTCGCCAGCCTGGCCGAAGCGGTCCAGCAAACGCTCGACCACGACCGCCTGATCGATCTGCTGCGCGCCGATCTGGGGCCATCGCTGATCGCTGCGGCCATCCCGTACGATAATGGCTCGCACGATAATGGCCCGTACGGGGCGGCGCTGGCGGTGGTCACGCTCGACGCTGCGCTCGAGGCCACGATCGTCCAGGGAATGGTCGATCCGCTGACCGGCCAGCCTGCGATCGAACCCGGGCTGGCGCGCGAGATCGACGCGCGGATTGCAGCGCTGATCGAAGCACGCGGAGAGGGCAATGCCATCGCGCTGATCGTCCAGCCGCGCGCGCGGCGTGCGCTTGCCGCGCTGCTGCGGCCGCGTGCGGGACACTGCCTGGTGCTGTCGATTGCCGAATTGCCCGCGACCCAGCGGATCGAGGTGATCGACACGATTGGCGCGGCCCCAGCCCTTCAGGAACCACAACACATGGAACTCGCCGCATGATCGCCCAGCTCGCCACTCGCCGCGCCTACCGTGGCGACACCGAAACCCGCGTCCGCCGGTTTCTGCCGATGGTCCACCGCCTTGCCTGGCACGTCCACGGATCGGGGCGACCGGGGCTGGAGCCCGACGATCTGGTTCAGGCCGGGCTGGTTGCGCTGACCGAGTGCGCGCAGGCCCATGCCGGGCCGGGCGAGGACGGCTTTGCCGCCTATGCCAAAGTGCGCGTACGCGGCGCGATGATCGACCTGGTGCGGCGGACGATGAACCAGACCCGCGGGGCCGCCGACCGTCGCCGCGCCCTGCGCCGGGCGGAGGAAAGCTTGTCGGCGGCGCTGGGCCGCCCCCCGAGCGAAGCCGAACTTGCCGCCGGGCTGGGGATCGCACCCCCCGCGCTGGCCCGGCTGCGCCACGAAAGCGAGCCGCTGCGCTTCGAGTCGCTCGACGAAGCGGCAGCGGGCAGCGATCCACGCTTTGCCGACGGCGAGGCCGATGCGTTTGCCCAATTGTGCGGGGCCGAACAACGCGCCGGGCTGATCGCGGCGATCGCCGCGCTGCCCGCGCGCCAGCAGCAGGTGATCCAGCTGTACTTCGTCGAGGAGTTCAATCTCACCGAAATCGCCGCCGCGATCGAGGTGAGCGTGCCGCGCGTTCACCAGATCAAGGCGCAGGCGCTGGCCGCATTACGAAATGCGCTCAAAGAGCCAGCGCTTTCCTGATATTTCACGCACGGGTCCAAGGACTGGCGAAATAGGTTGCACGCGGCCACGCGGTCTGGCGAAGCGGATCGATGAACGCACCTCTCCAGTTTCCCCTGGCGCGCCAGTCCGCCGGAACCGCTCCGCCGCGCCTGCCAGGATCGGTGCGTCGCACCACCTCGATCGATTCCGAATGGCCTGAGGGGTTCGGCACGCCGGTGTCGATGTCCGGTCGCGCGCGCGACATCGTGACCCCATTGGAGGGCGGTGCGCCGGTCGAGTTCGGCCGGGGCGAATTTTCCATCACGGCTTCGCAGGCGCGCGAGATCCTCGCCATCGAGGTGACGCCGCCGCACCCGCGCGTTGCCGAACTGATCGGCGTGCGGGCCGGCGGGGCGAGCCGGGAAGCGCTGAAGACCGTGCTGGGCGACCGGATCGGATCCCCGCTGTTCCAGGTGCTCGATGATTTCGCCGGGGCAAGCCTGGTCGGCAACTGGATCTGGTCGCAATGGAATCAGGGGTCGCGGTCGGTCGCCGCCATGACAATGCCTGCCGGGGTGCGCGGACCACGCGAGAACATCTGCACCGGCTTCGCCACGGGAGCCAGCTCGCTGACGCCCGACGGCCTGCCCGCGCATGGCGAACTCGGCCGCACCATCGTCGGACCGCTCGAACCAGCGGACGATCCGCTCGGCTGGCACTCCATGCCCGCGCAAAGCGGGGTCAAATTCCGCCGCGCACGACGCCTCGATCTGTTTCGCGATGGCGACCTGCTTCATGCCGACCTTGGCTTTCAGGACAGCGGCAGCAACCCCGAGGGTACCCGCAGCGCGCTCCATGAATATCGCGTCCATGCCGAGATCGACCCCGCGACGATGACGCTGGTTTCGCTCCAGGCGCTGCCGCTGATCCTGCCGTTCCGCGAATGCCCCGGCGCGGCGGTCAAGATCGGGCGGCTGGTCGGCCAGCCGGTTGCAAGCTTGCGCGATGCGGTTCCGACGATCCTGCGCAGCACGCTGGGCTGCACCCATCTCAATGATGTCCTGCGCTCACTCGCCGATGTGCCGGTGCTCGCCCGTAATTTGCCTTGAGGGAGGAAAAGACATGACGTTCAAGACCCGGATCACCGAACTGCTCGGGATCGAACACCCGATCGTCCAGGGCGGGATGCAATGGGTGGGCACCGCACCGATGGCCGCGGCGGTCTCCAATGCGGGCGGATTGGGCATCCTGACTGCGTTGACCCAGCCCAGCCCCGCGGCGCTGGCCGAAGAGATCGCGCGTTGCAAAAGCATGACGGGCAAGCCTTTCGGCGTGAACATCACAGTGTTCCCGACGATCAACCCCCCCGATTACAAGGCCTATGCCCAGGCGGTGCTCGATGGCGGAATCCGCATCGTCGAGACTGCGGGAACTCCGGCGGTGCGCGAAATCTGGGAGATGTTGAAGCCGCACGGCATCGTGATCCTCCACAAATGCACGGCTGTGCGCCATGCTCTTTCGGCGGAGCGGGCCGGGGTGGATGTCATCTCGATCGACGGTTTCGAATGCGCCGGCCACCCGGGCGAGGACGACATCCCCGGACTGATCCTGCTGCCCGCCGCCGCGGACAAGGTCAGAATTCCCATCCTCGCCTCTGGCGGTTTTGGTGACGGACGCGGACTGGCGGCGGCGCTCGCGCTGGGTGCCGACGGGATCAATATGGGGACACGGTTCTGCGCGACGGTCGAGGCGCCGATTCATCAGCACTTCAAGCAGGCAATGGTCGACAACGACGAGCGTTCGACCGATCTGATCTTTCGCACCTATCGCAACACCGCGCGCGTGGCGAAGAACGCGATCTCGCAGCAAGTCGTCGCCGCAGAAAGCGGAGGCAAGCCCTTTGCCGAAGTGGCGGACCTCGTCAAAGGCGTGCGTGGGCGCGAGGGCTTGCTAAGCGGCGACACCGAACACGGGATCTGGAGCGCCGGGATGATCCAGGGGCTGATCCACGACATCCCGACCTGCCAGGTGCTGATCGACCGGATCATCGCCGATGCCGAAGCGATCTTGCGCGGGCGGCTGGCGGGGATGCTGGTGAAAGAACGGGCATTGGCCTGAACCGGGGAGCCTGAACCGGCGATGGGCACTGCGATCGCGGAGCTTCCCAGCCGGAGCTGACAACGAAGCTGGGGAGGTAGCCGGAAACGCAATTCCCATCCGTTCCGCCAGCGGCTAGGCCATGGTGCAGGATGGACGTCTACCTCCCCATCGCGAACCTTTCGGTCAACGGCCTGGTCATTGTCGGGCTGGGCGGACTGATGGGCATTCTCTCCGGCATGTTCGGGGTCGGCGGCGGGTTTTTGACCACCCCGCTGCTGATCTTCTATGGGGTGCCGCCCACCGTTGCCGCCGCCTCGGCCGCCAGCCAGGTGACCGGGGCGAGCGTCTCGGGGGTGTTCGCCCACACCCGCCGCGGCGGGGTCGATTACCAGATGGGCGGAGTGCTGGTGGCCGGCGGGGTGCTGGGCACGCTGGTCGGCGCGGGCCTGTTCCGCATCCTGCAGGAACTTGGCCAGATCGATACGGTCATCAACCTGCTTTACGTCATCATGCTCGGCTCGATCGGCGGCCTGATGGCGAGCGAGTCGGTGCAGAGTCTGCGCGCGATGAAGACCGGACGCCCGCTCCCTGCGCGCAAGCGGCGGCATCACCCGATGGTCGCCAACCTGCCGTTCCGCTGGCGGTTCTACCGTTCGGGCCTGTACATCTCGCCGCTCGCCCCGCTGCTGCTGGGCTTCGTCAGCGGCATCCTGACGATGCTGCTGGGGATCGGCGGCGGGTTCATCATGGTCCCCGCGATGCTCTATCTGCTGGGGATGAGCGCCAGCGTGGTGGTCGGCACCTCGCTGTTCCAGATCCTGTTCGTGACGATGATCGCGACGATGACCCATGCGCTGACCACCAAGGCGGTCGATATCGTACTGGCGCTGCTGCTATTGATCGGCTCGGTCGCGGGCGCGCAGATCGGCGCGCAGTTCGCGCAAAAGGCACGCCCCGAATATCTCCGCCTGGCGCTGGCGGCTATCGTCCTGCTGGTCGCGCTGCGGCTCGCGCTGGGACTGGGTTTCCGCCCCGACGAAATCTACGCGATCAGCCCGCTGTGAGAATCTTCCTCGCCCTGATCCTGCTGCTGACGCTGGGCGCGGCGCGCGACCCGATCCTGGTGCCCGAGGTGTCGCAACACGAAATCCAGGTCCGCCAGGGCTTCACCGGGACCGAATTGCTGCTGTTCGGCGCGATCCTCAACCCCGACGGCACCCGCGCGGCGCGCAGTTATGACATCGTCGTGGTGCTCAAGGGCCCGGTGCGCTCGATCATCCTGCGCGAGAAAGCAAAGGTCGCGGGCGTCTGGATCAACGCGGACAGCACCGAGTTTCGCTCGGCGCCGACTTTCTTTGCGGTGGCTTCCTCGCGCCCGATCAAGGACATCGTCGACGATCGTACCGCCGCAATCTACGAATTGGGCCTGCCGTGGCTCCAGCTTTCGCCGATCGGCGCGATCGATCCGGCCGAGCAGACCCGCTTCTCCGCCGGACTGGTCGACCTGATGCAGCGTCAGACGCTTTATCAGCAGAACGAGACGGCGGTGACGGTCAGCGCCGGGGTGCTGTATCAGGCGCGGATCAAGCTGCCCTCGACCGTCCAGACCGGCACTTACACCGCCGAAACCTTCGCCATTTCGCGGGGCAAGGTGGTGGCTGCATCTTCGACCACGGTCGAGGTCCGCAAGCTGGGCTTCGAACGGTTCGTGGCGCGGGCGGCCGACCAGCAATCGCTGTGGTATGGCCTGTTCGCAGTCGTCATGTCGGTCGCGATGGGCTGGCTCGCAGGGCGGCTGTTCGCGCTGATCTAGAGCCTGATGGCGCGGTCGGCCAGGGATGACCGCGCCGCGGGGCGGGGCGAGCAAACACTTACCCGATATTAACCGCGCCGCACTAACCGTTCGTCCAAGACAGTATCGGACGGATAGGGGATGCACGCGATGTCGGACATGGGTTTCCGTCAGTTTTCCGGAGCGGGCCCGACCTCGCCCGACGATCTGGCCCCGCCGCGCGTCGCCCCACAATCTGCGCCGCCTCAGCTTTCGACTGCTCAGCCCTCGCCAGCTCAGCCCTTGGAAGTCCAATCCTCTGCGGGCCAGCTTTCCAACAATGCCCTCGATGCGATCGGCATGGTCATCGAGATCGCCGGGTCGGGCAGCCGCATCGCGCTCGATCTGCGCCGCCTCGAGGAGTGTGCAACGGACGCGGATCCTTCGATTGCGCTATCGGGCCAGGTCGGCAGCCAGATCAAGATCCGCGTCGGCAATTCGTGGCTGCTCGCCAGCGTGCGGACCCAGCGTTCAGACACGAGCGTACCCGGCGGAATCGTCGCCAACATCGATTTCCTCGGCGAAGGCGACGAGGAGCGGCTGACCGGCAAGATCTATAAATTCCGTCGCGGCGTCACCCGCTATCCGATCCCCGGCGCGCTGATCTATCCGGCAACCAGCGCAGACCTTCGCCAGATCTACGCGAGCGATGGACGCACCTCGGTCCAGATCGGCACCGTGTTCCCCACCCGCGACATCCGCGCCGGGCTTTATGTCGATGCCCTGCTGGGCAAGCATTTTGCGCTGCTCGGTTCGACCGGCACGGGCAAATCGACCAGCGCCGCGCTGATCCTCCACCGCATCTGCGAGCTGGCCCCGGATGGTCACATCCTCATGATCGACCCTCACGGGGAGTATGCGGCGGCGTTCAAGCACACCGGGTTTCTGCTCGATGTCTCGAACCTCCAGATGCCGTACTGGCTGATGAACTTCGAGGAGCACTGCGAGGTGTTCGTCACCTCGTCGGGCGCCGAAAAGCAGGAGGACAGCGACATCCTCGCCAAGTGCCTGCTTCAGGCGCGATCGAAAAACCGGCTGGCCGAAGGCTTGGGCAAGATCACGGTCGATTCGCCGATTCCCTATCTCCTGTCGGACTTGACGACCGCCATCCAGAACGAGATGGGCAAGCTCGACAAGGCCTCCAGCTCGGCCCCGTTCATGCGGGTCAAAGGCAAGATCGACGAGATCAAGGCCGATCCGCGCTATCAGTTCATGTTCTCGGGCATGCTGGTCGGCGACACGATGGGGGAGTTTCTGTCCAAGATTTTCCGCCTGCCCGCCAATGGCAAGCCGATCTCGATCATCGACGTTTCGGGGGTGCCCTCGGACATCACCTCGACCGTGGTCGCGGTGCTCAGCCGCCTGGTGTTCGACTATGCGATCTGGTCGCGCGACGATACCACCCGGCCGATCCTGCTGGTCTGCGAGGAGGCGCATCGCTACGTCCCCAACGAGAAGAACGCCGATGGATCGAGCGTCGGGCGGATCCTCAGCCGGATCGCCAAGGAGGGCCGCAAATACGGCATCAGCCTCGGCCTCATCACCCAGCGCCCGTCCCATCTGGCCGAAGGCGTGCTGTCGCAGTGCGGCACGATCATCACCATGCGGCTCAACAACGACCGCGATCAGGCCTTCGTAAAAGCGGCGATGCCCGAGGGTGCGCGCGGCTTTCTCGATTCGATCCCGGCGCTGCGCAACCGCGAATGCATCATCTGCGGCGAGGGCGTCTCGATCCCGATCCGCGTTTCGTTCGACGAGCTGGAGGAATTCAAGCGCCCCGCTTCGGCCGATCCGTCGTTCTCCGAACTGTGGAATTCGCACGGCGGGGAGGAGGACGCGGTGATCCGCGCCGTCGCCCGCTGGAGAGCGCAGGGGCGGTAGAAAACCGCCCCGAGCCTCACATCGTCGGCATCGCCCGGCCCACCGCCTCGCCATCGGCCTGGCTATCCTCCGCCGCTTCGGCCGAGGGCAGCGCGCGCGCGGCTTCGCGCCAGCCGCGGCGGCGATAGGCCAGCACCGCCAGCGTGGTGGTGGCCAGCGAGCCTGCCGGGAACGACAGCCAGATGGCGTCCGCACCGATCAGCGGATAGAGCGCATAGTAGAACCCCAGGCGCCCCGGATAGAGCGCGATGCCCAGGATTATCAGCGGGGCCCAGACCACGCCGCCCGCGCGCATCACCCCGAACAGCACGATAGTCGCGCCGAAGAACACGAAGCCCCAGCTCGCCAGCAGCTGGATATGCCGGGCGAGCGGCACTGCCGCGCTCTCGGGTCCGAGGAACAGCCCGAGCAGCGGGCGGTCGAAGGCGAGCAGCAGCGCGGTCAGCACCCCGGTCATGACGACGTTGGCGATCACGCCGGCCCGCGCAATCCCGCCCAGCCGCGCGGGCAGCTTTGCGCCGATCGCCTGCGCCGCCATCGCGCTGACTGCCGCGCCGATCGCCATGGCGGGCATCTGGAGATAGGTCCACAATTGTGAAGCGGCGGCATAGGCGGCGGTGGTCAGCAGGCCCTCGCGGTTGACCAGCCCGATCATCACGATCCCCGCTGCCGACATCAGCAGCATCTGCGCGCCCATCGGCACGCCCTTGACCACGATATAGCGCAGCTCGGCGGCGCGCGGGCGCAGATAGGCCAGCTCGCCCCCGCGCAGCCGCAGCGGCAGGTCCCTGGCATAGACATAGCCGACCATGCCGATCACGCCGGCCACCGTGGCGATCACCGTCGCCCAGGCCGCACCCGCAATTCCCAGCGCCGGGAACGGCCCGATCCCGGCGATCAACAGCGGATTGAGCACGATGTCGAGCCCGACGGTCAGCGCCATGAACTTGAGCGGGGTCTTGGAATCGCCGCCGCCGCGCAGGCCCATCGACAGCATGACCGACAGGATGGTGGCGGGCATCGCAATGAACACGACCCGCAGATAGGCCAGCGCCAGTGGCAGGCTTTCACCCGGCGTCGCCATCCAGCGCAGCAGGGTCGGCGCGCCGAACCAGCCGCCCACCGCGACGCCCAGCGAGATAAGAAGGCAGAACCCCACCGCGCTGCCGAACGCGCGCCGCGCCGCGTCGATGTCGCGCGCGCCGAATGCCTGGCCCACCTTGACCGTGGCGGCCATGCCGAACCCGAACACCGCCGAGAACACCAGAAACATGATGATATTGGCGTTGGCAGTCGCGGCCAGCGCGCCCTCGCCGATCAGCCGCCCGACCCAGATCGCATTGACCGTGCCGTTGAGCGACTGGAGGATGTTGGAGGCCAGCGTCGGCAGCGCGAAGACCAGCAGGGTGCGCGCAATCGGCCCGCGGGTAAGATCGCCCGTCAGATCGCCGTCATGGAGGGAAGCAGGAGGGGCATCGCTCACGTCCCCCGGATGTCGCCATAGAGGTGGAT
>Ga0105050_10009187_pt1 | contig 11148 bp, 11 predicted proteins | sample FRY01_FD_78088 | JGI IMG/M metagenome (GOLD analysis project Ga0105050, IMG submission 78088) | Freshwater microbial communities from Lake Fryxell liftoff mats and glacier meltwater in Antarctica - FRY-01 | ecosystem: Environmental > Aquatic > Freshwater > Ice > Glacier meltwater ... | reverse complement strand
TGCACAGGACATGATCATTAATCATGTTATCTGGGAAGATATTACACACATTTTTATTGAGATACCTAAGCGTCCAGATGGTAAGAATATGGCATTATTTGTACCAGTTAATTATCCAGGCAAACTTATCTTTGAAGAACTTTATGAGTGGTTAAAAGATGAGAAGGATAAATTCCAGAAGAATAAGAAAGAAGGTAAATGTAAGAATACAACTTGTAAAAGTTGTGATGGTACTGGTAAAGGACAAAGTAAAGATAAAGATAATTCAGAGAATTGTGGTGATTGTGATGGAACAGGTAATGAGGATGGTAAAGACGCTTCTGGCAAACCATCTTATGGACCTTATGGTAAAAACCCATCAAAAGATGGCTCACCAATTGATACTTGGAGTACAGATCAAATTTTTGAAGACCTTGAAAATGGGACAGGTGAATATTTAGATAAGCATATTAATGACGATGTTTCTGAAGATATGCGTGAAGCTATGGTTAAGGATGTTATGGATAGATTAGCTTCTCGCGGACTATCTGCTGGTAATATCGAAACATCTCTAAATAAACTTAGAAAGAAAAGAAAAGATTATTTGAAAGAGATTAAGAGATCTATTTCTAATGAAATATTTGGACATATTAAATATAAGACTATTGTTAAGCCTAATCGTCGTCAAATTCCAGGATTAAAAGGTAATAGGAAGATAAAAAGTTGTGTAAATGTAATTCTTGATACATCAGGATCAATGGGTAATACATTTGAGAAAGTATTATCATATATCTATAGAAATGATATTCAAGTTAATATGATACAAGGTGACACAGAAGTTAAATGGGTTGAGAGAATGATGAATCAGAAGAAATTAGATAGAATGATAATTTCAGGACATGGTGGTACTATCCTACAACCATCTTGTAATTATGTAGTTGATAATTTCAATCGTTATAATACTGTTATTTTAACAGACGGATATTGCGATAATTTAGATCTAAGTAAATTAAAGGGTAGAGTTCTTATAATATCAATTGGTGTTAAAGTTCCTATATCAAGATCAAATGGTAAAGTGAAGCAAATATGTGTCGATATAAATCATACTTAGATATAATTTGAAATGTGTAGATTATCTACACATTTCAAATTATATTTACATTCAGTAATTTAGATTGGTAAAAAAGGCTTATATTTAATATATAACCTTAAATGAATAACCCCTATGGTGATAATAAAGAAGTTTGATAAATTTTTTGAAAACTTTTCAGATAAAATTGAAATAGATATTGATATTAAATTACCAAGTGATATAATAGAGATATCTAATGCCTTTATTAATGCCGGTAAGGATATATATTTGGTTGGTGGTGCTATTAGAGATACTATAAAGGGTGTTAAACCAAAAGACTATGATCTTGTTACTAATGCTTTACCAGATGAATCTAAAGCTATTTTGAGAAGATTTAATGTTTCTGATGAGCAAGGAAAAAACTTTGGAGTTTTAAGAATATTCACAACTGATGAGCCAGCTGGTTATGAATTAGCATCATATAGAAAAGATATCTCTAAAGGTAGAGATACAAAGGGTGATGATGTAAAGGTAGAGATAGGCAATCATATTACTATTGAGGATGATTGTAATAGGCGAGACTTTACTTGTAATGCATTATTTTATGATATTAAGAATAAAAAAATAATCGATATAGTAGGTGGGATAAGTGATATTAAAAATAATATTATAAGAGCCGTCGGCAATCCTTTAAAACGGTTTAATGAGGATAGACTACGGATATTAAGAGCTTTTAGATTTTCTGCTAGAATTGGCGCAGATATTGATGAACCAACAAAAGCAGCAATTAAACTAGATAATAGACTGATTAATATCAGTAAAATCGATGATGTTTCACAAGAGAGAATTTGGGAAGAAATGAAGAAAGCATTTTCACAAGTTAAATCATTTAAAAAATATCTTGATACTTTTACTGAATTTAATATGTGGAATGAAGTTTTTCCAGGTTCTAATATAAATGAGGAAGTTATTGAATGTGACGAGTTATCTTCATACATGGCTAATTTATTTAGATTTGAAGATAGATTGAATCTTGAGAAGAAGATGGTTATAGATTATAAAATTGAAAGTAGAATTGTTAATAAAGTTATATTTCTTTTAGATTTTCTTAAAATAACCATTGATGATGTGACTGATCTTTATAAGAAAAAAATTAGGTGTCATATAACAACTTCTGAAATAATTGATTGGTTGGACTTAAATGGGGTGACTAATCTAATATCAATTAGATTTATTGATTATTTACCGACAGTTTCATCAGAAGAATTAATATCTAAAGGATTTAAAGGAAAAAGTCTTGGTGATGAAATAAAAAGACTTGAGATTGAAAATTTTAAAAATCAATTATAAGTATTTTTCCTTAGGAGATTTAATTTTTCAATATATAATTAAAATTAAATCTTTTTTATGAAAAAATTATTATTAGTCATTTTTACCATATTAATAGGACTTGTTGCTAACTCACAGACACAAGTTTGTCCTGATGTAGTATGTATTAATAGTTCAAATCAAGACTATTTTGTTATTAACACACCAGGTTCTACTTACAATTGGACAATAACTGGTGGTGGTGTTATAGCATCTGGTCAAGGAACAAGTACTATATTTATTAATTGGGGATCTTCTATAGGAACATACTTTATTGAAGTTATTGAAACAAATGCATTAGGTTGTGTTGGTTTACCAGTTAATTGTCAAATTGATGTTGTTAGTGGTCCAAATGTTACAATAACTCCTTTAGGACCTTTATGTGTAGGGGATCCTATTGTAAATCTTGTTGGCACTCCAAGTGGTGGAGTATTTAGTGGAATCGGAGTCGTTGGAAATACATTTAATCCATCAGTTGGTTCTCAAACAGTTACATATACATATAATGATCCAAATGGTTGCTCTGGTGTTGCTACTTTATTTATAGTAGTATCTCCAATACCAATTACTTCAGCAATTTACAAGGATTAATATAAATATCATATATCTAGTTAATATATATAAAAAAAACTAGATATATGAGATTGATATTGACATTCGTTTTATCATTACTTTCATTCAGTCTTCTATCTCAGGTAACATTTAATAACTGCGACTCTAGTAGAGTTCAAAGTTTTTATGTAGAGTTAACCAACGGATCTTCTTATAATTGGTCTGTTAATGGTGGTCTTATACTTGGGACGAATTTGAATAGAGTAACTATATTATTTCCGGACTCAGTTGGGGAATATATAATTACCGTTGTTGAAGTTAACGACAATGGATGTCCTGGTGACAATATTAAATTAATCGTAGAGTCTTTACCTTGTGAAGAAGATGAAGTTATATGGTTCCCTTCTGCTTTCACACCAAACGGTGATGGTATAAATGATATTTTTAATGCTATTGGTGAATTCAAAGGTGATAATTATAAATTAGAAATATATAATAAATGGGGTGAATTATTATTTATTTCTGAAAATAAAGAAATAGGTTGGGATGGTACATATATGGGCAATATTGTACAAGATGATATGTATGTATATAGATTCTTTATGAAATTAAACTCAAACTATTTTATAAAGTATGGTTCTATAACTTTATTTAAATAAATCATATAAGATAAATCATGACATATTATATCTCACATATAAAAGATAGTATTGGAAATAACTTTTTGGGTATAGTAATCTCTAAACCTAATATAGATCATTTTTTAAATGATCTTAAACTACACCTAAATGATGAATATGATGATTTCATAACATATAAATTAAATAGGGATAGAGGTGAATATCATCTAACTTTAATAAATGTTAGTGAATATAATAGATTATGTAAAGAAATTGGTATGTCTGATTTTGTTAAATCTTTGGATAGAGTTTTTAAATATGAGATAGATGATTTAAAAATGTTAGGTATTGGCAATGCCAATAAAAATGAAAATTCTTCATATTTTATAGTATGTGAATCGGATAAATTAAATTCTATAAGAAAAAGATATAACTTACCAGATTATGACTTTCATATAACCATAGGATTTAAGCATAAAGATGTTTTCGGTGTTAGAAAAAACATTATTTTAAAATTAAAATCTAACTTTTTAAAACTTTTAAAGGATGAATTTTATAAGAAAGAGAATTTTAACTTTATAAGAAATATAAAAAATTTTGATTTATCAAAAGAATTAGATATAATTCCTATAGCTATTTCAGAAAATAGCTTAACTTTGCTATGTGGTGAAACAATAATAAATATAGGTATTCTAAATACAGAAGGAATTGATTATTTTGCAATAACTAATCAATATAAATCAGAGTCTGATGAAAAAAGACTACCTTTAACAGAAATATATAAAAAATTAGAAAATATAAATTAGTAAAATGAGCAAATTATTTAATTATTATTCTTTTGATGAATGTCAAAATGATGAACATCTCTTTGAAAGATTAGAACAATTAGTTGATCTTGATAAGATACATTATGTAGAAGAAGATAACCAACTTTTAAAGTTGAGAGATATTGATCTTACAGATCAAGAAATAATCGCTTTATGTAAATTCTTAGATGAGAATAATGTATATCCTTACTTAGGACATGAAGATGATGAGGAAGAGAGTGATGACGACTATGACGATTATGATGAAGATTCTCCTACTAAGAAGAATAATAATAGATCAGATTATGATAGTGATGATGACTATAATTAATTTTTTTTTCTAAAAAAAATTGCTTATCTTTGTAAAACAAACAAGATATAAAAACTCAAATATATGGCAGGTTCTCTTTTTTCAAAAGCAAAAAAAACAGCAACAACTAAAGCAACTGATAAGAAAGATTCTAAATTAAGAATCAATATTGATCAGCCTGACTTTTTTGATAAAATTTCAAAACTTGAGAAACTTCAAGATAATTTGAAAAGTGATAAAGCTAAGGCTGATATGATCTCTGATGAGATCAAAGATTTAGGAAAAGAAAAATGGACAGAATTGTACCAAAAAAGTGGTAGAAATCCAGGCTCTGTAATGTTAGAATCTATTGTAGATGGAAATATTGCACAAGTTATGTATCTACCTACTGATAAATATATTACAATTACACCTGAACGTGCAGAATTGCTACGTGAAGAATATGGTGAAGAGTTAGTTGAAGAGAAAACAACATATTCATTTGATAATGATATGATTGAAAAATATGGAGAGATTATCTCTCTACTTATTGAAAATAGTGAAGATATTAGTGAGGATGATAAAGGTAAAATTATCAAAGCTGTAGCAGTATTTTCAATCAAAAAAGGAACTATTGATGTGATGAAATCATACGGTGATGTTTCTGAAATTTTTGAACAAGTTCGACCAGTTGTTGCTATCAAAGGCGCAGAAGTAATTAAAGGATAAGAAGTGGGCCCTACGGTGGAAGGGATATCACAGTAGATTTCTAATCTTCTATTCCAAGTTCGAGTCTTGGTAGGGTCACTAATAGCTCTGAACAAAAGTTCAGAGCTATTTTAATTTAATATCGATTTCCATAACCACTTTTTATTGCCAGTATTCCAACACTTAAAATAACCATTTTCTAACATAATTGTATCAGCAGTTTTATTTTCATCATATCCCATTTTGACTAAATTATCTTTTCGATACTTCCATCTATTATATCTTTGGTAATTATCACTCCAATAATAATTAGGTCCTGTTTCACTTATAAAACTCATACCAAGTTTATTATAAACACCACCGTTAAATAAATCATTATCAGAAAAAGAAAGTATTTCAATAGGTTTATAATTTTCTATAAAATATTTAAATATTTTTGAGTAACCACCAATAACAATAGTATTTATAGCATTACAGAATCTTAAAAGCTCATATTCATTATTATTTTTTATTTTATTTCCTAAATTAATTCTCTTATAACCAAAAGACATTAAACTAAGTAACTTATTATCAAAAAATAAACCAATATTGTGCTTTGATACACACCAACCTTGTATATGATTCTTATTTAAAAACTCCTTAGCAGTTTTATTATTAACCTCGGCAATATAACATTTCCTTGCAAATAGTTTATTCTCTATCTTATTAAACTTATTCGATAAGATAGATTTTATTATATCAGATTTATATACCCAACTATCTTGCCAAATATTTATTATTTCAATATCTTTTGACTTACCAAGTAGATATTTTTTCTCATGATAAAATTTATCTTTAAACTTATCAGAGTGCCAGAATAAACCATTAAATTCAATACCTATATTATAATCAGGTAACCAAATATCAATTTCAAGTTTCTCACCTAATTGAGTTCTATCTGATTCTATTATGTTTTTAACACCTATGCTTTTAAGGAAATTGATAATCTCAACTTCATAACTAGATTGCTTGTTATTTATACTATTATGTATAATACAAAGAGGTATCTTATTTTTAAATATCCGTTGATGAGCCAATCCGATGTTAATATTAAAAGTATCATTACATTTATGACATAGAAGTTCTAAATTAGAAGTATTATAACTTATAAGTGTATATCCATCTATTTCATAATTTTTCTTAATTTTTATTAAGTTTTTATTATAATTAGATATTTTAATTTTATCTTTAACTACATCTGTTTGAATTAAAAATATACCGTCCTTTTTAATATTTAATAGAAAATCCTTAGTCTTAGAATAATTACTAACACCATATCTTTCCATTGTAGTATTAACCAACTTATTATAAATTAACTTAGACTCTAAAGGGTATTTAACCCCATATCTCTTAATATTTGTATTGATTATTTTAGATAAAATATCTTTATTTTTAGATGGGTGTGATTCACCATATTTTTTTAAATTAGTTTCTATTGTTTTTTTTTTAACAGAATCTAATTTAGATGTATGATCTACACCATATTTATTGATAGTATTATTTCTTCTTGTAATAATAGCATTAGATCTAGATAAAATAATATTACAAGACTTTGAACAACCTGGTTTATAACCATCTTTAAATCCTATAAATAGATTATTTATAGAACCACAATATTTACAATTAACATTATTAGGTATATTATTTATGTAATGATATAAAATTTGACTATATTTAAAGTAGATTAAATTCTTTGAAAAAATATCAATTAAAGATGATTCATCTGTATTATTCAATACCCATGATCTTCTTAGTTTATTTTTATTTAAAATATTATTGTCATAAAATAATTCTTTATCCATAATACTATATATTATTAATGATAGATGAAAAGTTTTAAGAAATTATTTTAAGAAAAGATTTTATATTTAAAATAATATTATTATATTTGTAAAAATAAAAGAATAAATTATATGGATAATAAAATTGGAATAATGCCAAAAATGTTTGTTGATAAATTATCAACACTTACAGATAGAGAGCGTTCATATTTCCGAATGATGTGGAGTAAATCTGGTGTATTGTACATCACCGCCAAACCAGGAGTCGCTAAGTCTGCGCTAGCTAAATCGATTGCGTCAAAAATGGGGTTCAAATACATGGATATTAGACTATCTATGGTAGATGAAACTGATGTTGGACTTTATCCGAGTGTTTCTGATATTATATCAGATGGCGAGTCTGTTAAATGTCTTGACTTTGTTGTACCTCGTTGGGCAATTGAGTCTAATAAAGTTCCAACAATTATTCACTTTGAGGAGTTGAATCGTGCATCACAGTCAGTTCGTAATGCTGCACTTCAGATATTACTTGAGCGACAAATCGGTACTAACTTCTCATTCAATGAGAATGTTCTTATGATGTCATCTGGTAACCTTGGTGATGAAGATGGAACAGATGTTGAAGAGTTTGATGCAGCATTAAACAACCGTTTAATTCATATTAAACACTCTTTATCACTTACAGACTGGATTGATGGTTTTGCTAGAGATAATGTACATAGTATGGTATTAGGTTATCTACAATCTCACCCTGAATATCTTTATAAGACTCAAGAATCGGCACAAGCTTATGCAACACCACGTTCTTGGACTTTCCTAAGTGACTTCATTATTAAAAATTTTGGTGTAGATTCTTCACCACGTGAATTCTTACCAGAACTTCGTGATGTTGCTTCGGGTTATATAGGTAACTGTGCAATGAAATTTATTCAATATTGTGATGATATGTTGAGTATTAACATTAATGATGTTCTAGATAATTATGATCGTGTTGAGGTTGACTTGAAAAAGTATAATCGTGATAAGAAGAGTGAACTTATCCAATCGCTTAAAGAATTAGACCTTGGTAAGTTTAATGATAAACAATTGGCGAATGTTACTAAGTTCTTAAAGAGTGTGGGTGATGATGAGTTAACTGCTTATTTGTTATTTGTTCTTGATAATAATTTAGATATTACAACACCGAAGCTTAAATCCTTTTTACTTGGCTTCGAGGAACTTCTTCGAAAAATTAAAGGTATAAATAACGGTTTGGCCACTGCCGCAAGGAAAGATTTGGAAGATGCCCGAAAATAGTATCAGTTTATATATCTATAAAAAAAGAGGGCTCAACAAAGGTCCTCTTTTTTTATAGATATATAAAATGGTAATTCAAATTGAAATAATAAATAAGTTTGGTAATTTTAAAGGAAAATATTTAAGTGTAACTATACAACAATATACTTTAATGACTGAAATGTCGAAAGGATTTTATCAAACTGGATTTGAAATGGAAACTGAAGATGGTTTTTTAATAATACCGCCTGATATAGTTAAAGATTCGATCTTAAAAATTAATATAATAAATAAAGATGATGTATAGAGATAGATTTAAGCGTTTTGGAGGAGAAAATATTCCAGATATTATTGAATATCTTAGGGAATATATTAAAAGTGATCCAAGCACAACAATAAGTGTTGGTTGTGATTCTATTCAAAAGAGAAGGAAAACAATATATGCGATAACAATAATGTTATACAACTCATCAATTAAGGATGGTGCGCATGTTATTTTCTTCCGAGAAAATGTTGAGAAAATACGAGATAACTTTGAGCGTCTTCAAAGGGAGTCACAATATTGCTTTGATATTGGAGAATTTTTAAACAATGAATTGAAAGATTTCTATATAAGAACAGACTTAACAGATATTGAAAGGAAGTGGTATAAATATCATATGTTGAAATGTAATGGTGATTATGTAGATATACTTTTACACCAACAAGAAGCATTTGTAAATAAGTTAATATTATCTAATTATGAGAAAAATAATGAATATAAACTTGTAGATTTACATGTTGATTATAATCCATATGAAGGTACTTCTAATGATAGAGGTGTTTCAAAAAATAAATCAAACTTAGCATATAGAGCATATGTTCCTTGGTTAAGGGGTTCTAATTATAGGGTTTGGTGTAAACCATGTTCACCTGGTGCATCAAGTGCCGCAGATATTTTATTGAAAGATTAAACAATAAAGAATAAAAATAAAATGAAAAGAGAAGTTAAAATAATCGCATTATCATATTCACAGACACAAGCACAATCTTATATTGCTGTCTTATCAGAAGTTAACGGTCATAGAAAGTTGCCAATCGTTGTTAAGACACAAGATGCACAAACAATAGCACTTAAGATTGAAAATATGAAGTCACCTAGACCACTCACACATGATTTATTTAGGACATTATCGGAGGGGTATGGGTTGAATTGTCAGGAAGCAGTCATTTATCAAGTGCTTGAGGGTGTTTTTTATTCAAAAATTATAACAAATAATGGTATTGATGTTGTTGAAATAGAAATGTCCGCTGGGGATGCAATTGCTCTATCTTTAACATTTGATTGTCCGCTATATGTTACAGAAGAAGTTTTGTCAGTCTGTGGTATACAAATGGATGATAACGGTAGCGTTGTACCTAAAAAATCTAAAAAGTCACCTAAAAGAGAAAGTATAGTTCCTATTGTAGATCTTAAAAGAATGATGGAAGAAGCTATTGCTAATGAAGAATATGAGCTTGCTGCCGAACTTAGAGATAAGATAACAAAAATAGAAGATAGGAATGATCTTGGATAAATTCTAAGGAATCCAAACTATGTTTGCAGACATTTCATTTTTTCCAAATTGGCTATTTGTCCATGTTGGATTGTCAGGGCATCCAAAATGTGCCCAATCTACTAAACCAAGTTCTTCAAACCTATTTTTTATCTTATCATTATAATGATTCGCTATAGTCCTAACTCTTCTTTGTATATCAGATCTTGATATATTGTGAGTATTACCACCATCATTGTGAATAAACTGTAGGTATTCTAATTTTTTTATTCTTAGCATTTTAGTAGTCAAAAATGTGCGAATAACTAATTCATAATCATCAGCAATTGAAAGTCTTCTATTATGCGCACCCGCTTTAAAATATGCGTCTCTTGTCCAGGCTCTTATATGATTAGGTACACCAACAATATGTCTTATAGTTTTTGGATTTATATTAAAAGATTGACAAACTTTCATAGGTTTATTAAAAACTAACTCATCTCTATAACTACCATAACCAAATCCAAATCCATCGTCATATGTTAATGAATTCCAGTTACTATCCAACTCTATACAATCTGTATAAAAGAATCCACATTCTGGATATTTTTTATAAGCATCAATAAGTGTTTGTGTGCAACTAGGCATAAGGTAATCATCATGATCAAATTCTGCTATAATAATACCCTTTGTTAGTGTTGCTGCCCTATATTTAGATTCACCAACAATACCGCCAGATTTTTCTCGGAAATCATATAATTTTATTCTATTATCTTTCTGTGCTAGTTCTTCAGCGACATTTAGAGTTAATCCACCATCTGTTGAATCATTTACTAAAACCCATTCCCAATTTTGATTTGTTTGATTTTTTAAAGAATCATATGTTTGTCTTAGGTTATTACCAATATTATAAATTGGTGTGAAATATGATACTAATTCTAAACAATTATTTAAAATATATGACATTGAACAATTATATGCACTTTCACCAGAAGATTCATTTATCTCTTTTAGATGAATCCATCTAGATCTAACATCTGAATTTTTTTTACTTAAATTCTTAAAATCCTCCCAAGAGTCTGAGTTTGTTAATATACAATCAGGATTCCAATCCTTTATTACCCGATCTATATCATCATCATTTT
>Ga0105050_10009178_pt1 | contig 11153 bp, 8 predicted proteins | sample FRY01_FD_78088 | JGI IMG/M metagenome (GOLD analysis project Ga0105050, IMG submission 78088) | Freshwater microbial communities from Lake Fryxell liftoff mats and glacier meltwater in Antarctica - FRY-01 | ecosystem: Environmental > Aquatic > Freshwater > Ice > Glacier meltwater ... | reverse complement strand
TTCAAAGGATAATCCTGCATCTTTCCATGCTTCCATTCCAGCCATAACGCCATATAAAATGCCGTTTGCATTAAAATTACGTAATTCTAATTCGGTGAAATAGTCACGTTTTAATTCTTCAGAAATAATTGGTTTCCCAGCGATTTGACATGAAAACTGTAATCGTTCCAATTCTGCATCTTGGCGGATTCCTGAAATGCCCATTTGAATGGCTTTCGAAAATTCAGCAACTCCTACTCCATTAGGAGCAACTACGCCTAATCCGGTTATGACCACTCGTTTTTTTGACATGTTACTTTGATATTATGATTCCGGCCAACGTTCCCGTGCAAACTTCTTCCTTTTGGCTATTTAATAATCGAATTCTACATTTCAATTTTCCAAAACGGAAATATATTTTTTCTGAAATTACGGTAACTTTCTCGGTAGGATAAACAGGTTTTAAAAATTCAACTTCGGACGATGTAAATGCAATTTCGGTTGGTTTTTCGTTACTCGTCAAATAAATCCCTAAACAAACTAGGCCAATTTGAGCCATTGTTTCAATAAGAATTACGCCCGGCGTAATTGGATTATTCTTAAAATGTCCTTCATAAAATGCTAAATCTTTAGAAAAAGTAAAATTTCCTTCCACCCCATTTTCATCAATTCGAACCAATTCGTCTACAAACAAAAAGGGTTTTGAATAGGGTAATTTACTTAAAATCAATTGGTTTAGTTCTTTCATAAACTATTTTATTGTAAATGTTCTCCCCCATCAACAGGAATTATTGAACCATTAATCCATTGTGCTTCTGGTTGACATAATAAATAGACCACATTTGCCACATCTTCTGGCGTTGTTAAGCGTTTATAAGGATTTCTTTTTGCGGCAAACGCTTTTATTTTATCACTATTTGGAATCATTTGCAGCGATTTCGTATCGGTTACGCCCGCTTGAATGCAATTGCAGCGAATGGCAAAAGGCGCAAATTCAATTGCAATTTGTCTGGAAATCGCTTCCAATGTTGCTTTGGCTGCACTCACCGCACCGTAATACGGTATGGGTTTGGAACTTCCTTCGCTTGTAAAAGCAATAATTCCAGCATTTTGGGAAAATAAATTCAGTTCAAAAATCGCTTTTGTCCAATCATATAACGAAATTGCCATCGCCTGAATTGTCATTACAAAATCATCATTCGATAACGAATTTTCGCCCATCATTCCTTTTAAGGTTCCTTTAGCCAAACTGTGAACCATGCAGTTTATGCGTTCTTTTTTCAATTCTTCTAGAATAGTTTGCAAACAATTCGCTCTTTTTTCAGCATTTGTTGCATCGCAATTAAAGGTTAAAAGCTTTACCCCAAAACCTTTTATTTGATTGAAATCTGCTTCAATTTGTGGCATATCCGTTCGACTATCGCGATGGATAATACAGATATTCATTCCTGATTGAGCTAATTTTTTGGCAGTGGCTAAGCCTAAACCAGCACTTCCTCCCAAAATTAACGCCCATTGATTTTCTAAATTTCTTACCATTCAATTAAAATGCGTTGAGCTGTAAAACCTGGACCAAAACTCAATAGTAGTCCACGTTCACCAGTTTTTGGATTTTTATGTAAAATACGTTCTAAAACAAATAGCACCGTTGCACTCGACATGTTTCCATATAACCGTAGCACTTCTTTAGTGTCAAAAATATCTTTTCCTAATTCTTGAAATAAACCTTCGACTAATTGAACTATTTTTTTTCCACCAGGATGAAAAATTAAATGATCAATGTCGGTAATCGACAACCCATTTTGAGCTAAAAATGGATGAATAATTGCGGGAAAATGTTCGCCAATTGTTTCTGGAACTTCAATATCCAAAACCATTTTCAAACCGTTATTGGTTAAATCAAAACCCATCATGTTTTCTTTATCATAAAAATGATACATGGCTTCATCTAGTACAGTTGGACCAACTTCATCTGGAAAAGACGACAATAAAACGCAAGCTGCTCCGTCACCAAAAATGGCAGCACTCACCATATTAGCCATCGAAAAATCATCCAATTGAAACGTCGCAGTCGGACTTTCAACGGCAATCACCGCAGCTCGTTTATTAGGGTTTGCTTTTAAAAAATTCTTAGCATAAATCATACCCGAAACCCCGCCAACACAACCCATTTCGGTTACAGGAAGTCGCACGATATCTTGTTTTAATTTTAACCGATTAATCAAATAAGCATCTAATGACGGAATCATAATTCCTGTACAACTTACAGTAATGATATAGTCTAACTCTTCGGGTTTCCATTGGGCTTGATTCAATGCTTTGGTTAGTACTTCTTCGCCTAAAACAATCATTTCACGGGCATAAATGGTATTTCGTTCTTCAAAAGACCGCAAACTAAAAACGTCTTCCGGATCCATAATCGAATAGCGTTTGTCGACTTGAGCACCTTCAAATATTTTTTTTACTTTTCTGATAAAACGCGAATCTTGCCCTTGCAACCAAAGGTCTAAAAAAGGTAAAATATCCGCTGTTTCACGAGAATAATTTGGTAAAGCTGTAGCTACCGTTTTAATTTTTACAGGCATATATTTTTTTAATTAAAGATAATCCATTGGTAGCGAAAAGCCCATTTCCATTGGATAATTTGTTGAGAAACGTTTATTTTTTTTGAAAACGCTAGTAATTCTTGCTTTCTAAAACCTCGTAAAATCGAAACTAATCCGTCTTCTTTAGACATTCTATTGAGTCTGAAAACAAAACAAAGCAGTTGAAATAATCGATAAGCAATTGCACTTCGATGTAAATCGTTAATGACGACTCCTATCCTACTTTGTTTTGAAAATAGTTTTATTAAATAATCAATTTGTTCATTTTTAAAATGATGTAACGTTAGGGTGCACAATACTATATCACATTTCATTTGACTAAACGCTTCAGAAAAAATATCTTCACATTGATAACTAATCATCGGATAATTTTTAGATAATTCTTGCGCATAGTTGATGGTAAAAGCATTGGCATCGATTCCAATTAATTGCACTTGTAAACTTTTTTGTTTTGCATAATCAGCTAAAGCTCGAAGCATATCGCCATTGCCACAACCTACATCGACAATCGTATAAATTGAAGTGGAATGATGTTGAAACAACTTCTCTACTCCTTGTAAAGTTAATTTATTTCCGCCAAGCAATTGATTTATGGAAGCGATTTTATCTAAAGCATCTTGAAGTTCTTGTCCTTCGAGCGAAAAATCATCCATAATTTCTTCTTCTTCCGTTCGGTATTTGGTTTGAATTGGCATTAGTGAATCGGTTTACCGTGTGTTTTTTTAATTATTAATGGCAACAAGTTAGGAAATACCAACAATATTCTAAGTAAAAATTTGCTCATTTTAGGATTTAATAACATTTTCGACAATAATTTACCTGTTTGTAAACGGTTTTTAAACTGCTTATTCCATTGATTTTGATAGCGTTGTTCCATCACATTTCGGGTATTTTTTTCTTTTAAAAATAAATCAACTTCATCACTCGCAATTTTCGCACTATGAATTGCCATTGCCATACCATTTCCACATAATGGATGGATGAGTCCTGCTGAATCACCGAGCATAAGCAGATGATTTTCAACTTGTTTTTTTTCTTCAAACGAAATTTGACTGATGGTTAATGGATTTTCAAATAGAGGTTTCATTTCGTTAAAAATAGTTTTTAAATGCGGGTTCTCACTCATTACCGATGATTGAAAGTCGGCAATATTTTTATATTTTTTAAAAATGTTATATTTTACTAAATAACAAATATTGATTCGGTTTTCTTCTACTTTTGAAACGCCGCAATATCCGCCTTCAAAATTGTGTAATTCGACCAAATCATTCGCAAAATCTCCTGAATAATGGCCTTTAACAGCCAACCAAGGTGATTTTTTAGCCATAAAATTTCGATTGAATTCTTTGTCTAAATTGGAACGTTTGCCAAATGCTCCTAAAGCAACATTCGCTTTAAAAATTTGATTTTTATCGGTTTGGATGGTAAATTGATTGTTTTCAAAAGTAACTTTCAATACATTTTCGTGAATAATTTGACAGCCGAGTTCTTTTGCCTTTTCGGCTAAATAAAAGTCTAAGGAATAACGACTTATACCAAAGCCACCCAATGGTAAATTGCCAGAAATCTGTTTTCCAGAACCAATTGAAAGGGTTGTTTTATGAATTTTTGTAGGTTGAAGGGATTCGATATCAATAGCCAACGTTCTAAAATACGGTAACACTTCATTCGAAATAAATTCGCCACACACTTTATGTTTCGGATAGTCATTTTTTTCAAACAAAACGACTTGATATCCTTTTTGAGACAAGTCGATGGCTGCTGATAGACCAGCTAAACCGCCACCAATGATTGCAATTTGTTTATAATTTGAATTCTCTTTCAATGGGTTTTCAATTTTTATAAAGATACAAAAGCTAACGAATAAATAGTAATTTAAACGTTAGCTTGTATTTTTTTTAATGAACGGCTAAGTTAAAGCTTTCCTTCTTTAATTTCTTCTACAATTTCAGGATTTAATAAGGTAGAAATATCGCCGAAATTACTAAAATCACCCTCGGCTATTTTGCGTAAAACACGACGCATAATTTTACCAGAACGAGTTTTAGGCAAACCACTTACAAATTGAATTTTATCTAATTTGGCAATAGGTCCGATTTGGTTTGAAATCGACTGATTAATTTCTTTACGCAAGTTTTCTTTATCACGTGTCGCACCTGCTTCTTTTAATATTACAAAACCATAAAGTGCATTTCCTTTGACATCATGTGGAAAACCGACAATGGCACTTTCTGCAACTGCTGGATGTTCATTAATTGCGTCTTCAATTGGAGCAGTACCTAAATTATGTCCAGAAACAATAATCACATCATCTACTCGACCCGTAATTCTGTAATAGCCTACTTCATCGCGTAAAGCTCCATCGCCAGTGAAATATTTACCCGGAAAAGCAGTAAAATAAGTGTCTTTAAAGCGTTGATGATCGCCCCATATTGTTCGAGCCATTGCTGGCCAAGGGAATTTAATACACAAACTTCCGGTGACTTGATTGCCTTCAATTTCATTGCGAAGTTCATCCATCAAAACGGGTTGTATTCCTGGTAATGGTAACGAAGCATAGGTTGGTTTTGTTGGCGTAACAAATGGAATGGGAGAAATCATTATTCCACCCGTTTCGGTTTGCCACCACGTGTCTACTAAAGGACAGCGTTTTCCGCCAACGTGATCGTTATACCAATGCCAAGCTTCTTCATTAATAGGCTCACCTACTGAACCAATAACTTTTAAAGAACTTAAAGGAAATCGTTGAACGTAATCAATGCTTTCTTTGGCCAATGCCCGAATGGCTGTTGGTGCAGTGTAAAATTGAGTGATTTTATGTTTCTCAATCACCTCCCAAAACCGACTATAATCTGGATAGGAAGGAACACCTTCAAAAATAACAGTCGTTGCACCGTTGAGTAAAGGTCCGTATAAAATATACGAATGACCCGTTATCCAACCAATATCAGCCGTGCACCAAAACACATCATTCTCTTCATAATTAAATACATTTTTAAACGTATAGGCTGTATAAACCATGTAACCAGCGGTGGTGTGCAACATTCCCTTTGGTTTTCCGGTGGAGCCAGATGTATATAAAATAAACAAAGGATCTTCCGAATCCATAATTTCAGCAACGTTAGTAGACAGTGCATCATCTAAAAGCGGTTGTAACCAACGGTCGCGCCCTTCTTTCATGCTGACTTTTTCGTTAGTTCTTTTGGCAACTAAAACGGTTTCTACACAAGGTGATTTTTCTAAGGCTTCATCAATAATTCCCTTTAAATCAATGGTTTTATTCCCTCTGAACCCGCCATCAGAAGTAATGACCATTTTACATTCGCTGTCATTAATTCGCGTAGAAACGGCGGAAGCCGAAAAACCAGCAAATACAACTGAATGTACAGCACCAATTCGAGCACAAGCTAAAACAGAAACTGCTAATTCAGGAATCATAGGCAAGTAAATACAAACGCGATCTCCTTTTTGAATCCCTTGATCTTGAAGCACATTTGCCATTTTAGCTACACGAACATACAATTCATTATAGGTTATATGTTGAGCTGCTTCACTTGGGTCATTGGGTTCAAAAATAATGGCTGTTTTTTCTCCTCTTTTAGATAAATGACGGTCAATACAATTTTTTGTAATATTGACTTTAGCTTCTAAAAACCATTTAAATTTAGCTTCCTGCATGTCAAATTCGAACACTTTGTCCCATTTTTGATACCAAGTAAAATTTTCATCGGCGATGCGATCCCAAAACTTCCGGGGTTCTCTTACCGATTTTTTGTACATTTTAAAATAATTCTCGAGGTCGTGTATTTTGTAGTAGCTCATAGTCTATTGATTTTATTCTAATTTAGTGATGTAAAAATAATGATTCTATTGTTTTGTTCCCCTCCATGTTTGCTAAAAAGATAGAGTTACTCATTAATTCAAAAATTTATTTACTTTTTGAGTAGTAATAGTGTTCACTTGTTTCTTGAATTTCAGCTATAATTTGTTCATCATCAATAGTTGAAGGAATTTTAAAATCTTCTTTATCGATGATAGAACGCAATAATTTTCGGAGAATTTTTCCAGATCGAGTTTTTGGCAATCGTTGCACAACCATTACATTTCGCAGACAGGCCACCGCTCCAATTTGTTCTCGAATTAAATGTACAATTTCATACTCCAATTGAAAATGCTCCATTTCTGTATCTGTTTTTGTGACTACCATGGCAAGTGGAATTTGGCCTCGAAGTTCATCATGAACTCCAATTACAGCACATTCAGCCACGGCAGGATGCGATGCTACAATTTCTTCCATCTCTGCGGTTGATAGACGATGTCCCGCCACATTTATAACATCATCAACCCTTCCGGTGATATAAATATAACCTTCTTGATCTTTAAAACCACCATCGCCAGAAAAATAATAACCGGGAAATTTAGTGAGATAACCTGCTTTAAAGCGCTCATGGTCATTCCATAAATCGAGCATTGTTCCAGGAGGCAAAGGCAATTTGATTACAACATAGCCTTCTTCATTTGCTTGAACTTCTTCACCCTTTTCATTAAAAATTTGAATGTCATAACCAGTTACTGCTTTTCCTGTGGATCCCGCTTTGATAGGTAAAAACTCAATGCCCGTCATAATAGAAATCATTGGCCAACCCGATTCTGTTTGCCACCAATGGTCAATTGCGGGAACTGGAATATGCTGGTTGTACCATTCTAAGGTAGCAAGATCGCAACGTTCGCCCGCTAAAAATTGAGTTCGCAAACTTGATAAGTCATATTTTTTTATAAAATCACCTTTAGGATCTTCTTTTTTTATAGCACGAATAGCTGTTGGAGCGGTAAACATCACGTTGACTTTATGTTCAGCAATTACTCGCCAAAACGTGGACGCATCGGGCGTTTTGATGGGTTTTCCTTCAAAAATAATCGTTGTATTTCGGTTTAATAATGGTCCGTAAACAATGAAACTGTGTCCCACAACCCATCCCACGTCAGAAGCAGCCCAAAAAACATCATCAGGTTTAAGTCCATAAACTGCTTGCATTGAATAGTGAAGTGCTACTGCATAACCACCTGTATCTCTTACAATACCCTTTGGTTTTCCGGTGGTTCCAGAAGTATATAAAACATAGAGCGGATGAGTTGCTTCCACAACAACACAAGCAGCTTCTTCAGAGCCATAAACTAAAGCATGATAGTCTACGTCATATTTTTTAAAGGGAACTCTTGCACCCAATTTACGATTTAAAACAATCACTTTTTTAGGTTTATGCGATGCTAATTCAATCGCTTGATCAACTAATGGTTTATAGGCAATTAAACGGTCTACTTCTATTCCAGAAGAGGCGGTTAGTACAATTCGAGGTTTACAATCGTCAATTCGAATAGCTAATTCATGAGGAGCAAATCCACCAAAAACCACTGAGTGCGTAACTCCTATTCGTGCACAAGCCAACATGGCAAAGGCAGCTTCTGGAATCATTGGCATATAAATAACGGCTGTTTCTCCTTTTTTAATTCCCAACGAAAGTAAACCTCCAGCCAATTTTGCAACTTCGGTTTTTACTTCGCTGTACGTATATTTTTTAATAGTTTGCGTCACAGGTGAATCATAAATCATGGCAGTTTGTTCGCCATATCCCTCAGCAATATGTTTGTCTAAAGCGAGATAACACATATTTAATTCGCCATCGGCATACCAAAGCGGATAGTCATTTCTGTCTTTTGACACGATCGTTTTTGGTTCTTTGAACCACGTAATTTGTGCTGCTTGTTCTTTCCAAAATTCTTCGGGAAACGCAATACTTTTTTGATATAATTCGTTGTAATTCATCACATTTAATTTTAAAAATCATTTAAAGTCCAATCGAAAAAAAATGCTTACTGCTACTTATTGAGTAATTCATTTACTTGTTCTACCAATTTTTTAACAGAAAAAGGTTTGGTAACATAGGCATCAGCTCCCATTTGCATTCCTTTTTCTATATCCACTTCTTTATTTTTTGCTGATAGAAATATTACTTTACACTTCTTGAGTTTTTCATTTTTTTTGATTGCTTCCAGCGTTGCATAACCATCAACATAAGGCATCATGATATCTAAAATGATAATGTCTGGTTGCTCTGTTTTTAAAATATCCAAGGCTTCTTGGCCATCACGTGCAATGAATACTTCAAAATTATTTTTTTTGAACGTATATTCTAATGACATGATAATGTTGGGTTCGTCATCTACTAATACTATTTTTTTCATACATTTAAATTTAAATTGGTTGGAACTGTAAAAGAAAAAGTTACGCCCTGAAGTTCATTAGTTGCCCAAATTTTACCTTTATGTGCTTCAATGATTTGTTTGCAAATGGCTAACCCTAATCCGCTACCGACAGGTTTCTTAATATTTTGATTATTTGATTGATAAAACTTATCGAAAATAGTTTCTAAATCTGAAGGGTTTACCCCTTTTCCATTATTATAAACGTTTATTTTTAAAAAATCAGCTTGCTCAACTTCTATTGAAATTTGAATGTTGCCCTCTTTTTCTGCACAAAATTTAATCGAGTTAGAAACCAAATTAGTAATTACCTGAATCAGTCGTTCTTCATCATAATTAAGAACAAATTGTTGCTGTTTATTAAATTTTACAGTAATATTTTGGTTTGTAAAAAGTTGATGTAACGGTGACAACGCTTTAGAAATAGTTTCTATAATATTTCCTTTTGATAAATGAAGTTTTTGCTTTCCTGTTTCAAATTTTTCTAAGTCGAGGATTTTATCGATAAGTCGATTCAGACGATCTGATTCTGTTATGATATTTTGTAGAAATTGTTTTTTTAATTCGATTGGAATTTCCTCGTCATCATGCAGAATCTCACTTGCAGCCCGAATGGCGGTGATTGGTGTTCGCAACTCATGCGTCACGGTGTCTAGAAATTCGTCTTTTTGTTTGTCTTTTTCAACAAGGGTTTCGTTTGCCGTTTTAAGTTGAGCAGAAAGTTCTTTTAATTCCTTAGAAGTTTCGGTCAATTTTTTGTTGATGATTAAATTTTCTTTGGATTCTTCTAATATTTTCAAAACTTCGGGCAGACTAATTTTGTCTTCTTTGGTTACACTTTCAATTAAAATCTTGGCAGAAGCAGTGCCGATATGACCTGTTAATAAATTTTCTGCAAACTTAATTAATCGAGCGTCAGCCATCATATCATCGGGTGCAATATTATACTTGGTTTTGAATAAAGAAAGTGCTCGATTGGTTCGTTCATCGCCTAAAAATCGTTTTAAAACTTTTTGTATATCCGAAACATAGGCTGTTCCTTTCCAAACAAAAGCATTTTCATGATTAACGATGTACTTGTCAATATCCACAAACATTTCGGCATAATTCCGTTCACGATAATTTGCTTTAAAGCCTATTGAAATGAGTAGATAAAGGAGTGTATTGAGCAGCAAACTCCAGAATAAAGCATGAGGGATAGGCTCTAAATAATCCAATCCAAACAATTGAAAGGGTTGCAAAAAGGTAAAACCGAAAAAACCTTCTTTAAAAAAAATGCTTTCAGGATTAATAGAACGCAACAAAAAAGGAAGCATAATGGTATAAAAGCAAACCAACATTCCGCCTAAAATTCCAGCTACAGCACCTTTAAAAGTGCCTCTCTTCCAAAATAGAGCTCCAAAAAAAGTAGGGCCAAGTTGAGCGACAATCACAAATGAAATCATTCCAACAGATACAAGAGAAAAATCCATTATAAAAAAACGGTAGTAAATGAACGCTAAAATAATCATCAAAAAAATGCCAATTCGTCTAACGCGAACAATGCGACCACTGTTGGCTTTTTGGTCTTCTTTTTGTAGCGATCCTAAAAGTCCGTAGGGAATTACCAAGTTGTTGCTCAACATTGTCGACAACGCTATAGAAGAAACCACAATCATGGAAATAGCAGCAGAAAATCCGCCAAGAAAAACCAACACAGTCAAAAATGTATTTTCGAAATGTTGCGGAATCAAAAGCGAAAACATATCAGGGTTTACGTCTTGATTTTCAAAGATGATATTTCCTCCCCAAGCGATGGGATATACAAATAAATTGAACAAAAGCAAATAAAGCGGGAATAACCAGATGGCGGTTCGTATATGCTTTTCGCGATTATTTTCTACAATTGCCATGTGGAATTGCCGTGGCAGCAAAAAAATGGAGAAAAAAGACAAAATTATAAGCATCACCCAATTCATTCCGCCTTCGAGCCCATTGATGGTATTTCGTTCCTGAAAACCCTCTAATACAGAGGCTTTTGTATAAATTTCATCAAAACCATCAAATACAAAAAACGTAACATATAATCCTAAAAGTATAAAAAAGAATAATTTCAGCACGGATTCCATGGCTACAGCGGTTACAATTCCGTTTCTTTTTTCGGAAGCATCCACATAGCGAGTTCCATAAAAAGAAGCAAAAAGAGCTAAAACTAGAGCGACGTATGTTGATGTGTCTTCAAAAATATTTGTACTTTCGGTTGAATTTGTCACCACATGAAACGTTTCAGAAATTGCTTTTAATTGTAGTCCGACATAAGGTAAAATA
>Ga0105050_10009177_pt1 | contig 11154 bp, 17 predicted proteins | sample FRY01_FD_78088 | JGI IMG/M metagenome (GOLD analysis project Ga0105050, IMG submission 78088) | Freshwater microbial communities from Lake Fryxell liftoff mats and glacier meltwater in Antarctica - FRY-01 | ecosystem: Environmental > Aquatic > Freshwater > Ice > Glacier meltwater ... | reverse complement strand
CGACGACAAAGGTCTATGACTCAGGCAACCTCAGCGTTTCGAGTTCGGGATTCAAGACTGTGTTCTCATCCTTCTCGGTACCGCTTCGCCCAGGCTGGTACTGGACAGCGTTCGTGACCGACTCGTCAACCGCCACATTTGATACCCTCGCAACTGCAGGTTATCGTCAGCATATGGCGTGGGTGATTCTGGGGTACAAGCGGCCCACGCTTGCGTACCAAGTGTGGGCTTTTGGCGCGCTCCCTGCGACCGCCGCGCCCGCCGGTGTCATCCCAGGCGGATACCCGATTGTCCACCTGCAAGGGGTCTAAGCGATGCCAATCTCCAAAATGCCGAAGAAGTCCTTGCCGCCGCTGAAGACGGACAAGCACGACGGGCACGGCAATCTAGTCGCGGTCGAGTGGCACTTTGACGCGGACTCGTTCCAGAAGATTCGGCTCATGACGAAGGCATACGTCACCGCTTGGTCGGTCGAGCTTCTGGCCCAGTGGAATGGCGACATCGAGGTGGTGAGCATCGGGAACAGGGCGGTGCTCGGGCTAACGGCGGAGGCTTTCGCCGCGCGAGAGGCTATCATGGCAACAGAAAAAGCCGTCCAAAAGGCGATCGACAAAACGCGCACGGTTGAAGAGCTAGCCGCGGTCAACTGGTCGGCTCCGATGGCAGTCCACGACGTATCGACCGAGCCCCTGGAGTTTCCCAAATGAGCACCACCCCGCTCAACGCATCGACCACTTCCATCTCGCTCTATCACGAGTCGATCAACGAGAACGCGCGCCGCGCGCGCTTCTTGAACGCGGCAAGCCCTGTAGCCAACTTCACGGTCTGGGCAGACGATACGGGCGGCGCGCCAATAGATGTTTACTATGTGGACTGCACAAGCGGCACCGTCACCGTGACCTTGCCCGCGATCGCTTCCGCCGACGTAGCGCTCGGGCGGGCGGTGCGAATCGTTCGGGTCGACGCAAGCGGCAACAGCGTGACGGTGGACCCGAACGGATCAGAGATCGTGCGGGGATCGGCAACGTTCACCTTGGCGTCGCAGTGGGATTCCGTTTTGCTCCACCCGCGCACCTCCTCAGACTGGGCCATCCTGTGAGGCGTTTACATGTGGTTTGGCGCTGGCTGACGCTCTCGTTCACGGCGCATGTCGACACGCACATGACCGCGAGCACAGCGCGCGAGGTGATGCACACGATGGTGCTTGCCTTGGCCGTCTTGGTCTGCACCGGCACAGCCGCGATCGCGCAAACCTACCCCGGCTTGCCTGGTGTCTCTGAAACGGGAATATATATAACGCTACCTATCTATGTCTCGAGCCTTATAGCCGTCGGCTCGAGTTGCTTTATCCTGGGGCGGTGGACAACTAACGTGACCCGCGACCGTGCTGATTTGGCAGGGCAGCAGCAGCGGGAGAGCAAGTTACTCGCAGGACGAATTCAGCAACTTGAGGCCCGCCTTGCTAAACCAGACTCCAACCCATCTGGAAAAGACTAAAAAACAAGTAGTGCCGGGCACGGGTCGCACCGTCTCCATCATCCTGCAAGCGCTCATCATGGGCATTTGCCTATCCTCCCTTTTCACTCTCAACCGGATCACCAGCGTGCAAAACCAGAAAGATGAAACGATCGAGTTGACCGGGCAGAAGGTCGGCAAGCGCCTTAGCAATGGCGCGACCGTCGAAGTCGAGCGCCAAAAAAATGAGGCGGTGGAAGACTGGACGGCCCGCTTCCTCGAAGCCATCAGGGTGGCGCGAGAGGGCGACGAGTAATATGCCTGAGCTGCCCCTTTACACCGATTGGCAAAGCGGTGGAGAAACTTACTACGTTGAAACCGGCCGCAACCCAAACGAAAGCACCGCGTCATGGGAGGCGAGGCACCGCGCAGCCGTCGACGCCATGCAAATTGATTTTCCCCCTGACCCATTGATGATTAAACACAAACAGCGAAGCGGCTGGGCTTTTGGCAATCGGCCGGCAGACAAGCACCTCTTCTCCCTTGCCAACAAGAAGCTCGTGGGCTTGCTCTCGGGCGCGCTGGCAGGCGGGTTTGGTTTGGCACAAGCTGAGTCTGTGCCCGCGTGGATGCGCGTCGCTGGTGGCGTGGTTGGTCTTGTAGCCGTTGGCATCCTTGGCTTGCTGGGGTACGAGCCCTTGCGCGCCTACCGGGCAAAGCGCAAGGGTCGGAAAGCGTGAAGCTCGCGGCGCTCCTGCTTGCCATATTCGCATCATGCGCGATGCTCAAGGGCATCTATGGGGTGGCGGAACGGGCGGCTCCTGCCGCTACGGGCGCTGGTGCTGGCGCGCTATTTGGTGGGCCGATCGGTGCAGCCTTTGGCGCAGCCGTTGGCTCTGCGATCGCTCAAGCGGCGAGCGGGAACATCCGCACGGAATCCCAGGCGGAGGCCGTCGAGGACGCGATTCGCGGCGGAAGCGTCACGCTCACGCCGGGCATGGTGTTCGCCCAGTACTTCTGGTGGATCATCGGGATCTGCGTGCTCCTGTGGTTCCTGCGCACGCCGACGAACCTGGTCAAAGACGGCAAGCGCTGGCTGATTAAGCTTGGCGCCATCGGAAAGACGACAGCCAAAAACGAGAAGGGCGGAGCAGCCCGGCGAGATTAGCGGCGAGCGCGCCGCTCGATCATGGTCAGCGCGAAGTCGGCTATGCCGCCGACGACGAAGGCCGTGCCCCAAACAAGTGGCTTGTGGGGCAACGCCAGCACCAGCGAGATGCCGGAGGCGATTCCTATAAGCTCGCAAAAGCGGAGCATTGAAACGATGGGCGACTCGAGCTTGTTGGCCCCGGCGCGTTGCTTGATTGCGGTTTTCATGGCTCCACTTGTAGCGCCAAACGGCAGACGTGGCAAGGTTTCTAGAATTTATTCCACGCACCACTGGTGCGAAGCCTTTAGCATGGGGGCATGACGAACAAACAAGCCGACAGGACGGTGCGCATCATTGTGCCTGCCGTGCAGCAGAACCGCTTCGCGGTGAAGCCCAAGATCGGCCGGCGCCGCAAGGCCATCGCCCCTGGCTACAATCCGCAGCGCGTGGTGCTGGCCTGCGCCATGTACGGGATCACGGCACAGGACATCGCCCTTGCGATCGGCGTGAGCGCGTCGGTCTTGAGCATCTGGAAGTCCGGCTTGTCTGGCCCAGACGCTGACGAGGTCGGCCGAATGGAGGAGTTCTTCGGCGTCTCGGCAGGCTTCTTCTCGCGCGGCGTGGTGCGAATCGCAGACATTGATGAGTGCGTGGACGGCGTAGTCTAGCCGCTTATTCTTCCCTCGGTTGAGTCGTCGAGGGGGTCTGGTGAGAGGGGGTAAGCGGTGCCGGGGTGGCCTTGTTGTGGTCGCCCCGGCTTTATTTTGGCCTCAACGTGAGCGCGAAATAAATCCAAAAAAGACGTGCGCGCGCGCCCGGTGGAGTTTAGGCTTCAACAAGTCGAGCCGATGGGCGGCTGGACGCGACAACCCCAAAGGAGACCAATGCAGCATTCACATCTTGCGCCGCGCCACCGTGCCCGGCATACTCAGCGCACCTTCGGGTTGAGAGCCAAGCGCAAACTGCTGCGTGAGTCCTCCCCGATGGTCTCCTTTGCTGGCTTGCCAGGAGCTTGTGCCCATCACTTTAAGGCTCCTGGCAAGACCAGCATTTTCTTAGGCGGTGCGGCATGAGCAGCCCTTGGCTTGAGGCCCGGCGCGGCGGCATCACCGGCACGGACGCGGCGGCGATACTAGGCTTGACGAGCTTTCGCACGCCGCTTGAGGTCTGGGCCGAAAAGACCGGCCGCATCGTGCCTGACGACTTGGGAGGCATCGAGCGCATCCAGTGGGGCAACCTGCTTGAGCCCGTGGTGATTGCCGAAACGAACCGGCGCACCGGCCGCGAGCTGCTCGAGCTTGAGCGGTGGAGCGATGCCATGCCGCACGGGCGCCTTGAAGCCTTCGACCACCACGGGGAGAAGAAGGCAATGATCTTCTCCGCCCGCTTCCCTTGGCTGCGCGTCACACCTGACTTCGTCCAAGCCTCTTGGCGCCCGCTTCCCTGGCTTGCCGAACAACGCCAGCTAGACGGTCCCGGCATCGGCGAAGCGAAAGCGCTCGGGTCGCACGCGCGCAAGGAGTGGAGAACGGGCGCGACGCTACAGTACAACCTCCAGGTGGCCACGAACATCTTGGCGGCTGGCCTGGCGTGGGGAACCTTCGGCGCGCTGATCGGCGGGCAGACGCTTCGAATCTTCGATTATGCCCCCAAGCCTCAAGTGCTCGAAGGGCTCGCGATCCGCCTGGAGCGGTTTTGGCTGGAGCACATCGTGGCCGACGTGCAGCCCGCCGCCTCAGCTTCCGAGCGCGACACGCGCGTGCTTGAAAAGCTCTACCCGGAGCGCAAGCACGAAGCCGCTTTGAACCTCGAGGGCAAGCAGTGGGACATCTTCGCGCGTGACATCGTGCGCATCGACCAGGAGCGTTCAGCGCTGCGCAAGCAGGAGCGTGAGCTTGCGGCCCGCCAAGCTCGCGTCGAGAACCAGCTGCGCCAAGCCATCGGCAGCGCACCAACAGCGCAGACCGAGGGCGGCGTCGTCTTTGACTTCCCCACCGTCCGAGCCGACGCCTACACGGTGAAGGCCAAGACCTACCGCAAACTCCGCCGCCGTTAAATCCAAGAGCAAGCCATGCAAAACAACCCAGACCCAAACCGCAATCTCGACAGCACGCTCAGCGCATCATCGGGGGCAGTCGCCCGCGAGACCGCGCACATCCGCCTCGCCCTCGAAGCCGCGTCAAACGCCCGCATCCGTCCACGCCGTGAGATCGTGGAAGACCTGCTCTATGCTTGCGGCGAACTCGGCTTCGCGAAAAGCGCTTACTACCCGGTGCCCGGTCGCGACGAGCACGACGAGGGCAAAAGCGCTCCCGGCGTGACGCTCGCCCGCGAGGCCGCGCGCTGCCAAGGCCACGTCCGCTACGGATTCAACATCGTGTTCACCGACAAAGACCGGATGCAGGTCAGAGGCTGGGCCTGGGACTTGGTGAGCGGGAACGCGGTTGAAGTCGACGACACCTTCGCCACGACTGAGACGCGGAACACGCCTCAAGGCCAAACCGTCTTCAGCCTCACGCGCGATGAAAGTGAGTGGCGCTCGACAGTCAATAAACATGGAGCGATCACGGAGCGGGCGGCGTTGCTCAAGGTGCTTCCGCGCTGGCTGCTCGACAGGGGCCTAGCCGCCTGCCTTGAAACGGTGGCCCAGGATGCGGCGAAAGACACAGCTCGCAAGATCGAGCGCATGGTCGCAGCCTTCGGCAGCCTCGGAGTGAACCGCGAACGCCTCGCCATCTTCATGGCCAAGCCGGTCGACGACGCAAGCGCGGAAGACCTGACTAAAATGTTCGGAATCTTTTCCAGCATCAAAGACGGCCAAAGCACCGTCGCCTCGCACTTCAACATGGCGGCGAAGCCAGCCGCGAAGAAGGAACCGGAGCCCGTCGCGCCGATTGTGGACAACTCAGCCAAACCACAGCCCGTTGTGGAGGCCAAGCAACAAGAGCCACAACCTGTGGAAAAAGCCGAGCGCGTCGAAGCCGAGCCGCTGACTTCCGAAGAGGCGAAGCGCATCGCCGATGAGTTCCTTGCGCCGGTGCGCGCGAAGTCCCTCCCCGTCCCGTCAGCCGAAGACGCCCTCGAAGAGCTGCTTGCCTTCGAGATAGGCGGCGAGTAAAAAGCAAGGGCCGGACTCGTAGTGTGTCCGGCCCTTGCCATTAACGTCCTTCCGTGAAATGGAAGAAGTGCGAGTCCGCCTTTACAGATTTTGCCCATGAATTCGACAACATATCAAGCCTTCACGCAACCACAAAACCGTGGTTTTGCAAAGAATCCTCGCCCCCAGAACCGAGCCCTCTACCAGCGCGCCGGCTACGCCATCACCATGGCCGAGAAGGGGCTCTCGATGGGTGCCCGCATTCTCTTCCAGGAGCTAACCCGCGCGTGTGGTCGGCGAGCCTTCACGTGGATTGAGCAGGGCGAGCTTGCCTCCCGGCTGGGCGTGAGCGTGCGAACCGTCCAACGCCACGAGCGCGCGCTTGCCGCCGCTGGCTTCGTGACATTGGCCCGCTTCAGTTTGTGGGCACGCTGGAAGCGCGGAGGGAGCCGCCGCGTCGCCGTCCCCCACGTCATTGAATCCGAACGCCTCGTTTGCCCGCGCGGCGTCCTGGAGGAAGCGGAGGCGCTGCTCGTCGGCGATGGGGTCGTGGCCCAGCCCGGACAGCTCAAAGAGCGCAGGGGGGTGACGACACCGTTGTCGTGTCAATGGCGCAAAGCCACCTCTTTAAGTACTAAGAGGAACGTTCCGGCTATCGCCAAGGGACTTTTCCCGACTCTTCGGAGGCTGATCGCGGGGACACTGACGGTCGATGGGGCCAAGGGGAACCCGGAAGCGGACGAGGCTACGAGGCTTTGGCGGCTTGAGTGCATCAAAAACGCACAGGCGATGGGCTACGCATGAGCAGCCAAGCCAAAAACGTGCTGGAAGCGGAGCGCCTTTTGATCGGCGCCATGCTCTTGAACCCTGACAAGGCACAAGACGTGGCTGAGCTTGTGAGTGCGGGGGACTTCCTGGACAAGCGAGCGAAAGCAATCGCGGGGGCCATCTTCGCCCTAGCATCCAAGCCGGAAGCGTGGGACTTGATCGCCGTCAAATCCACGCTCAGGGCTTGGGGAGTGCTCGACCAGATCGGTGGAGCGGTCACGCTGGCTGAGTACGGATCCGCCTCAACATCAAGTGCCTACGCCTTCCAGCATGCTCGTATGGTTCGCAGCGCGGCGACCCTGCGAGCCCTGGCTGCTGCTGGTGGCGAGATCGCGAAGAGCGCGGCGGAAGCCAACCCAGCCGACCCACAGGCCGTGAGCGCAGCGATCGAGCTGGCCGAGGCCCAGGTCTACGCGGCGAGCCACATCGCGGCGGGCGAGGCGCAAATGCAAAGCGTGGACGGCGCGGCGATGGCGCTGCTCAAGGACTTGGACGGAGCCGGGAAGGGTTGGACGACCGGCTACTACGACCTCGACGCGCTCCTGATTGAGATGCGGCCCAAGGAGTTCCACGGCATCGCTGGCAGGCCGGGCACGGGCAAGACGGCCCTCGCCCTCAACCTGCTCGGACGGCTTGCGCGGCAGGGTGCCAAGTGCCTCTACTGCTCGCTTGAGATGAGCGTCCCAGAACTCACCGGGCGGCTGCTAGGACTGGAGGCGGAAGTCCAAGGCTCCCGGATGCGGCGGCGCACATTGACCAGCGAGGACCGCGTGGCGATCGAGGCCGCAGCGAACGAGCTGGGCACTCTCCCGATCCGTCTCTTCGAGGACAGCGGCTCGACCGTTGGCCGGATCGCAGCCCAGGCGCGGCGCGCACATCGGGAGATGCAAGGGCTCGACTTCATCTTCGTGGACTACGTGCAGTTGATGACCGACCCCGCGAAAAAGAGCGAATACGAAACGCTCTCGGCAATCTCGAAGGGCCTCAAGGGCCTGGCCCGCGAGCTGAACGTGGTGTTGGTTGGCCTGATCCAGTTCAACCGCGAGGCCGACGAAGTGGAGCCCAAGATGCGCCACCTGCGCGGCTCTGGATCATTTGAGCAGGATTTAGATGGATGCATCCTGCTCCACAAGACAGCGGAGCACGGTCACGACACCGACGAGATCATGGCCATCCTTGCAAAGTGGCGTCACGGCTCGACGGGCCGCGCGCCGCTACTCTTCAGGAAGCACTTTGGGCGCTTCGAAAACCCCACCCTTGGAAGAATGGAGCTGATAAATTGACCACCCATCAACCGGAAGAAGTGGCCCTGCGCATCCGCGTGCGCGGCCAAATGCCGCTCGACTTAAACGAGCTGCTGCGCATGTCCTCGAACCAACGCGGCGCCACGAGGGCTCGCCGAAAGTTCCAAGCCGATCAGCGCTTGGTCATGCGCGCGCAAAACGACTTGCCGCGCACGCCCCTTGAAGGCCCATTTCATGTCCGCTTCTGCCGCATCCACGGCCCACGCAAGGCGGTCGACATCGACAACGCCACGGCCGGCCTCAAGACCATCCTTGATGGGCTCGCCGAAGAGCGCGCCATCTTGCACGACGGGCACAAGCAGATCGTAGAAATTGAGCGCGTCTGGCAAGCCAAGACCACCCGGCAAAGCGAAGAGGGCTTCCAGCTGGATCTTGTCCGGCCGGGCGCGCAACCCGAGCTGGAGCTGGTCGCCCAATCCCTGCTTGCCATGTGCGAGCGCGCGCTCGCGGAGCCTGACGAGAACCGGCTGCGCGCAAGTCTTAGGGTTGCCGTCCAAGCCGCGCGAGTTGCCGGGCTTGAGCTGCCGGAGGATGCGCTCGTATGAAACGCGGCGGCCCACTCAAGCGCACCAAGGGCCTCGCCAAAGGCAAGGGGCTCAAGCCGGTGAGCAAGGGGCGCGCGCAGGCGCAGACCCAGCTTGCAGCTCACCACAAGGGGACGCTCGCCAGAGCAAACAACCGGTGCGAGCGGTGTGCCTCGTGCTACGGTGTCCAGGCCCACCATGTGGTTTCGCGGGGCCGCGCGCGCAATCACCCGCTGCTCCACGACCTGCGCAACGGCGCCGCGCTCTGCTCTGAGTGCCACCGGATGGTGCATGGAGCGGGATTTATGGCCGATCGCGACAAATGGCTCAAGCCTGCGCGCGCGCTGGACGAAATGGAACCAGGCGAGCGGCTGGCGCGGGTCGATCCCGCCACCGCCTTCGCCATCTCAGACCTTTACCTTGACCCTAACCAAGAATCCAAAATGAAGAACCAGACCGAGACCGAGACAGCCAAAGAGTTCGACGAGCAGGACGCCTGCAAGCGTTTCCTGTGCATTATCGAGGCCACGCCATTCAGCGACCAGGAGCAGCTCCATCGCCGCCTTGCTAGCACCATCAGAGCCGGACTGGACTGCGCGCGCGGCACGGCACAACTCAGCGAGAAGCAGCTCGACGTGGTGCTTGAGTTTTTGACGCGGCACGAGGCCACTGCATCGCAGCCTGGTGCTCTCCCCAGACTAGCCGCCGCCATGGCCGACGCCATCACGCGAGGCGAGCGGCGGCCCTGCATCCGCCTGGCGTTTGACGGCGCACGCTTCGACATCGCCTACCGCCCGACAGGCCAGTACGGTGGGCAGGTCGTCATCTGTGAAGTGACCGAGCGTTGGCACACCGTGGGGACGATCCAGATCGCCGACGGCGTGCTGGACATCTTCCGGTGGGTGAAAGACCACAAGCGAACGGTCGCCGCGGCCGCACACGCCGAAGCCGATCTGCAAGCCGCCGCGAGCGAATACAATCGAGCCACGGGCCGCTGCTCATTCTGCAACCGGGACACGCACGAGACATGCGCAACGTGCTACGGCTTGAGCTTCCCGGAGGCGGGCAAATGACACACCACCGCGAACACGGGTTGCCCGACTTGCCGCCGATCGACCTCAACCAGCGCAGCCTCGGGCGAAGGCCACTGACGCTTTGGGCCGTCTACACGGACGCAATCGAGGCGCCGGAGATGGTCCACGTCTTCACCGACAAGGTGGACGCCCAGACCATGGCCTCGATGATCGGCGGAGCTTGGGGCCAAGTCGACCTCTCGGCCAACACGCTGATCGCATGGATTCAGGCCCAAACAACTCCAGCCACCGCCTGCCTGTGAGCAAATCCTCAGCCATGGAGACAGCCCGCGCGCGAGTGATCGGAAAGCTCGCCGCGGGCCTGCGCGCGTATACTGGAAATAAATCTATAAAACGCATTGACCGCCAAGCCTGAGTCTCGCACTCTGCACCTGGGCAGATGGGCTGCCCACCAAGAAATCAAACCAACGGAGACCACCCAACATGACGAATAAACCGTACCCGCTCCCACACACCAAGGCTTGGACGAGCAAAGAAGCCGCCCGCCTCATGGAGCCCGCCGCCAAGGCCGTGCGCGCCTTGGTCTACCGCCTCATCTCGCAGGCTGGCAAGCAGGGCATGACCGACAGCGAAATCTTCGCCGCGACCGCGCGCCGCATCTCCGAGAACACCCTGCGCCCGCGCCGCGTCGAGCTTTGGGACGACGCCTTGATTAAGGATTCAGGCCGCACCCGCAAGACGCGCTCCGGCTTTCAGGCGATTGTCTGGGTGGTGAAGTCTTGAGTGACGCCGCCGTGCAACTCGCTCGCAACGTCGGCGCATGGCTCGCGCTCGACGCCGAGTAAACCATCAACCCATACCTAAATATGAAGCCATTCTCCAGAACCGATATCGAACTGATCATTGCCAAAGCCCGAGCCGCCGGAAAGATGCCGGATTTGCACGGGATCAACCTTTCAGGTGTCAACCTTTCAGGGGCTAATCTTTCGAGGTGCAGCCTTTTCGGGGCTAATCTTTCAAGGTGCAACTTTTCGGATGCCGACCTTTCGGGGGCCAACCTTTCCTGGGCCAACCTTTTCGGGGCTAATCTTTCAAGGTGCAACCTTTCGGATGCCAACCTTTCGGATGCCAACCTTTCGGATGCCAACCTTTCGGGGGCCTACCTTTCCGATACCGAGTAAACCAAATCTTCGAGGCCAACTTTGATCGCGTGGAGACCAAATGACATCCCAGAAGCCATTACAGGCCGTCGATGGAAGGGGGCGGCTGATGCATGCCCCATTGCGCCTGATCGTCGGACAGCACCGGCAGATCTACCGCGGCGGCTTCCGCTTGATCTTGGAGTGCAAGCACCGAGTGAACGGGACACCACGCGAGGCGCGCGGCAAGCGGGTGCGGTGCGCCAAGTGCCGAGACGGCAAGCTAACCGATCGCTGAAGGCTAGATGCTGAGCGCGTCCTTGACCTTGACGTGCCAAAGCAAAAAGGTAACGCCGTAGCTATCAAGCTCAGGAAATGTGGTGACGGGGTGCCCGGCCGTCAGTTGAACTTCCACGGCGTAGTGGGCGCCACCGACGAAAGCGAAGTCGTCAAATTGCACGCGATGCCAGAACGTGTAGCTGCCCGGCTGATCCCAATCGCCGCGCGCGTCGGCGAACATGCATTGGTCGTAGGTTGCGCCGGGAGGATCGGCGGAAACCGAGGGCGTGACTGTGTGGACGAGCACCACAGGGCCAGAGACCGGCAAGTGAAAGATTTTGAGG
>Ga0105050_10009176_pt1 | contig 11155 bp, 9 predicted proteins | sample FRY01_FD_78088 | JGI IMG/M metagenome (GOLD analysis project Ga0105050, IMG submission 78088) | Freshwater microbial communities from Lake Fryxell liftoff mats and glacier meltwater in Antarctica - FRY-01 | ecosystem: Environmental > Aquatic > Freshwater > Ice > Glacier meltwater ... | reverse complement strand
TCCGCTAACCTCCTTGTGGGAAAGATACAGCGACTACCGACAGATAATAATTTACAGAGACAGGGTTAGACCGGGTGAAGCGGAAGGACGAGGTATCGGCATTGATATGATGCCAACGATTATTGATTTAAATAAAACAGTTGAAAATGTCCGAAAGAATTTAGCATTCAAAGCTAACCCGCCGATGTTTTTTGATGCCGGCTCGTACTTTAATCCTTATTCGGTACGTCAATGGGCTGGTGCTATGATTGCACGATCACCGCAAGGACGTAATCCGCTAGAAGCTTTACAGATGCCAGACTATCCCAGCGTTTTCAATGAAGTTTTACACATGCAAGACACAATCAAAACGGCGTTCATGGTAGATCCCTTGGGTGAAGTTCAATCGCCGGTGAAGTCTGCGACAGAGGTTTCAATTCGCGAGAATCGTGCACAACGTACAGCAAGCACAGACATATCACGATTGATAAACGAACTGCCAAGGCAAATATTTGAAGTTTCGGCGAAGATACTAGACGGCCGTGGGCTATTGTTAAAGCCAAGAGAGACAATACAAGGATTTGACCCAAAACAGTTAAAGTTTGCATTCCAATCGCCTCTTTACGATTTACAAAACCAAGCTGATTTAAACGGTTTTATTACTTCAATGCAAATCAAACAACAGTTCTGGGGTCAATCAGCTCCGATGATTAGCGTAGATATGTTTGAGGCTAATCGCTTCATCAGCGAAAAACTCAACGTGCCTGCTAAGCTATCGGTACCTGACGAGCAGTTAAAAGCTACACTGGCTCAAGCTGCACAAATGCAACAACAACCAGAGGGATCACCGCCTTCAACTGCTGCAAGTCAGGTAGAATTCCCGCAAGGGCAAGAACAAACCATATAAGGGTTACAATTATGAATGAGGATGTATAAATGCATGACGCAACACCAACAATATCGTCTACAGAACGAAAATTATATGATTTATTTAGTAGTGACTTAGGGCGCGAATGCTTTAAAGAAATGCAAAACGAATTGTTCTGGGAAGAGCCCGAGGAATGTGAATTTAGCGGTGTCAAGTTTGCATTCTATGATGGCAGGCGCTCAGTGCTAAGAAACATAAAATGTACAGTTGAGAAAGTAGAACATATTTTACGTAAACAAAATGAAGGGGTTGCAAGCAATGGATGATATCAAGCTGTACGCAGGCAAGTTCAAAACGGTGGAAGAGCTGGAATCAGGTTATAACAATGCTGCAAAAGTCTTTCAAGACAATGAAGATCTCAAGAAAAAATATGATGTACCCGAGCAATACTCAGTGCATGAAGAAATACAATTGCATGATAACGATCTTGCGTCATTGAAAGAAACAGCCAAGGCAAGCGGTTTAACTCAATTACAATTTGACAAGCTGGCATCAGCGCAAAACCAGACGGTACGCAATAAGCTGGATGCCTTTGAATCTTCAAAAAAAGAAGTTGGCGCGGATAATTTAAACTTGCTGCAAGACTTTATCAGTAAAGCATATCCTGAAAAAGCGGGCGCATTACTGCTGAAAGAAGCCATTAAATCAAAAGACCTTCGAGATACACTACTAGAACAACGAAAGCAGTCACTAAATTCATCAATTCCTGGTGGCAATCAAGTATCCACTGGTTCTTATGGTGTGGTTACAAGAAAAGATGTTCTGGCAGCAAGAGAAGAAATGACAAAGGTTAGAGGGAAAGCACGTATTGACGCGCAGAAACATTACATTGATTTATCCTCTAGGCTTGCTCACGCGACACCTTGACATTGCAAGAAAATAAGACTTAAAATATAAACATCAAGCCATTGCAGCCCGTAATCGGTAAACTTTAATAGCTTGATCACATAATAATATTAGCCGGCCATTGCCGTAACCTGATAGTTATTGATAAGAGCAGTCCTTACGGACTATATTTATTATACTATTAAGGAAACATAATGGCAGATCAAATCGATTTGGCAACAGCATCAGAGCTGTTTGATACCGAAGTCACAGTTAAATTCCAGAACAGTCAATACTTAGCGGGTACTATTGAAGAGCGTCACGGCACAACCGGTGAAGCGACAAACGTTCCTGTTTCCGACATTGTAGAAATGCAATCCCAAACTTTTGCGCCCGTTGATATTCCGATCACACCGATCAACCCAACCAATACCATGATTATTCCTTATAACTATGCGCTAAAAACGGTTATTGGTGGGGGCGAAAAGACTTTATTTGCTTATGATAAGATTGTCGATCATGCAAAGATGCACGCCCTAGCCGCTGCACGGATGGTGGATTATATTAAAATTAACGCCTTAGTCACATCAGCTGGATACGCAAGCATTTATACCGTGGTTTCAACAGTTGGCGTAAACACAGGGATGAATTCCGCGAAACTCGCAAAAGCGTTAGCATACTTGGAGAATCAAGGCGCAAACGTAATGGAATACAGCACATCCTTATGGTTGCCAGCAATCGTTAAAGACTCAATGTTAGATGATGAGAAAGTTGTAAGTATATTTTATAACGATGTTAAACCATTAACTGACAACAGAATAAACGCATACTTGGGCACGGACGTTCGCACACTTGGCGCAAACGGTATCAACACTATACCTTTTACAACTTCTGGATCGAATAATACTTACTTAGTGCCTTTGGTTCATCAGGACTCAATGGTTCAGATCTTTAACCGAGACGTGTCGACTAGCATTACATGGGTTCCGCAAAATGATCGATGGGAATTGTTAACAGTTCTTACTTCAGGCGCGAATGTAATTCAGTATAACGGTATTGCTTTAATTGAAGCAGTTAACCCATATGCTGCTAACTAACCCATAACAAGGAGCTATAAATGTCTAATTTTCAAACACTAGCATTAATCACAGAGGGTAACACCTCAACCGCTCCAAGCCATTTTGTGGCAAGCACCACGGATAGTTTAGCTACGATGTTGGTGGCTGGCTACTTGACCGACTTGGCAGCAAAAATTAAACCTAATGATATCATCTGGGTAAATTATTCTGATTTGTCGACATTCCCACTAGACACGGGAATGAGTGCAACCTTGGGGCAGTTTGTGGTGTCTTATGGTTCGAGTGCGTGGTCAATGACTCAATCTAATGTTGGCTCAAGCACTGCAAGGGTAGCGATTACTGCTGTAGCTTTTAACGGCATGTATGCGGCACCCATATTATTGGTTGCAGCTCCGGGCGTTGGTAAAATGCTTGTGCTAGAAAAAGCTTCATTGGTTATGACTTACAACAGTGCCGCTTATGCTGCTGGTGGAGTTGCTGCGGTTCAGTGGGCACCAACCATCAATGGTGCGGGTATCATTGCCTCAACTACTAATGCTGCTGCAGCTTTTCAAGTAACAGCAAGCACGGTATTTACGTTTAATGGTGGCGTTGTCGCAGCTCCTTTCACAACCACAGCCAACCAAGGACTTTACTTATCAAACGTCACAGCGGCGTTTACTACTGGTGATAGCCCGATGGTTGCTAACGTAGTGTACCGCATTGTTTCAACCGTATAAGGGATATTAAAAATGCCTACCCAATTGCAACTCGTAAACCGATGTTTATCAGAATTGGGCAGGCTTCCTGTTGCAAATATTAATGAATCACCTGACGCTCAGGCTGCTAATGCAAAACTTTTAGAGCTGGTTTCAGAGCTTTATTTGCTTTACAACTGGACTTTTCTAGTAAAATACATCTTTGACAACACGCCTTTAACAACAAACTTCAGCCCTGATTATACTTACAGTTACCAATTGCCCTCAGACTATGGCCATTTTTTCAAATGGCAAGCTACTTCAAGCCAATGGCCTATATACATGATTACTGATGGCATGATGCTGGCTCAAACAAAACCTATTGGGTATTACTACATAGTCAATCAAGCTGCGCCAGAGGTTTATACGCCATTATTTGCAAGGGCTTTAGTGCTTTATGCTGCTGCTAAGTTATGCCCAACACTAACTAACAATGTTGAGTTAGCTAAGTACCTTGATGCCCAGTACGCACTCAAGATAAAAGAGGCTATATTACAAGATAATATGCAGCAATCTATTAGTGGCGTTCCATATAACGACTATAACCGTGTGACTTTTGTATAATTTCGTATAATGGTTTACACATTCACGCGAATACAAGGATGGGCGCTCAATTGCAGATTATAAAAACCTTTCAAGAGCTGTCCGATTACTTGTGGCAGGAAAAAACAGATCTGATGGAATTGTGCTTTGAAAATTTACAAAACTTATCCGACTTTGAAAGAGGTGAGTACAAAGGCCAAGCCATAGCCTTTGATGAGCTTTTGCAGTTGCTGCGACATTCCATTAAATACGAAGAACTGTAAATAAGGCGTATCCACATGACTAAAATGGTACGGCAGACAGCATTCTTAGCAGGTGAAGCCGATCAAGCACTATGGAAGCGAACGGATATTGAAGAATATTTAACAGCCGCGCGAAGTCTTTTAAATTGCGAAGTAGGAACAACGGGACTTGCAAGAAAGCGAAAGGGAACAACCTACAAATTTAATGCCACTACAGAAGCTATATTTAACTCAACAATGTACGAGTTTGTTGATAAAAATAACAACTACTATATTGTTTTAGCTGCTGATGAGGTTTTTTATGTGTTTTCAACGCCAGCAGGCTTTACTGACCTAGTGGACTACCAAAATAATTTAGTAATTAACTACCTTGGCCAACAAGTTGGCGTGCAAGACGACACCATAAATTTACTGCAAACCGTAGTTACTCCCTACAATAGCCAGCATTTAGCAGGGTTAGATTACACGCAAGATAATGACTCACTTATACTAACCTCACCAAGTTATAGGCCTGGTAGGCTTTTTGTTAGCAGTTATTCACCGCTTACTTTTGCGTTTGAGCCTTTGGATATATATCCATTACCAGCTTTTGACTTTGGCGTCACTAATTACAATGCAGCTACAGTAGTTTTGAGCACAACGGTTGCTGGTGGTACGGGCATTTTAACCATAGCATTTACAATACCGGGCTTAGCTGCTGGAACGTATACTAACGCTTGGGTTGGAGGTCAGATAATTGGCGGTGGCATAAGCGAATTGGCACCCATTGGCTACGCAATTATAACGGCGGTAAGTCAGATTGGTACAACAGTAACATTTACGGCTACTGTACAAATTGCTTTTAAAACCACGGCTTACTCAACACTTGGCACGCAATATTCTATAAGGCAGCCGGCTTGGGTGAATGAGGCGCTTGACCCCTACGGCTTAGGATACCCGGCAAAAGTTGTATATTTTCAAAATAGGTTATGGTTTGCAAATACTCGACTATTGCCGGGTACAATTTTTGGTTCAAAGATAAATCAGCCAGTATCATTTGATGTTGGAACCGGAAAAGATACCGATGCAATCATCTACACAATAGGCCAGACAAGTTCAGGGGCTATACAGTGGTTGAATGGTGGTAAACAGCTGGAAATATTTACAATCAATTATGAGTTTGCAGCGCCACAGACAGAAGAATCAGGGCTTACCCCTAGTACTTTTTCTATAAGGCAGCAATCGTCTTATGGATCATCAATGGCGTTAAAGCCTCAAACGTACCTAAACGATTCTTACTTTGTGCAGAAAACAGGTAAGGCAGCCATAAACTTCCATTTTACCGGCGTTGGTTTGGCTTATGCTTCAACCAATGTTGCGCCGCAAAGCCAGCACTTGATGAAAAACCCAAACAACCGCGCGTTGCTGCGTGGTACTGATATTTCACAAGATAACTTTATTTATTTGCTGAATGAATCAGATAACACAATCACAGCTTTTCAATTTGCAACAGAAATAAAACTTGCAGCACTTACACCAATAACTTTTAAAGATGACGTAAGATTAATTGACATTGTAACCTGCAATAATGAAGTGTACTTGCTCAAATATTATTCATTAACGCAACAGTTTTCAATTGAAGTCATGCAGTCGGGCGTGTTTATTGACAGTTCAGAGTCACATCTCATGCTAAGTAGTGGGGTTGTGTCTGGTTTGAGCCGTTTTGAAGGTTACAAGGTTCAGGTTGTATATGCCGGGCAAGACTTCGGTGAGTATACTGTTGTAGATAATTCCATATTGGTACGGAACCCATTCCAGCAACAGGTAGTGGTTCAGATTGGCTTGCTCTATGATGTTGAAATAACGCCCATGTATCCGTTCTTTGGCAGTACATCGGCAGCCTTTATGAAGCAGGTTAACAGGATTTACATTGATTATTACGAGTCACTAAACTTTAAAATAAACGGTAAGTTGGTTCAATACCAGAACTTTCAAGAAATACAGGAAGGCTTGCCACTCACACCCAAAACAGATACCGCGATATTTTCTCCCGTAACCGGTTATTCGAGGTTTCCAAGTGATGATATAGTGATAACACAAACATCACCTTTTGACTTACAAATATTGTCGATTGGTTATCAAATAGATATGGCGGTTATTTAGGAGGTATTCAAATGGGATACGAGACGGCAGGATATGCAATGGCTGCGGTCGCTGCGGGAGCTACGATTGGAAAAATGTCTTCCGAGAAAAAGGCAGCTCAAGCCAATTTATCAGCAATCAATCAGCAATCAAAATTAATAAGTCTGCAATATCAACAAAAAAACATGCAAAACTTAGACTTGATTGACAGCATGCTAAGCAAGCAAGCGGCTCAAATGTCAACGCGCGGTGTATCTTTTGACTCTCCAAGCTTTAATGCCATACAAAGAGAGACCATAAATATTGGCGGGAAAAGAGAAAGAAACTTAAACGCCGAGCAATCATTGGCAAATCAATCTATAAACATAGAAAGAAAGAACGTCAAAACATCATTGCACGCCCAATTATTTGGCGACACAGCCATGTTAGCGTTTAACGCTCTTGATGTATCGAGGAAACTACCGCAGGTGGAGGATATTTAACATGACGCAAGAGTTTGCACGGTTTCAATCTCAAGATTCCGCACCGGTTATTAATCCTCCAGCGGGCGCAAGCTTGGCAAGGGGCAGCGAGAACATGGCTCGAACGTTTGGCAGCATAGCTGAGCGGGCGACAGTAAAGGCTGCTGATTTTGCAAATGAGGCTTCAAAGGCCAGTTTATTGCAGACTCACGGAATGCTGCAAGACGTTGATGCCAACAGCAAAATTGAGATGATAAAAAGCCCGGGGCAATCGCAGCAAATTGCTAAGAATGCCGATGATGCTATGAAAAAAATAAGATCAACCGCAAGGCTTAATGGTGCTGATAGAGGCCAACTAAACAGCATGGCGGATGGTTTAATTAGAAGCCTGAATGTAACTGCTGCTGAAAGATCGTTTTCATTGATGAGGGAGCAGTCAAAAGATGCATACCTTGTGGGTTTTAGTCACACTTTAAGCTCAATAAACCGGGCGGTATTTTCCAATCCAGACCAAGCCGATCAGCTTATTGAAGCTCAGCACGCAGCCTTAAGCGGTCAGGTGTCGTCAGGAATATTAACAGCGTTACAGGCTCAAGTTTTGCATAAGCAGTTAGACGCACAACTTGGAATGGCTCATGAGTTAGCAATAGGGATGCGTGAGGGGGTGTTGAGCGCGTCAGACGCAAATACTTACCACGCAGCAGATCCGATACAGACTCCTTTTAGCAATGCTGGGTTGCCAATAGCGCATGATACAGCTATGCACGCAAACCATTATAACGGTCAGATGACGTTAAAGGATATTAAGGCAAAAATTGCTAATGGCGAGCATCCATCGACGATGGATTTATCGGGGATAAAAAAGATAAGCGAGGTTGATTCAATATTAAATTATGGCGGAGGAGCTGCGCGTGCTACTGGCGATATAAATTCTGCTACTAACTGGAACGAATTAAAGTCCAAGGAAAAGTATTTAAAAAACAAACTTGGTAAATCTTCGCGTGAAGAGGGTTATTATCACGCTCTAAGTAATTTTATGAACAATGCAAGTCAGCCCGGCGCATACCAAAACTTTGTAAGTCAAACGCCAGAAGGCGCAAGGATTTATCAAGACCACCAGCAAACGCAAGAGGCCATTAATCAATCGGTACCGTTTGGCACGCCTGAACAGGTGGCTTTGCAGAAACACATTAAAACAACCGATAATTTAAATAATTTAATTACAAAGTCAGCTGCATTAGGTATTGGTATGCAGTATCCGGATAATTTACGCCAACCGATACCGCTTCAATACCTAATACCCATACAAAACGCTTTCGAAAAAGGCGGCGATATTAATGGCGCGATTAACAATATACAGATGTTAAGCCCAAGCAATCGGGTTTATGCAATGAATGCGTTCGGCACAGACTACCGCAAGAAGTTAACTGTATACAATATTGGCACATTAGCAGGAACTGGAAAAGCAAGTCCGGGCTTTATGGTTGATTTAATGCAATCTCAGCAAGCGGGTTATCTAGATTCTGGTGAAGCCAAGGTAAGCGCTCAAGATAAGTATTTGCAGCTAGATACAAGCAAGGATGGGTATTCCGATAAAAGGTTAGCTGGAAGAATAGCGCCAGCATTGTCAAGCTTCACCAATTGGCTCAGGACTCAGCCAAACGGGCGCGAGGTAGAGTCTGCTGAAATAGATAAAGCCATGCGTTACGTCAAGTACGTTGCTGCAAATAATGGCGATTACCATATGTCACATATTGATGACTATATTAAAACCTATAGAGACAATATGGAAACAGCGTATGGCGTCAAGTCTGGGTATAATTACATTTTAGACAGTAATTCGGTGCACTTGGAAGAAAACCAAATGCAGGTTCTGGCATCACACGCCATGAATGAAGCCCACAAAAATCTATCAAAAGACTACACTGAAACACAAATACAAGAGATTTTTGTTAACTCCACACCTATGCTAACCAGTTCACCTGGTGGAAGAATATCGCTGATTTACCCTAACGGTCAAAATGTTGTAGGGAGATCTGGCGAGCCAGTATTTAATGAGATATTTACTGAAAGCGTATGGCGTTTGGCGGAAGCTGATCAACAAGCCAATATATCCAGTAAAAGAACCGCAATCACCATGCTTGGCAAGCCGGTTGATACTTATTTAAGGGTTAAGACATATAGCAACCGCCCCGAAGTAGAGGGTAATATTGATTTAGAAAACCGACCCAAGGTATTTGATGATCAAGGCAATTATCAGACTGTTAAAACCATTACAATTGAAGAAGACGGCAACACCGTGTTATTGCCAACTATTGTTAATGGTGAAGCGGTTACAAATAAAGAAGCGATCGATTATTACCACGCAACTGGCGAGCATCTTGGCATATTCAAAGATGACGAGTCAGCGCAGCAGTATGATAAGCAATTACATACCAGAATGGGCATGATAGGCGAAAGCAATAAATGGTATACGAACCAAGAAAACATAAAAGTTGCACAGGCAGAGGCAGAAGCACAGGCTCAGGCAGCCGAAGCACCCGCACCAAAAGCAGATGTATTGCCCACCACACCAAAAGTAGACGTATTGCCAGCTACACCAAAAGTAGACGTATTGCCGGCGCTAAAAGCAAATATTAGTGATGCGGTAAACAGAAATATTAAGGCAGCAGCATCTATAAAGACCGCTATATCAAGCTTAATTGGTCGCGTAATGCCGGAAAAATCAACAAAACAAGAGGTAGACTCTTTAGTTAACAAGATTAGCGATGTGTTCCCATCGCCAAGCGCGCTGAATCGTCAAACAGACAGGGAAACTGCTAGGCCGATTGAAAGGTTTACGCATGACGCCAAGGTTCAGGCAGTTGATACGCTGATGGAAGCTTTTACAATAAAAGGTATTGCCGGCAAATCAAAAGACGATATCACTGCTGCGGTAGATTATTTGGCAATGCTCGAACAAAACAATATAACTCCAAGCAAAAAAGAAATAATAAGCCAAGTAAACACAATAAATGAAGTGTTAAAAAACAAAACTGATGGCCTTAATTTAATTGGTGACGTGCTTGGCAGACAATACACCAGACAAGACACCAGAGAAGAGGCGAGACAGCTAAGCAGGGAAGGCGAAGCCATTTTGGCTCCAATATTTACAGAAGATAAAAAGGTAAATAAATTCATCCCAGAGCCAATACGACCAGATCTATCTGAAAAAGAAAACGAGCATTTATTTGATGACGCAAGGGGAATATCAACCGCCGCGCGCAAATTAACAGCCAATATGTCAGATGACGAAAAAGATCGCTTACTTGATGCTGAATTCAAACAAAAAGTTAACTTGATTGAAACAATAGGCAATTTAAAAGCCAATCCAAGCGATAGCGATTTACAGGGCGTATTTAAATCAATAAGGAAATATTACCCTGATCTTAAGGACGTCAATGATAAGGAATTGCTAAGAATAGTTTCACTGCTAACCAAAGTAAGAAGGTGTGCATAATGCTTGGTGGAGAACGTCAAAACGCATATCCCAATGATACAATCCCTGCGCCCACGATTGGACAGACTTTTAAAGCTTCATTTATCCAGCCGTTTGAGCAGGCATCACAATTAACAAGTTACATTTTACCGGGCGCAACAAGCGAAGAAACGAGGCTAAGCAGCGCCAACAGGCTGGCAAATATAAATGAAATATTAAGCGATCCCCGGCAAGGCTATACGCAAATGGGATTAAATACCGTTGCTAACATCGCTGGCGCAACTTTAGCAACAATACCCGCAGCTATGATAGGTTCTTCAGTTGGTGGCCTTGGTGCTGCAGCCATCGGGTTTGGCGCGAGAAGTTTAGCGGTTGCAACAGCTGCGGAAACGGACGTTTTGCTTTCAGGGTACTTGGCAACCCAAGTATCTTTGGAGAAAATGTCAGTTGGTGCTTTGTCAAAATGGTTGCCGAGAGCAAGTGCTGCAGAAATAGCAACCGGAACTGTGGGGGCGTTTGGCGCTTACAAGGGCATGACGATGCCTGAGCATTTTGCCGAAAACTACAATGCAGTAAATGACGAGCTGGATACCAATCAAGCAATTAGCGATTGGAGCGCAGACAATTACGGCTTTCTTTTTGGCGCAGCTCCACTGGCAGCCGGTTACGTGTTGTTTAAAGGTGTAAGGGGCGTATTAAAAGCAAGAAAAGGCGTTACCCCCGAAGCAGAAATGAACAGATTAATCCAAGACCATAAAGAAG
>Ga0105050_10009173_pt1 | contig 11158 bp, 13 predicted proteins | sample FRY01_FD_78088 | JGI IMG/M metagenome (GOLD analysis project Ga0105050, IMG submission 78088) | Freshwater microbial communities from Lake Fryxell liftoff mats and glacier meltwater in Antarctica - FRY-01 | ecosystem: Environmental > Aquatic > Freshwater > Ice > Glacier meltwater ... | reverse complement strand
GCAAACCTGCTGGGCAACACACCGGCGCGGATCGCAGCGCGAATCGTGGGGATGAAAAACGACGCAGACCTGCGGCGGGTCATTTCGGACGAGATTCGCCTTGCCATGCGGGCGGCGAGCGAGACCGATGTGGGAGCGCTATTTGATGGCAGTTCCGTTCAGCCCACAGACGATTGAGGTTGCGGCCTCCGTTCTTGCGGCTTTCGCGCCTCCGCCTGACCTGCGGCCTTCGGAATGGGCGGAGCGGTCTGTCTACATTCCTGTGGGTAACGCCATTCCGGGTCTGATCCGGTTCGACAATGCGCCTTATCAGCGCGAGCCCCTCGATATGACGGCAAATCCTGATTGCCACCGGATTTCACTGCAATGGTCAGCACAGGTGGGCAAGACCCTGCTCGCGCTCTGCGCACAGGCGTATAAAATCGAGCAGGATCCTGTTTCCCAGATCATGATGCAGCCCAGCCAAGGCGATTTGCAGACTTGGCTTGAAACCAAGTTTAATCCTCTGGTCGAGGCCAATAAAAGCCTGACCGGCTTGATCGCAAAACCGCGCGGCCGGGATGGGGTCAACAATCAGCGCATGAAATCTTACCCTGGTGGGTTCATGTTTTTCGCGTGGTCGGGCTCGCCAAAAACCATGCGCCAGCGCTCGGCTCCGTTCATCGTCTGCGATGAAACTGACGGCTACGATCGGACGCAGGAGGGCCCTCCGGTCAACTTGCTGTGGCAGCGTGCGGCCACCTTTGGCGATCAGCGCAAGCTGTTGGAAATTTCGACGCCGGGGATCAAGGGCGTGAGCTGGATTGAGGGAGTCTTTGAACAGGGCGACAGGCGCCGGTTTTTTGTTCTCTGCCCACATTGCGGCGAAGCGCAGCACTTGAAATGGTCGGGGGTGACTTGGAGCCGGAACGAGGAGGATGGCCATCTGCCTGAAACGGCGGGCTATGCCTGCGAGGCGTGTGGTGTGGTTTGGACGGACGCCGAGCGCATCGCTGCCATTCGTGGGGCCGAAACGCAGGGCGGCGGGTGGCGCGCGGAGGGGAAGTTTCGAGGGCACGCCTCCTACCACCTTAACGAGCTGTATTCTTGCTTTCGTCGCTTGTCGGATGTGGTGCAGTCCTTTCTGGAAAAGAAGCGCGCAGGTGATCTGCAGTCCTTCGTCAATCTTTCGTTGGCTGAAACTTGGGAGGAGGAGGGCGATCAGGTGGAGGCGGCTCCGCTTATGGCGCGGGCGCGGGCCTTCTCGGCTGCGGTACCGCAGGGCGCGGCGCTGCTGACTGCCGGGGTCGATATGCAGCGTGATCGCCTTGAGGTCGAGGTGGTTGGCTGGGGCTTGGGTGAGGAGAGCTGGTCTGTCGATTACCGGGTTCTGTGGGGTGATCCTATGCTGCCTGATGTCTGGGCCGATCTGGACGCTTTGCTTTCGGAGACCTTCTTGCACCAAAGTGGGGCGCAGCTGCCCATTGCTGCGGCTTGTCTCGACACCGGGGGCGACGGCGGTCTGACTTCTTCGGCCTACGATTATGCACGTGGCAAATTGGGGCGGCGGGTGTTTGCAATCAAGGGTGTTGGCGGTTGGGGACGTCCTGTCGTGTCGGCTCCCACCAAAAAACGCCAGCGGCGGGCGCGGTCTGTCAGCTTGTTCACGATTGGGGTGGACGAGGCCAAGCTGATCGTCATGCGCCGGTTGGACATTCAGGATCCGGGGCCGGGGTATTGCCATGTGCCCGACACGCGCGCGCCGGAGTGGTTTTCGCAAGTCACGGCGGAAAAGCTGCGCACGCGGTTGGTCAAAGGATTTCAGGTCAGGGAGTGGTATAAAACCCGCGAGCGCAACGAGGCGTTTGACTGTCGGGTCTATGCCTTTGCGGCTTTGAAAATCCTTAATCCCAGCATCAAGCGGCTGGTCGATCGGCTTGTTCCGGATCCCGACGAGGTAATCGCGCCGGTGGTGCCGCGCGAGGCAGCGGCGTCGGTGCCTCCCAAAAAGGGGAAACCGCCAGAGGATGCAGAGGCCAAAGGCGGCGAAGGTGTGCCCAAACGTCGGCGGCGCACCACGCGAAAACGCGCGGCGGGCTGGGTCAATTCTTGGTAGGGGCGCATGGACGATCAAATTCTCCAAAATATCAGGGCTGGGTTTCCTCTTAAGGTGGGCCTGACCTTGACGGCATTTCCGGCTCCGGAGTGGTCGCTGCTCTTGATCCTGCGCGGCGCGGGCAAGATGGACCTTGCTTCGGTCGCGGATGGGGCATCGCACCAGATCATTGCCACGGCGGCAGAAACGGCGGCTTGGCTGCCTGGGCCTTATTGGTACGAGCTGCGCGCGGCGTCGGTTGATGATGTGCATCTGGTCGAGGAGGGGCGCTGCACTGTGGTCGCTGATCTTGCGGCGGCGGATGTTTCTTATGACGCGCGCTCGCATGCTGAAAAGGTCTTGGCCTCGATCGAGGCTGTGATTGAAAACCGCGCGACCATTGACCAGCAATCCTACCAAATCAACAACCGGCAGCTCGCGCGCACGCCTATCGCGGATCTGCTGAAACTGCGCGCGACGTACCGGGCGCAGGTTCAATCTGCCAAGGCAGGAAAACGGGGGCGCTCGTTGACGGGCCGTCGCCTTCTCACGGAGTTCTAGATGTTTGGTTTTGGGCGAAAGAAAAGCGCAGGGCGCGCGGAGCCTTCGGTGCCGTTTGTGGCCAGCAGCGTGCCGAAAGTGTCGCGTCGGGGCGGGCCTGCGACGGGTCGCACGCTGACGCGGCTTTATGATGCGGGTTCCACTGATCGGTTGACGGCCAGCTGGACCACCACGCCTTTGACGGCGGATCAGGTGGTGGTGCGCAATCAGCGCGCACTTGTGGCGCGCTCGCGTGAACAAACTGCCAACAACGACTATTGCAAGGCGTTCCTGCGCAAATGTCGCCAGAACATCGTGGGCCCGCGCGGGGTCCAGATGCAGGCGCAATCTCGCGATGCTGCGGGTCAGCTCGACACTGATGTGAACGAGGCTTTTGAGGCGGCATGGGCCGAATGGTCAAAGCCTGCCAATTGTGACGTCACGGGCAAGCGGTCGCTCTGGGCCATTCAGCGCTTGGCGATCACCAGTGCTGCGCAGGACGGCGAGTTCATGATCCGTGTCGTGACGGGCCGTGATGCTGGGCCGTGGGGCTTTGCGCTGCAGGTGCTGGATCCGCAGCGCTGTCCTGTTGATCTCAACGAGGTTGGTCTGTCGGACGGGCGCTACATTCGGCAGGGCATTGAGTTCAACAAGTTTGGCCGGCCAATCTTTTATCTGTTCCCTGCGTCCGATTGGGATTCCGTGGAGTACGCCTTTGCCGGTCGCGATTACACGCGGGTGCCTGCCAAGTTCATGATCCATGGATTTCTTGAGGAGTTGGTGGGCCAAAAGTGCGGCCTGCCCTGGGCTTCGACCAGCCTTTGGCGGCTTGGGATGCTGGGCGGGTTTGAAAAGGCGGCGCTGGTCAATGCGCGGGCCGGTGCTGCCAAGGGCGGCTTTTTGGAGTGGGATGAAGGTTTCGGGCCGCAGGACGATGATCTTGAGGACGAGATCGAGGTTTTGGCGGAGCCGGGTGTCTGGCAGGAGCTGCCTCCGGGCCTGAAGGCCAAGGTGAACGATCCGCAATATCCGGCTGGTGAGTTTTCGGCCTTCCACAAATCCATGCTGCGCGGTGCTTCGGCAGGCATGGGCGTGCTCTACAATAACCTAGCGCATGATCTTGAGGGCGTCAGTTATTCCTCGATCCGGCAGGGCACGCTGGACGAGCGTGAATTCTGGAAGGAAATGCAGGAATGGCTGGTGGAGACGCTGATGGAGCGCCTTTACAGCCTTTGGCTGCCACGCGCTTTGCTGGCCGGTCGTGTGAAGGTCAAAGGGCGCGGCGTCATTCCTGCGCAGTCTTTGAACGATCACCGGGTGGTCAGCTGGCAGGCGCGGCGCTGGGATTGGATTGATCCCAACGCGGACGTCAAGGCGGCGGTGGCCTCCAAGGACAACTTGTTCGCCTCGCCGGGTCAGATCATCCGCGATCGCGGTCGTGATCCGCGCGCGGTTTGGCGGGAGGTTGCCAGCGATATCAAGGAAATGTCGGCGGCGGGTATTCCTGATTGGCTTATTCAAAAGGCGATCGGCGGCGAGATGGCGGGCGTCGGTGGTGGTGGTGGTGTGCCGGTGAAAACCGAGGGCGCAGGAAAGGACGAAAACGATGAAAACGACGAGGCTTAATGCGCTGGCAGGCGATCTGATTGGTCAATGCTTCACGCGCGCGGTGACGGCGCAGCAGATCAACCAAAACCGGGGCGCGGGCCAGCTTGCTCGGCAGGCCGAGGTTCGGTCCTTTGATGAAGGCGCGCGCACGCTGGAGCTGTCGTTTTCGTCCGAGCTGCCGGTCGAGCGCTGGTTTGGCTCCGAGGTGCTGGTGCATGAGGCGAGCGCGGTTCGGATGGATCGCCTTATGAACGGCGGCGCGCTGTTGGCGGATCACGATTCCCGCGACCAGATCGGGGTGGTTGAAAGCGCGCGGATCGACGCGGATCGGATCGGGCGCGCGGTCGTGCGCTTTGGCAAGTCGGCGCGGGCGGAGGAAATCTTCCGCGACGTTGTCGACGGCATCCGGCGTCATGTTTCGGTGGGCTATCAGGTCCACAAAATTGAATACACGGAGACCAAGGGCGAGGTCGACGAGGTTCGGGTGGTCGATTGGGAGCCCTTTGAGATTTCCATGGTTTCGGTGCCTGCTGATCCTTCTGTGGGGGTTGGCCGGTCCAAGGGGAAACCGCCAGAGGAAACCGGGGGCGGTGCTGGCAATACTGCTGCCAATGCGGGCGGGGTGCCTGATGTTGAAACGCCTAAACGGAGTGGCGAAATGAAAACTACTATCTTGCGTGATTCGAAGGGCGATCTGGTTCGGGCGAAGGTCGATGAAGATGGCAAAATTGTTGAGGTGCTGGAAGTCCTCGAGCGCGCCGGTGAGGACGTTCTGGCCTCGCGCCGTGCGGCCACCGAGCAGGAGCAGGGTCGCGCTCGCGCCTTGATGGAAATGGGCGAGACCTACGGGTCCGAGGATTTGGCGCGGGATGCGGTTCGCAGCGGCCAAACCGTCGACCAGTTCCGCGCGGCCTTGCTGGAGCACATGAACGGTGCGCGGTCCCAAAAGCCTTTGGGCGAGGACGCTGATATCGGCTTGTCGGATTCCGAGGTGGGCCGCTATTCCTTTGTGAAGGCCATTCGTGCCTTGGCAAACCCGACCAGCCGTGCGGCACGTGAGGCAGCGGCTTTTGAGTTTGAGGCGTCGGATGCAGCGGCAAAGCGCGCGGGCAAAGAGACCGAGGGCCTGATCGTGCCTCCGGAAGTTTTGACGCGCTCGCTGAATTCAGCCACCTCCGGCACTACTACCGGCGATACTGGTGGTTACTCGATCGCCAGGCAGCTGATGTCGCAATCGTTCATTGATATGCTGCGCAATAAGGCGGTTTTGCTGCGCCTGGCCACGCCTCTGGGCGGTCTGGTCGGCAATGTCGACATTCCCACGCAAGAGGGCGGGGCGTCGGGTTACTGGATCGGTGAGGACGACGAGGCCACCGAGAGCGGTCAGGATATGGGCCAGCGCTCCATGTCGCCGAAAACCGTTGCGGCTTATTCCGAAATCACGCGCAAGCTGTTGAAGCAGTCGTCGCTTGATGTGGAGATGCTGGTGCGTCGTGATCTGGCCTCGGCTCTCGGGCTGACCATCGACCTTGCTGGTTTCTACGGCACTGGTGTCGGTGCAAATCCGCTTGGCATCAAAAACTATGCCGGAATCAACGCGGTTGATTTTGGCGGGTCCGGTGCTGGCGCTGGTGGCTCTGCCATGCCCACCTATCTTGAAACCGTCGCCATGGAGACAGAGGTTGCGGCGGATAACGCGGACGTCAATTCCATGGCCTATGTGTTCAACTCGCGCATGCGGGGCCATTTCAAATCCACGCAGAAGTTCTCGGGCACCAATGGCTCGCCCATCTGGGAAGAGGGCGGGACGGTCAACGGCTACGGCGCGGAGGTCACCAACCAGGTTGCGGCGGGTGATCTGTTCTTTGGTAACTTCGCCGACATGCTGGTCGGCATGTGGGGCGGGTTGGATATCACGGTCGATCCCTATTCCGAAAGCAAGCGGGGCCGTCTGCGCGTCGTGACCATGCAGGACGTTGATTTTGTGCTGCGCAACGTCGAGAGCTTCACCTACGGCTCGGACGCCACCGCCTAATTTTGGCACATCGGCGGGCCTTTTGGTCCGTCGCTTTTTCTTGAAACTTGGAGATCGGCAATGTCTAAAAAAATCAAGGTGGCGGTTCTGTCGGCTTTTGCGCTGAATGGCAAAATCGTGAGTGCAGGCACTTCGGCCAAACCCAATGAGGTTATGGTCGATGTGAAGCTCGCAAAAAACCTTTTGCGGCGTGAAAAGGTCAAGCTCGCCGAGGGTGTCAGCATTGATGCGGCAGAAGATGATGGCGACGACGAGCCCGACACCGGCAAGCGCCAGCGCCGTGCTGCGCCTGTGAAGCCGGAAAAACTGGCCGATTGACGTGTCGTCACCGGCTTGGGAAAACTTGGACGCCTTCCTTCAGACTGATGATTTCGCCACGCGGGTGATCGTCACTTTGAAGGGAGGAGGTTCTCTTTCGTTCTCTGCGCTGTTCGACGATCCGTTCCTCGATGCGCAGCTGGGCGAGTACAATCTCGAAACCTCGCAGCCTCGCCTGACCTGCAAGCTGTCGGATGTGCCTGGTGTGGCGCGCGGCGACACTGTGGTGGTGGACGGTACCACCTTTGATATCCTGTCGGCTCCGCAGTCGGATGGCGCGGGCATGGCAATCCTGAAACTTTCGCCGAGGGCTTAGTGCCATGCTTGCGTTTGATTTCGACACTGGTCAAATCTCGAAAATTGCGCAGGAGTTTGGGGCCACCGAGCGCCAGCTGGCACAGGCCTATTCTCGTGCGCTGCGTCGGACGGCGTCTGCTCTGAAAACCTCGACGCGCAAGCAGCTGCGTATCCGGCTGGGGTTGCGCTCGGCGGGTGCGATCGGGCGGAGGCTGCAGGGTTTTAGTTTCAAAAAGGACGGGGCCTTGGGGTCGGTGCGGATGTGGTTCGGCATGAACGATGTTTCTGCCTCGGCTTTCAAGGATCGGCCTGTGAATGGCGCGGGCGGCGCGTCTTTCAGGGGCCGTAAATATCCGGGTACGTTTGTCGGCAAAAACTCCAAGGGCGTCACCACGTTGATGCGCCGGGTTGGGCCGGGTCGGCTGCCCATCGCCGAGCAGCGCGTGCCGATTGATGATGAAGTGCGCGAATTCGTTGAGGACGTGGTCTTTGACGGCATTGATGATATTTTTTTCCGTCATTTCCGCGCTGAAATCCGGGCGCGCACAATCTATGGGGTGGGTTCGTAATGGATGCTCAAACTAATATCGATCTTGAGACCCTGATGGAGGCGGTGGTGACGCGGATCGCGGTTGCCTTTCCTGCCTTTTCGACGGTGTCGGATTATGACGCGCTGCGCTCTGGGTTGGCCATTCCGGCCTGTCTGATCACGCTTGAGGATTTTGAGGCCGAGCCGGACGCCAATCCGTTGACCGGCCAGCTTGCGGTGATGGTCCGTTGGCGGGCGCGGGTGGTGATCGGCTTCAAAACTCCCAGCGCAAAGCGTGAAATCCGCAAATTGGCGGCGGCGCTGGCCTTGTTCATCCATGGCCAGCGTTGGGGCTTGCCGGTGGAGGCGGCGGCGGTGACGGTAATCGCGCCGGATGATTTCGAGCCTGCGCTCGATCAGTTCGAGGTCTGGTCGGTGGATTTCCAGCAAACGGTTCATCTTGGGGAGTCGGTGTGGGTTAATGACGGCTCGATTCCGGACCTGGTGTTTTCCAGCTGGACGCGGGACGGCGCTGTGGTGCCAGAGGCTGATTTTAATCAGGTGGTGCCATGAGCTGGAATGCTGCGGATGCTGATCGGCGGCAGGCGGGCTTGGTGCGAATGGGCACGATCACCGAGGTTGACGCGGCCAATGCGCGGGTCCGGGTGTCTTTCGGCGGTGAAACCAACAGCGCCTTTATCCCTTTCATGGCCCAGCGTGCGGGCGGCGCGGTCGTTTGGTCGCCTCCGGTGGTGGGGGAGCAGGTTGTGGTGGCCTCGCCGGGGGGCGATACCGCGCAAGGTGTGGTGCTGGGATCAATCTTTCAGGGCGGGTTTCCGGCTCCTTCAGCGGATGGCGGCTCTTTCGAGGTTCACTTGGGCGGGTCTAAAGTCGTTATCACTGACGGTTCGGTCGTGATCACCTCCAATGGTAGCAGCCTCTCGCTTGATGCCAGCGGCGTGAAAATCAACGGCGCACGCGTGGACCTGAATTGATGCCAGGGGTTTCGCGGGTTGGGGTCGATGCGGCGGGCGGTACCATTGTGGGCAATCTTGCGCCCACAGTTTTTGTGAACGGCTCGCCTGCTGTGGTTCTGGGTGCCGCGGTTATGCCTCATCCGCCATTCATCCCTCCGCACGTCGCGGCGGTGATGGCCGGGGCCTCGGGTTCTGTTTTTGCAAACGGTATTGCGGTTTGTCGGGCCGGTGATGCGGCGTCTTGCGGTCACGCGGCCTCGGGTTCTGGGGACGTCGCGGCGGGCGGCTAAAATAGGCGCCAGAGATTTCAAAGGGGAAACCGCCAGAGGAACGGCGGGCGGCGGGCTGGCAGTGTCTGCCCATGATTGGCATGGATTCAAATTCTGGGGCGGCGCTGGGTGGCATTGATCATCTTCGGCAGTCAATTCGCAATATCTTGACGACGCCGATCGGCAGTCGTGTGATGCGGCGTGATTACGGGTCGCGCTTGTATCAGCTGGTCGATGCGCCTGCCAATCGGTCGACGCTGCTTGATATTTATACGGCTGTAGCCGAGGCGCTGGCCACGTGGGAGCCTCGGCTCGATCTGCATAAGCTGGTGGCGGAGGATATTTCGCCGGGGCGCATCGTGCTCTCGCTTGAGGGCATTTATCTGCCCGATGGCGAGGCGGTTTCTATTTCTGGTTTGGAGGTGCGCTGATGTCGAGTCGCTTTACGCAGGTTGATCTGTCGAAGCTACCAGCTCCGGACGTGATCGAGGCGCTGGATTTTGAGGCGGTTTTGGCCTCGATGAAGGCCGACGTGATTGCGCGCCTGCCAAGCCTTGAGCCTGTGTTGAATTTAGAAAGTGAGCCGGTCACTTATTTGCTGGAGGCGTTCGCTTACCGTGAGGTGCTGTTGCGCTCGCGCTTGAACGATGCGGCGCGGGCCGTGTTGTTGGCCGAGGCCGGTGGTGCTGATCTTGAACATCTCGCGGCGCTGTTTGGGGTCGCGCGTTTGACCATCACGCCTGCCGATCCCGCGGCGTTTCCTCCGGTTGCGGCTGTGATGGAGGCGGATGTGAGCTTGCGGCTGCGCGCGCAGCTTGCGCTTGAAGGGTTCACCACAGCCGGTTCGGTCGGTGCTTATGAGTTTCATGCCCGGTCGGCTGATGGCTCGATCAAGGATGTATCGGTTTCCAGTCCAGCACCGGGAAGTGTTTTGTTGACGGTTTTGTCGGTTGTCGGGTCGGGTGTTGCGGATCCGGCGTTGCTTGAGGTGGTCGCTGCCGCAGTGAATTCAGAGCGTGTGCGGCCTCTCTGTGATCTTGTGTTTGTGGTCAGCGTTGTTCCTGTTGAGTATGACATTTCGGCTGCGCTGACGGTTGGCGCGGGACCGGATGGCGCGCTCGTGATCGCTGCGGCGTTGGCGGCGCTTGAGGCGTTGGTCGCCGAGCGGCATCGCATTGGGCTGCCGGTGCGGCTGTCTGCGATTTATGCCGCACTGCACAGGCCGGGTGTTGAAGAGGTCAGTCTCGCATCGCCATTGGCCGATATCATTCCTGCACTCGGGCAGGCTCCTTTTTGCACTTCGATCTCGGTCATCGCGGCGGCGTGATCTAAACTTTGGGATTTTCTGAAATGTCCACTAGTCAGCTTGATCTTGCCACAATTCAGGCGTCTGATTTGCAGCCCACCGACCACTTTGTGGTGCGCCGGGGGAATGGCGAGTTTGATGTGGCGCTGGTCTACACGCGCTCGGTCTACCTTCCCCAAGCTGCCGAGCGTGTGCTTGGCGACGAGCTGGTCGCGGCAGCCACGTTGGCCAGTGGGCAAAATGCCGAACGAGCAGAGTTGGCGGCATCTCTCGCCGACAGCGATGGCAACGCCACGCGTGCTTTGGACGCGGCGGCGGCGGCGGAAACTGCGCGCGATGAAATCCTTGGTTTGGGCGTTTCTGCCAGTACACTTCCACCAGCCAGTCCTGCGACGGCGGAATATGACGCGGGCTCTGGTATATTTTCGTTTGGCATTCCGGAGGGTATTCAGGGCGGTTTGGGGCCGGTTGGGCCGGGTGTCGCGACGGGCGGCGCAGCTGGGCAGATGTTGGTAAAAACTGGCGGCGCTGATTTTGCCACGGGCTGGGCTGCGGTGCCCACGGGCAACGCAGCCCATACTGGTGATGTCACCGGGTCTACCGCGCTTACCATTGCTGCAAATGCGGTGACCACTGCCAAGATTGCCTCGGAGGCGGTGACCAATGCCAAGCTCGCATCTGTTTCGACAGGCACCTTAAAGGGGCGCGCATCGGCAGACGCTGGCGTTCCAGAGGACTTGAATGCGGAGCAAGTTCGCACGTTGATCGGACTCGGCACGGCGGCGACCAGTCCGGCCAGCGATTACGCCACAGCGGCACAGGGCGCTTTGGCGGACGCTATTTCTGAAATGTTGTGTGGCACGATCGCTTATTACGCGATGAGTTCACTTCCTCTTGGGGCTATGAAAGCAAACGGGGCGCTGGTGTCGCGGACGGCTTATTCGCGGCTGTTTGCAAAAATTGGCACTACTCATGGCGCTGGTGATGGCTCGACTACTTTTGCATTGCCTGATTTGCGGGGCGAGTTTGTTCGCGGCTGGGATGATGGTCGAGGTGTTGATGGTGGGCGGGCTTTTGGCTCTGCGCAGCCCTCCGTGCCAATACGAGTGAGACAATTGAGTGGCTGAAGTTTACACTTGAGGGTGTAGGAGAACGAACCCATGGTTATGCCTTCGAAGACACCGCTTTCTGACGATATTGTGTCT
>Ga0105050_10009168_pt1 | contig 11164 bp, 10 predicted proteins | sample FRY01_FD_78088 | JGI IMG/M metagenome (GOLD analysis project Ga0105050, IMG submission 78088) | Freshwater microbial communities from Lake Fryxell liftoff mats and glacier meltwater in Antarctica - FRY-01 | ecosystem: Environmental > Aquatic > Freshwater > Ice > Glacier meltwater ... | reverse complement strand
TTAAATTATTTGCAAGGATTATGTTGTAAAAATAACGAATCTTGCAGATAAATAACAAACAATTTATGCACAATTAGTTGACTTATAAAGTTTTATGTGCTTTTTAAGGGACGACTAAATAAGAGAGAAAGTTACATCTATCACATAGTTCTAATGCCGTTTTGGGTTTAGTATTTCGAAAAAAAATAGGCTAAAGAATTTTCTTTAGCCTATCTTTTTGTTTTGTTGTAATTTTTATTGTTAAAATGCAGCTATAATCGTTTGCAGGTTAGCTTCTGTCGTTTCTGTCATTGTTGTAATGTTCACAGATTGATTAGCGACAATACTGCTAATGGTTTGAATATCGTAGTAGAATTTGCCACCTTTTGTTGCAAAACAAATAATTTTGGCACCTCTGCCAACCACCACTTTGTAATGTGCACCTTGGGTTGTAAATTTCTTTAACGTAGAGTTTGATGGCACATAGGCCGAAGCCATTTCACCACTATATTTCATAAAACACTCTGTGTTTACATTGGTATATCCTATTGGTGTACTTATAGTAATATCTGTTAATGGGGTTTCGTTCATGTATCTGTCAAGATTGCAAAATGTAAATAGTTTATTTAACCCACTAATAGTAGTGGATGCTTGGCCTCTCGTGCCTGTGCTGTCCCATTCATTCCATTCAATTTTGTTATTGCCTTCCGTAGGTATTCCTTCAAATGCAATATTGGATGAATTGAATCTTGGAAATTCCGCTGAATATTTCATTCCTGCTCTTAATTTTAACGAATTTTTGCCGCTGTCATAAGCTTCTAATTTAAACATGCCGTCAGATATAATTAATTCTCCATTACTTGCTGTTGTCGTAACTCCGCTATAAATCATGTCTTTAATTGTTCTAATAGTTTGCATTTTTAAAGTTACAATACCCATAAAAGGGCTGCCATCTTCATTTGCAAAAGAGCCTGCAAGGAAATTTACTTTAACGCTGTCATTGGTGATAGTTCCACCAGTGGAGGCATTAAGCGTATAACTAACAAAAGCGGGGGCTTTACCATTCAAATAGGTTCTCATGTCAGATGTTTTAACTGTAGAACTCCATTCTGCAACAGTGTTTGTTGTTGGTTCAGGGTCTTTTGTTTTGTCTTTGCAAGAAAAGAAAACAGTGGTAGCCAAGGCTAAGGCGAAAATAATTTTTTTGTTCATAATATATAAATTTATAATTAACACTATAACAATAAATTTAGCATTACCCCCCAAAGGGTTTTTTAAAATAATCTTAAAATGACAAAATCATGACAGTAGCAGTTTGTTCAATAATAGTTAGTTAATAAAGTATCGCATGCCAAAAAATAACCTTCGGCCTTGATTAGATGCAAACATCTGCGTTGGGTCAAAAGTGAGGGCATAGGGGTTGTTGGGTGTAGAAATTGCTTGACCGTTCGAGTCAAATTTCACTTGTTTGTCAAATGGATCAAACGATCGAGCTATACTATTTGCAGGAGGCGTAAAATTTAAAATATTTTTCAATCCACCATAAAACTCAAAGTTTTTTTTGAATGACTTTGTTATTTGCAGGTTTTGTATGCTGTGTATTGGCGATTGTTTAAGTCTGTTGTCCAAATCACTAAGCAAGGGCAAAAGCATCGAACCATATAGGTTTCCCGTATAGTTTATTTCTACACCTTGTTTTTTAAATGTATAGCCAAAATTCCAGACCATACTCCATCTTTCTGTCAGTAATTGTCTTTGTTTTTGGCCATTGTTTGTGAAATTTACATCCATCAATGTTGAGCCTATTGTAGTTTTTAGACCATTTGCGAATGTTGCATCTATATTTATTGAAACACCCTGAGAGACAGCATGCCCATTAAGGTTGCCATAAATAATTTTATTAGGGTCTTTCTCGTAATCAGGGATAATTCTGTTGTTAAAATAAGTGTAAAACGCAGTTCCATCAATGCTCAAGAATGATTTGGAACTAATTTTTAATTTTTTAACAAAGTTAATGTTTCCATTCCAAGATGTCTCGGGTTTTAGGGCAGAAACAAATTCCACTTTTCTAGAACCTGTAAGAGCGGCATGGTCTTCTGTAAAAATATTGGCAATCCTGTAACCGTTGCCAATACTGAGTCTTAAAACATTCATTTTGTCTTTAGATGTTCTTTTAAAGTTTAATCGTGGTGAAAAAACATTGCCGTACAAACTGTTAAAATCATATCTTAATCCAACGAGCAAAGTATTTAATTTATTTAATGTTATTTCATCTTGCAAAAACATGCCAGGTAAAGTAATAATAGATGCCTTGTTTTTTGGAATGTTAATAGTATCAAAATCAGCGGTAGCAGCAGTATTGTCATCAAAATAAGTGTAGCGATATGATGCGCCAAGCAAAATATCATGGTGTTTGCCAATATATTTGTTCCAAGTTAGTTGAGAAAAGAAAATGTTTTGATTAGCAAAATAGGGTGTTGTACCATAGTAGGAATTTTGTTGGTGGGTATTTGCACTGAATTGTAATTTTATTTTTTCTATTGTTGGTAGCTGATAAACGCCAAATAGCTCCCATCTCTTAGTGTAAATACTTTCGCCATAAATGCTATCCCCTCCTCTAAAACTATTGTCGAAACGCATGTCTCCGCCCCATCTGTCTTCATAATTATAGCGTGCTGCAAAGCTAAACTCTCTATTGTATTTTCTAGTGATGGCCCATTTATTAAAAATGGAAATTCTGTTTTGAAGGGTTACATCCGTAAATCCATCGTTGTTTTTGTCTGTTGGGTTTTGATAGTTGAAATAATTTACGCCCAAAAGCGATTGCGCTTTTTTTCCAGCCCTAAATTTTAAACCCAAGTCTGTATTAACATCCCCCCAATCTGAGCTAAAAATATCTGCTGAAAATAAAGGCGCATTGGCAGGTCTTTTAGTAATTATGTTTATCAAACCACCAACAGCCTCCGAACCATAAAGCGTAGATGCAGGGCCTTTAACAATCTCAACCCTTTCTATGAGCGATTGTGGAATTCCTGTTAGGCCATAAACCGTAGAGAGGCCACTTACAATTGGCATTCCGTCAATCAAAATCATTGTATAAGGCCCTTCCAATCCATTGATATGAATATCACCAGTGTTGCAAACATTGCAGTTTAATTGTGGGCGAACCCCATTTATATTTTGTAAAGATTCGAAAATGGAAGGTGTGGGATTTGCCCGAAAAAATTTTGCGTCATAAATTTCTACCGGAACTGGGCTTTGCAACTTAGAAACAGGCTTCATTGTACCCGATACTACAATTTCTCCAAATGTTTCTTGATAATCGGTTATATCGAATGTTCTAAAAACACTGTCGGTTTTTTTTAAATCAATTTTTGCCTCAAATCTATTAAAACCAGGCACTATTACTAATATTGTATACGATTTAGTAGGTAAATTTTTAAATTGAAAGATGCCATTTGTATCGCTTTTTGTTTTTAATTGTGTTCCTTTTAACGAAATTGAAGCATTGTTTATAGGGTTGCCATTTTCAATCAAACATCCTTTTAAGTCAATGTTTTGGGCGCTGGCAATGTGGGAAATAAGGGCTATTGACAATAAAAAATTGCGCATACTTTAATTTAGGGTGCAAATATATACAAAGTTAGGTTAGCCTAACAATTTATTTTTAAATAAATTGTATTAAGTTTGCCGTGATGTTATCATTCACAGAAGAAAACTATTTAAAAGCATTGTTAAAAGTTGTTGGCGAAAACAAAACAAAAGGAATTGGGACCAATTTTTTGGCCAGTCATTTGGGAATTAAACCGGCTTCAGCAAATGAAATGCTAAAGAAGTTGAAAGAAAAAGAATTGATAAACAACGAAAAGTATGGCAAAATAACTTTAACAGCATTGGGCAAAAAACATGCTTTAGAAATTGTAAGAAAACACCGGCTTTGGGAAACATTTTTGTATCAGAAGTTGTCGTTTTCTTGGGATGAGGTGCATGAAGTTGCCGAGCAGTTAGAGCACATTCACTCACCAAAGTTGATAGATAAACTAGATGAGTTTCTTGGCTTTCCAGAGTTTGATCCCCATGGCGACCCAATACCAAACACCAAAGGAGAGCTTAAAGTGCATTTCAAACAAACCCTCTCGGAAATAGCCGTTGGGGAAAGTTGCAAAGTAGCTTCGGTAGCCGACAACTCTGTTGCGTTTTTAAAGTATTTAGATAATTTGGGTATGCAGATTAATACAAAAATAAAAGTTGTTTCAAAGCAAGAATTTGATGGAATGCTAGAAATTGAAGTAGAAAAGAAACGAATTTTTGTTACCCCAAAGTTAGCGGAAAGCTTATTGGTTACATGCAACACCTGCACAATAGGCAAAGTTTGCAAAAAGCAAATTTGCCAGGAAGTATATTAGTAGATTGAAGGAATAAAGCCTTGTCTGAAAATTTTGAACATTAAAAAAGGACAGATTTTTTTTCTGTCTTTTTAAGTATAAGTCGGTTAATTATTTCTTTTGCGAATCGGCATAAGCGAACGCTTTTTTCATCAAGGCGGTTCCTCTTAAATTAGGATTGCTTCGAATGTTGTTTTCTTCGTCTTCTACTTTTGTAAACAATGTACCTAACGCTTTACTTGTAACATGTCCTTTCAAATCAGGATTCATCTTTTTAACCAACGGAATTAAATTATATGTGTTCACAAGGTCGCCCCAATGTTTGGTAACACCCACTTGGTCTAAAGCCGTTTGAATTTTTGGTTCAAATGAACTTGTTAATGCGCTTGTGGTTGTGTTTTTTAGAAAATTAGTTGCAGAACTTTTTCCTCCAGTTAAAATGCCCATTGCATCTTGAAAACTCATGCCTGTAATTGCGCTAATAAATATTGGTTTGGCTGTTCCTACTGCATTTTCTGCACCTTCGTTTAATTTAGCAATCACACTGTTTACTTCTGAACCCATTCCCAAATCTGTTAATTTGTTTGCAACTGTTTGGGCTTCAGCCGGCAATAAAATTTTAATTAAATTGTTGTTTGCAAATGCGCCTTTTACAGATAAAATATCTGCGCCTTTAGAAAAGCCTTGTTTTAATGCATCTCTTAATCCGCCCGCAGCTTCTTCCGATGTTGGAATGGTTAATACTTCTTTTGCAACTGTGGCAAGCGTATCGCAAGATGCAATGCTAACACAGATAAATAGGGAATAAATAATTTTTCTCATTTTTTTTATGGTATTTTTAATATTGCTCAAAATTAGTGCCAAACTTTCATTTATCTAATAATATTTTTTTGAAAGTTTGTTTTATTTTTCCCCCTTCATTTTTAAATCGATTTTTATGGGGAAATTATAAATTTTTTTATGAGTATTCTCAAAGCCTCTCTCTTGCTTAAAGGTTTAATCTCATATTGATTTGTGAAATTTATGACAAATTGAGGGTTGTGTTTAGAGATTTCTCGCAACGCCCATCCAATTGCTTTTTGAACAAAAAACTCGTTACTTTCTTTGAATAATAAAATAGAATCAGTCAGCAGCAGATAGTCCGTTTCGTTTTTGTATTTTAATTGAAAAATAATACAAACCCTGTTTAACCAAAAGTTTTCCGAAGCCAACCATTTTTCAATCCAATGGGATTTAGTTTCAGGAAAGCATTTAAAATAAGGTCCAACAACATTAGCAGAAAGTAGGTCTAGCGTGTCCCACCAAGTGTTTTTCAAAAGAAAAAACTCAATAAAATGAATGCTTTCGATAGTCCAATTTTTTTTAAATTGCAGCAAAGTGTCAAGCGCAACATACGACCACTCTCGTTCTTCTTTTTTCAAACATTCATGTAAAAAGGATTCCAATTCTTTAAATGTGTTAAAGCTCGTTGAACCTATGATTTTTTTCGTTATTTCTTTTCTTTGGGGTGATGGAATACCATAAAACTTATATTGATTGCGCATGTATGCTTTCATTTGAATTGCTTTGGTTTCGTTGCTTTGTTTTTCAAATTCAATGACTAATTTGCTAATTAATAAAGTAGATTTCTCTGACATTGTGGTTTGCAATATTAGTGTTTAAATATAAAGATATAATAGGGTTTTAAATTTCTTTTTAATGTTTTAAATCAAATTGCTTACTAAAAATTAAATATTTAACTTCGCACACAAAATGAAGGCATCATTAAATTGGATTAAAAATTTTATAGAAATAGAAAAACCACTTAGCGAAGTGGCAAATGTTTTAACATCAACGGGATTGGAGGTTGAGCATTTTGAGGAGAGTTTTTCTGTAAAAGGAGGGCTGCAAGGCATTGTGATTGGAGAGGTTTTAGCTTGCGAAAAGCATCCCAATGCAGATAAATTGAGTTTAACAAAGGTGGATGTTGGAAGAGGAAATCTCTTGCCAATTGTTTGTGGAGCGCCCAATGTTGCTGTTGGTCAAAAGGTTTTGGTGGCAACAGTAGGCACAAAAATATACCCTGCCAATAGCGAGCCATTTTCAATTCAAAAAGCAAAAATAAGAGGCGAAAATAGCGAAGGTATGATATGTGCCGAAGACGAAATTGGGCTTGGACAAAGCCACGATGGTATTTTGATTTTGCCAAATGATGCCTTGGTTGGTTCGCTTGCTTCCAATTATTTTAAAATAGAAAAAGATGGATTATTTGAAATAGGTTTAACCGCCAATAGGGGTGATGCGGCTTCGCAATATGGAATTGCTAGAGAGCTGTCAACCGTGTTTGACAAACCATTGTTGTTTCCGGAAACCATAGCAATTCAATCAAAAATACCTTTAAAAACAAAGATTGAGGTAAAAAATGCAAAAGCTTGCGCTAGGTTTTCAGCCTTAGAAATATATAATATTAAAGTTTCAGAAAGCCCAGATTGGTTAAAAAAAGCATTAAATTCGATTGGACTAAAATCAATCAACTCTATTGTAGATATTACAAATTTTGTATTGCATGAGTTAGGGCAACCGCTGCATGCTTATGATTTAGACAAACTTAAAAACGACCATTTAGTTGTTGACACTGCCAAAGAAAACGATGTGTTTATTGCCTTGGATGAACGAAAAATAACTTTGAAAGGCAATGAATTAATGATTTTTGATGATGAAAAGCATTGCTGCATTGCGGGTGTTTATGGCGGAGCAGAGAGTGGCGTTACTGTTGAAACTCAAAACATTTTATTAGAAAGCGCCTATTTTTCGCCAGATAATGTTAGAAAAGCGGCCAAGCAACATGGATTAAATACAGATTCCAGTTTTAGATTTGAAAGAGGCACAAACCCCGAAATGACTATTAAGGCATTGGAAAGGGCTGTGTTTTTGTTGGAAAAAGTTTCTGAAAAATCCGTTGAAACAAGCGCCATATTTGATTTTTATCCAAAACCAATTCCGCCTTTTCAAGTAAAATTGAAATTGAGTAATATTTTGAAAGTGGCAGGTATCGAAATTCCAAATGAGAAAATTGCTCAAATATTAACAGGGTTGGAAATTAAAATATTGGATAAAAAAACGGATGTATGGCAATTGGAAGTGCCTGTTTTTAAAAGCGATGTTACCAGAGAAATTGATGTGATAGAAGAATTGTTGAGAATTTATGGATTGAATCAAATTCCATTAAAAAAGGAACTGAATGCCTCGTTAAATTATGGTGTTTCGAGCAATGATGGGCAAGCTCAAAAAACGGTTTCTTTATTATTAAAAGGAAAAGGATTTAATGAAATTATGACCAATTCATTAAGTTCTGATAAGTTTTATGAAAACAAAGACGAATTGGTGTATTTGAGCAATCCATTGAGCAATGAAATGAATGTGATGAGAGGCTCTATGGTTTATAGTTGTTTGGAATCAGTGGCTCACAACAAAAACAGAAAACAAACCAAAACACATTTCTTTGAATTTGGAAAAACTTATCTTAAAAAAGGTGACAAAACAATTGAGATAGAGGTGTTGTTTTTATTGGTTTCTGGAAATCAATACAACGAAAGTTGGGACCAAAAATCGACAAAAGCAGATTACTTTTATTTGAAATCGGTGGTTCAAAATTTATTTGCGCAGTATAAGGTCAATCCTAAAAAACAAGAGTTGTTTCAATTGAGCAATGCTTTGAAACAACAGTTTGGCATAAAAGATGATGTTTATTATACAACGATTGATTGGAAAAATTTAATAAATAGCAAAGGTGAAAAGGTGTTTGTTTTAAAAGACATTCCTGCGTTCCCTGCCATTCGCAGAGATTTGAGCTTGGTATTAGATAAAAGTGTAACTTTCAAACAAATTGAGGAAATCGTGAAAGCAAAAAACTCGAAAATATTGTCAAGAACCAATGTTTTTGATGTTTATGAAGGCAAGCCTTTGGAAAATACTCAAAAGTCATTGAGTATTAGCTTTGAATTTTATGACGAAACAAAAACACTTTCAGATGCAGAAATTGATCCAATAATGAATGGATTGATGTCAGATTTTGAAACAAAAGTACAAGCAACTATCAGAAGGTAAATGTTGTTAAATATTGTCAATAAGTTAGAGGAGATTAAAAAAAAGTTAAAACAACTGAAAGGGCAAAATAACGATCAGCGCAATTTGATAGAGAAACAAAAAACAGAAATTGAGCGCTTGCAAAAGTTGATAGAAATACAAAATATAAGTTTAAAAAATCAAGATCAAAAACTGAAAATTAAAGAAATTGTAGAAGCGGTTTTAAACCCAGACCTTAACCGCGATTCTAATAAAAAAAGGGCTTTAAAACATAAGCTAAATGAAATGATCAAGGAGGTTGATAAAATTATTAATCTTGTTCAACAATAATTGTGTAAGGATATGGAAAAATTAAAATCAGGACAAAGAATTTGGATTTATTTTATAGATAAAATTTTGACGGATAGCGAAATAGAAGTGATAGGCAATAGGATTAAAACATTTTGTGCTTCGTGGTTTTCACATGGAAAGCCATTAAATGCCGATGGTTTTATTTTTGAAAATAGATTTATTGTTTTGGCTGTAAATGAAGATGTTTTTGAGGCCAGTGGCTGTAGTATTGATAAAAGCACGATTTTTTTAAAAGAAATTGCTAAAGAATTTCAGCTAGATTTGTTTAACAAAATGTTGATTCCATTTAAAGAAGCCGACAACATAATGTTTATGAATTTTGCTAGCGTAGAAGAAAATAAAGAAAAGCTTAAAAATAATGGAAATGTTTTGTTTTATGATATGACATTGACCCATTCTGATGATTTTGAAAATTCTTTTTTAAAACCTGTGAAACAACATTGGATAAACAGGTTTTTATAAATTTATGTCTGGGGCTTATTTTTTTATTTTATTTGTAGTGTAAACACTTATCTTTGTAATATGAAAACTGTTAAAAAATTAGTAATTGCACTATTAATATTAGGTTTTTTAGCTTGTGAAAATACGCCAACGCCATCGCCCATTAATCCAAATACAAACACAGGAACAAGTAGCCTAAAAGACACAATTCTTAAGAATGTTTCTTATGGGGCTAGTCAAAAGCAGGTTTATGATATTCATTTGCCCGCAAAGAGAGATAGTTTAACCCCTGTGGTGCTTTTTATTCATGGGGGCGCTTGGAAAGCAGGCTCTAAATCCGAGTTCGATGCTTATGTAAATCTAATGAAAAAAGAATGGGTTTCTGTTGCCATTGTCAATATGGATTATAGGTTGGCGAGCAATAGAGATTCAATACATCACGAAGAAATTATAGATGACATTAAATCCTGCATAGGGAATGTTTTAGGAAATAAAGGCAATTATCATATTTCTAGTAAAATGGCTGTTACGGGTGCAAGCGCAGGCGGACAATTGGCAATGATTTATGCCTATAAATACAATGATTATAACAATATTAAATGTGTTGGCAACCTTTTTGGGCCAAGTATAATCAGCGATTGGACATGGTATAACAGTTTTAATTTATGGTTGGGCGGAAATGTTTCGGATATATTAACAGAGTATGTTGGAAAATCTTGGGACACAACGGCCTATAAAGCTGTTAGTCCTTATCATCAAGTGAAATCTACTAGTCAGCCAACAATTATTTTTCATGGCAATTTAGACCCAATAGTTCCTTTGTATCAAAGCCAATGGCTAAATAAAAAATTAGCAACTTTAAATGTGCAAAAAGAATATTATGAATATCCTGCTTTTCATGGATTTGATGCCACCCAAAGTGCAGACGTTGTTAAAAAAATGACAGCTTTTTTTAAGAAAAATATGTAGGTTTTTAAATGAATTAAAACAAGGCAGTAAAAGTATGTATTATTGAAGATGAATCTTTGGCAATTGATTCCTTGAGAATAGATTTGGAAAGACATTGTCCAGAAATCGAGATAGTGCAAACCTTTCAATCTCCCACTAAAGCATTAGAATTTGTAAAAAGCCAAAAAATAGATATTTTGTTTTAAGACATTGACATGCCAATTATGAACGAACTTCAATTAGGTGAGCAATTGGGCCATTTTAATTTTGATGTTATTTACACTACTGCTTATGACCAATATGGTTTGTCCGCTATTAAACTAAAAGCCACAGACTATTTGTTAAAGCCAGTTTCTATTTATGATTTAAAAAACGCAATTTTACCAATTGTTTCTAAATTAAAACTCAACGATAATACAAACAAAAAACCGCAAAAAATTGCCCTTTCATATATTACGGGAATAGAGTTTATAGCAATTGAGCAAATTATGTATTGTGTGGCGGATAAAAATTACACCACTTTTTATTTATTAAATGGAAATAAAAAGTTGGTTAGCAAAAATATTGGTGAATATGAAAAATTGCTAGGTGCAGATAATTTTTTAAGAATTCATCAATCTAGTGTCATAAATATCAATTATATAAATAAACTAACAAAAGGAGAAAATGCTTCTGTTATTATGCAAGATGGCAATGAATTGAGTGTTTCAAGAGCAAAAAAGAGCGAGCTTTTTGAGTCTCTCCAAAAATTATTGTAAAACTGCCAAATATTAAGTTTATCTTACAGATAGAATGCTAAATTAGGTTCAATGTACATTTCAACGGTTTTATAAAATTTTTTCGTTTAATATTGAACTATAATTAAATTACCCTTAAATAGTCGAGCCTTAAAAAGCCATTTTTATTTTTAAATTAAAATTCATGACTTCAATAATTTTAAAAATAAGGGATTGAAAAAAGTGCCAAAAAGATGATTTATATTTATTCATCATCCT
>Ga0105050_10009165_pt1 | contig 11167 bp, 14 predicted proteins | sample FRY01_FD_78088 | JGI IMG/M metagenome (GOLD analysis project Ga0105050, IMG submission 78088) | Freshwater microbial communities from Lake Fryxell liftoff mats and glacier meltwater in Antarctica - FRY-01 | ecosystem: Environmental > Aquatic > Freshwater > Ice > Glacier meltwater ... | reverse complement strand
CTTCGAGGATGACTTCGAGGATGACTTCGAGGATTCCTCCGGGGATGACTGTGAGTTTTTCGACGAGATTCGCAGGTGCTTTCCCGATTGTCGGGACGATGATGATGAAGATGACTTCGAGCATGAATCCGATCGCCCCAACGGGGAGGGCATTCACCGATGAAACCCCGTCCCCCTATATCCCCCGGACACGCCGTCCGCGTTGCCGTCCGCGTTGCCCGGCTTTGCAAACTGCTCAAGATGCACGACGGCCTGGTCTCACTCAGCCCCCCCAACCCCAGCGTTGTGAACGTGATGATCCCGCTGTTCGTGCAGATTCACGGAAGCGAAGTCGATGAGCACGACACGTCCGGGAAGTTGAGGGAGTTCCTGAGACTCCGGGCACTCGCCCGCTTAGAGGATTTCTTCACGACATGCCGTACGAGTATGCCGTACGAGGATGATGACTGCGGGAATGCTGCCGACTGATCTTCACACTTGACTACAAGGAGACCCCCAATGGGGACGATATCAAAATTGGGCGCCGGTGACAAACGCGGGACGATCAAGTACAGGGGAAGCGGATTCTATGATGCCGTGGACGTACTCGACACCCCCCAAGACGGGTGGACCCGGCACGAACGGCGGGCCGCACGAAGCCGCGTTCGTCGGGGCATCAAGTGCCTGCTGCGGCACTGTCACCCCACGGCCATGAGCGTCGTGCAGCTTACACTGGTGGGGAGGTTCAGGCACCTGTTGAAGTGACGGATTGAAGCAACCAACTACTCTAACTTTGGAGACCTACTGATGAATCACGATCAACCCAACCCCGACCCCACACACACGGATACGAATATCCCCGGCACGTTTTCCCTGAACGGGCACGGTAACGCTCAGTTCGCCGTGGATTACCGCGAGTTCGTGTGGACCGGCAGGCACGGTCAGGCCACGTCGCCGAAGAGTATTCTGATCGACGGCCAAGTCTACCTGCGGGGGGAGCACGACTACCAACGCCGGAGTCTGATGTTTATACGTGTTCCCCACCTTGGCGACAAAGTGACCAGCCTGGACGGGGAGTGCTTTGTCGTTGATGTGCTGAACGCAACCCGAGTCGGGGGTCTCAGTTTCCTGGACGGACATCCAACGGGGTGCGACCCGAACCGTGTGGACACCATCAGGGCACCGCTTGTCACGCGGAACCCCCAGCACCCGTCCCGCTTCAACCTGGAGTGGGTGCCCCATTCACAGCCTCTGCCCCCGTCCCTGGTTGCCGTCAGTCCGGTTACTGAGGGTGGCCAGGGGGGAAACCGATCTGTCGTAATTTGACTTTTCCGAAATCGGTGGTATACTAGAAGTCTGGGACACCTCACCTTTTTACAGGAGCCGAGACATGCCCGACCGTTGAACTGCCCCGCCGTATCAATCCTAAGATTGCGTGGAACACCCCAGGGCCGGGGAGCGAACCCCGGCCCGGGTCTCCCACACACTGTCCAGGGTGACGTATCAGGCTAGAGCCACAATAACGCATTCCCCCTTTGGGGGAGGAACCGTGAGGCTCGCGGCGGAGGACTGCAAAGTCCCGTGGTGTAGAGCCTGGTCCGTCCCCGTGGACATTGACCCCAACAGGAGAGACTCAAATGGCTTACAACGTACGAGTGTCGAAGTCGAAGGCTGGCCCCAGCCAGTACATCCTCTGCTATGGCCGAGGACGCAAGAAGGTGTCCGCCACTATCTTCTACAACGACCTGGCCCGGAAATGGCAGTTCTCGGAGGGCGGATGTGGCCCCGGTTACGCCACGAAGCGAGAACTAGTGGCGGCCTGGCAGGTGCAGGTCGAGACCAGCCTACGACGGGCGGGTACTTATCGGGCCAGAATGAATCCGTCCGCTCCCCCCGTAGTCGGCGGTCCCCCGGTGTACACGCCGAAGGCTCCCCCCGTTCATCGGCCCGTCTCAATTCCCCCGCCCCCGACATCCCGCCTGGAAAAGCAACACGCCAGTGATCCGTTCGACCCCCGCTTCCGTGATCCGGGTGGGCTGCCCACCCCCCTAGGTTTAATCGTGGAGATCAAGCAGTGGGTTGACCGCTACGCGAAACGCATCAGGGAAATCAGCACCAACCTGGGGGCTAAAAGTTCCCCGGGGTTCAACCCGTTCAGTGCTATCATCGACGCCGTTGATGATTGTGTCGCCCGGTATCTGCCCGAAGGAGTTCCCAATGTCCCGGAAGTGCCCCCCTGTGCCGACGCCCCCGACCCCGACCCCGACGCCGACGCCGACGCCGGTGACGAGCACCCCACATTCTCCGAAGGAGACGAAGGTGAGGGCGGCGAAGCTGGCGACTCAGATCAAGAATGACATAAACCTGCTGGCGTCGATGTGCAAGTCGGACTTGCATCACATCGTGGTGAAGTACCACGCGGCCACTGCCCCGGGTCTGGAAGAGGTGGACTTGCCCGTTAGCCTACACCGGCACGTCCTTGACCCCCACCGCACGGTGAAGCACCGGCACAACGACGTGCTCTTGTTCCACCTGGGGGACGCCGTGGTGGCATACCAGTTCCTTGCCCGGGGGCAGACCACGGACTTGGCTTACGCCACGATAGTGTATTTCCATGAGTTAGTGACCCTGCTGGCCGACGGCCAAAGCCTGGTGGTGGACGGCGACGACCGGACGGGCCATGCTTTGATGACCCCCGCCCTGATAGGGGCACGAGACAAGGCGAAACAACATGTATCAACCATACGGGCGACGGAAGTGGGCGGACTGGAAACCAACGATGCTGGCGGAGGAACTGGAAGTGAGTCAGTGGTTGAGGGGGACGGAGTTTAGGTTTGCGGACGACGACATCGACGACGCAGATGGTGAGTGGTCTCACCCGTCCTGGGTATGCTGGGCCGTGCCCTTTTCCCTGATTTTTTCGGAGTACACCCGGTGGAAGCGGGGGCACATATACCGTAACTCCTACGACGACGACGTTCCACAGCTTATCACGAGTCCCCGGGCGTTCGGCGTATGCCTCCGCACTTTATACCCGGACCTGGATGACGAGGGGCAGGAGTGGTCCCGACGTGTGGCCCACAAGTACAAGCGGCTGAATGGAAAGCGGTCCAGTCGGTTAGTCTACCGGGGGATCAAGCACCCCGATGCTATTTACATCGGGGCGTACCCGGGTCGGCGACCCCACGATTACATCGTCCCCATCATTGAAGAAGGATGAGCACATGGAACGCCCAGCACAATCCATTCCTAAACTGCCGCCCCCGCCTCCCAAGCACCCGGGGGTGATTGCGGGCACCGCCTATCCCCGGCGCCTGGGGGACTGGCAAGCGGTACTCCGGGCGGCGGGCTACCCTGATCGCCTCCTGGTGTGGGACTTTGAGACCTACTTCGACGACCACTACACCCTGCGGAAGATGTCTACCGTAGAGTATATCATGGACGCCCGGTTCGAGGTGCTGGCCCTGGGGGTGACGGACTCGGAAACTCAGGCACGGGTGGTGTACCGTGGAGAGGAAATGGTGAGCACCTATCTCGGGTGTGTTCAGAGGAAGTACGGGGCTGACTTGCCCTCGTGGACGGTTGCGGCTCAGAATGCCAAGTTCGACATGGGCATACTCGCCTTTCGCTACAACCTCTGGCCGAAGTTCCTGACAGACTTACTCGGATTGGCCCGCCATTGGAACGCCCGAATCCAGAATCACCTCAGCGACCTCGGGGAACGGTACGAGTTGTCCACGAAGAAGGGGGATACCTTACAGTTTAAACACTGGACGAACCGGGTGCGGTTCGAGACCCCCAAGGGGCGGAAGAAGAATCACACGCCCTTTCCCTTTCCGTTGCCCGTGATGCGGGATGCCCAGTGGAAGGTGATGGAGCAGTACACCCTGAATGACGTTAGCATGGAATTGCAGCTACTCCTGACCATGCTGCCCCGGCTGTCGGCCCCCGGTGTGGAGTTGCCCCTCCTGCAACACACTCTTGAGTTATACACTCGCCCGACGATCCGGGTGGATTCCGACCGGGCGTGCGCCCTCAAGGCAGAAATGGAAGCGAAGATTGACCGCGTGTGCGAAGATGTGGGGCACATTCGTAAATCAATCAGCGGGAATAACTCATTCGAGACTCTGTTGACCGCCGCCATCGTCTCGGCGGGTGACGATCCTATGCTCTACACCAAGAGCATGAAGAGCGGCACCCGACTCGCCATTGCGAAGGCTGATCCACAACGCGAAGTCCTCCTCGCCCACCCCGACTCCCACGTGCGTTCCTTGATGAACGCCCGGATTGCGGTGAAGTCTTGGCCCCTGCACATCTCCCGCATTAGTAACATCTGCTCCCAGGCTAACGCCCAGGGAGGCGTGTTACCCGTTCCCTTGAATTACCACGGTGCCCACACGGGTCGCTGGTCCGGCGGTGAGAAGATCAATCTCCAGAATCTGGGGAGCCGGGGCGACCCCCTGGCGGCCGCCATCAGGGAATTGCTAGTCGCAGAACCGGGGATGGTGTTCGTAATTGCGGACGCCTCCCAGATCGAAGCCCGTGTCCTGGCGTGGATTGCTGGGCAATGGGATGTATGCGGCAAGTTCGCGGCGGGCGTGGAAATCTACGCGGAGTTTGCCAGCAAGGTGCTCGGCTGGCCCGTGCGGAAGCCCCGGAAAGATGACCCCGCCCCGGTGTTCGGCCGCTACACGTGGGCACGAAACTCCGTGGGGAAAGTAGGGATTCTTGGCTGCGGATACGGGATGGGGCCGAATAAAGTGGTCAGCTACTCCAACGACACAGTTGATTTTGAGACGGCGAAGGGTATCGTGAGCACTTACCGCCGTGAGAATGCCAAGATCGTGGACTTCTGGCGCGACATCGAACGGGCATTCTTGTACACGGCGGAGTACGGGGAACCCTGTGCCCTGCCCCGGGGGTTGTATTTCCACCACGAAGATGACTGCGATGTCGTGATTACGTTGCCGAATGGCCGCGAGTTGAAGTATCACAACGTCCTCGTGGAACGGGATTCCCGGGGAGGGAAACAGATCGAAGTCCACAACGGCATGGAGCACACGTGGGTGCGGACGTGGGGTGGTTCCCTTACGGAGAACGTAGTTCAAGCGATGAGCAGGGACATCCTAGCTGAGGCATTGTTGCGGACGGAGCGGATGGGATACCGGGTGGTGCATCACGTTCACGACGAGTTGATTGTGCGAGTACCCGAGGCCCAAGGCGGGGACGTGCTCCCCCAGGTACTCAATCAGCTATCCGTCCCCCCGGTCTGGGCGCCGGATTGCCCGCTCGCTGCGGAAGGGCTGGTCACAAACCGATACGGAGGACACTGATATGACGGATTTTCAGACCCGGAATGTCCGCGACCTGGTACACATGACCCTGGCCGCGTTAGGCATCTGCGGCCACGCGGCAGAAGTGGTATCGTCAGGGGTGCGGGTCACGACTGCCACCTGGCGTACCACGTACTCGTTTGCTTCCCTACACGGGGTGCGTGGGTCCGTCTCGGCCCACCTCTTGCTGCTGTCCGGGCGTATCCCGAGGCAGTACCGCCCGCTTCCCTATCACCGGCAACTCACCGGAGGACACTGATGATTTATCTCTTTCAACGTCGGATTCACGGATTGGATGCTCGCGAAGCCTGGGAGGACTTGGCAGTGCCAGAGGGGGACGCACACCCGACAGCAGATCACCTCCTGGCAGAACTTGTCCGCCTGGAAGCGGTTGGGCAGTACCGGGTGCTACATTGGGATGAGGTGTCCACGACCATCCGTGATACTCAGTTCACCGTGGCCAGCAAGATCGTGTTCGAGGGCGTGATCGAGGAGCGACCATGATTGTCCTCACTGGACAAGCCGAAGCCCAGGTACGAGCCGCCCTGATTTTCTGGCAGAACATGGCCGCGATAAGCCGAGTGCATCCGTCCCGGCATCCAGCGGTGCGGGCCTGCTTCAACGGCCACAGTCCGCTGACGATACGGGAGATCGAGGAACTGTTCGCCACGTGGGACACCCAGCGTTACACCGTGCCTCAGATGGCGCGCTACCTGGGTGTCAGCAAGGTCGCGGTACAGAAGGTGATCGACCGGCTCGGTGTCACCGCTGCGGTGCATCGGCCCAAGTGGTTGTACGAGGGCCGGGACATGGCCCGGGTAGCCCAGGTTATTTTTAAGGATCAACAGGCATGACTGAGAACATCCTCGGAATAGACCCCGGATTCACGGGTGCCCTTGGCCTGGTCACTTCCACGGGGCGGTGCGTGGTGTGGGACATGCCAGTCCTCGAAGGGCGAGACGCCCTGGACCGGCAGAGGGAGATAAACCTCCCACGTCTACACGACCTGTTCGTTCAGCTTCGGACCACGACCCTGAATCTGCGGGTCGGCGTCGAATGGCCCACTACCAGGCCGGGTGAGGGGGCGGAACGGAGCGAGCGGTTTGGGAGGCAGAAGGGGTTACTAGAGGGGCTGCTGTACGCCCTCAGGATTAAGTATGAGAAATTGTCCCCCCAACTTTGGAAGGGGCGGCTGGGGTTGCCCGGCAAGACCGATGCCCAGGCCCTGCCCCTGGCCGCTAAGCTGTTCGACACCTACTACCCCGGTTACACGGCCCTGATCCGGGGGCCGCGAGGGGGCATTCTAGGGGGCCGGGTGGAAGCCCTGCTCATAGCCCACTACCTGCGGGTGCAGACGCTGGGGGGCATCGAGGCGTTGAAGCAGGAGTTTGGCACTGGTTCCGTTCAGATGCAGGCCCTCATGCTAGGGGGCGGACGCCAACGCCGGGGGAGAATGCGAATAAAACACATCAAGTAACTTGACTTTCCTCGAATGCGTGGTATTCTTAACAGACCTTACGGAGAGACCCAGATGGCAACTGTGAATCCTGCTTGCATCCACCTATCAGCTTCATCCCTTGGTTCCTTTAAGGCGTGTCCCCAACGGTTCCGTCTTGCGTACCGTGAGGGTCTGCGGATTGCCGAGGATACCGAGGCCCTTCGCATCGGCACCAATTGGCACGCGATCCATGAGGTGTACCGCAATGTCGTCCGGGATTGGGCCGCTGGGCCGCAGCCCCCCGAGTTTCCCGATTCCAATGTCGCAGGGACACAGGCGGTTATCGAGCACCTCAACGCCCGGTACGCCCAGGCCCCCATGAGCCGCACGCCCGAAGAATGGGACTTGGAGCGGCAGACTCTGCTCACCTGTTTCATTGGCTACTTGTGGCACTATCAGGATGACACGATCGAGTACCTCAGCCAAGAAATCGGGTTCGAGTTGCCCCTAATCAGCCCTCTCACCGGGATGCCCCTGCCCACCACGGACGTGCTGCGGGTCGGCCGGATAGACCACTTGGTGCGGTGGCATGGGATGCTGGGGCCAGTCGAGCGGAAGTCCACGACCCGGAACATTGACTTGAGCGGGGACTACTGGGAACGGAGTCAGAAGGATACCCAGGTCAGCATGTACGCGTTGGCGATTGCGGACCTGTTCGCCGGGGGGGATATGGACCCGGGGTTGCTCGATGGGGTCGGGCGGATGGGCAACACCCTGTACGATGTGTGGCGTCGCCCCCAGACCAAGCCGAAAATGCTGAGCCAGAAAGACACGACGGAGTTTCGGGAAACCGGGAGCTACTGCCAGCAGACGTTCCTGGTTGAGAACCTCGGCGAAGGCACGTTTGCCGTTAACGGGGTGGAGGCCACGACCGAGATCGGGAAGTCAGGAAATCCCGCCATGCGGGAGACGGTGGAAATGTACGCTGCCCGGCTCCTCCTGGACATCACCGAAACCCCGGACAAGTATTTCCGGCGGAAAGAGATTCCCCGCACGGCCCGCGATCTGGAGCAATTCCAGCGAGAGTTGTACGCCGAGTATCAGGCCATGAAGTTCTCCAGCAAGAGCGGGTGCTGGTACGGAAATGAGCAACAATGCAGGGCGACGTTCGCCTGTCAGTATATCCCGATCTGCTACGGGTCGGGGGCGGATGCAGTCTGCGACGGCAAGACGACACCGCCTGGATTTAAACGCATCTACGTGGACTTGACCGTTGACAAGTCACCGATAGAGGAAGAATGATGACCAAGAAGCTCACCAATACCCTGCCCCCCACGGCGACGCCCCTACCCCCGGCGTCGAAACCCGTCCCCCGCCTGCCGGCAAAGCTGTCAGTGCCCGGCCGTCAGGCCCACATCCCCAAGACGTTTACGATCCAACCGTGGACGGACGCCGGGGAAGGTCGCAAGGTGGTGGTCTACTCTAAGTCCGGCGGCGGCAAGACCACGCTGGCGTCAATGGCCCCGAACGCCGTGTTCCTGGGGATCGACGATGGTGGCCGGAAGATCACCAACCCGATCACGGGTCGCCCCATCGACGCCGTTCCCGGGGTGTCCAGCTATCAGGACATCCGGGATGCCCTGAACCAGCCGAATCTGTGGACCGAGGGGCAGACCATCGTGATCGACACTCTCACGAAAGTGGAGGAGTTGACCACCAACCACCTGGTTGAGACCGTCACCGACGCTCGCGGGGGGAAGGTCAAGAACTTTCGCAGCTTCGGATGGGACGGCGAACGTCATCTGCTAGACGCGACCCGCCTGCTGCTCACTGACCTGGATGCCCACGTTAAAGCCGGGCGGAACGTGATCATCCTGTGCCAACTTGCCCAGGTGACGGTAGCGAATGCCGAAGGATACGACTACTTGGAGGACGGCCCCAAGCTGCAACACCGCAAGGATTGCTCCTGTCGTACGGAAGTGATCGAATGGGCGGACGATGTGGCCCGCATCGGCTACCTGGACTTGGACGTGCGGAAGGACGACGCGAAGGACAAAGCGGGGAAAGTCGTGAACGCATCGGAAGCAGCCCGGGCGATCTTCACGGGGGGTGCCCAGCACTACATCGCGAAATCGAGGCCCGTAAGTGGGCACCGCATTCCCTCAGTGATCGGGTTTGACAATCCCGCCGATGACTCCCTGTGGCAGTTCCTCTTTCACGGTGCCCGTGTCGGGGCTGCCGAAGGGGGGCAAGTCTAAACCATACACCCGTAGCGGTTTGAAGTGTTTCGGTTAACCCCCCTCACCCCAAGGAAAAGTATCATGAAGTTTATTGACACCATCGGAACTTACATCTTTCGCGTCATCGAGTCCGCCCTTGCCCTGACGCAGAAAAACAAGTACCCCCAGTGGGTAGTGAAGGCCCGGGCGGTGCAGAAATGGGTGCAAACGGCTGAGGAACTGACCCACTACGGTCTGACCGAGCCTGCTTATGTGGACTGCGAAGAGTGGGACGAGCACGTGTTGGGTTATCTCGTTCTGTTCAAGGCCAACGTCGAGAACAACGAACCGTGCGATGAGAACACGCAGCTTATGAACTACGCCCAGTTGCAGGCGGCGATGGGCTGGGAGGGCACCAGTTTCGGCGACCTGGATGACGGGACGTTCGTGGGCAAACGGTTCTTGGGCCGGATGAGCGAGAACGAGTACAACGGGAAAGTGACCATCCAGTTAGACTGGGTGGACTCCGTGGATGCCTCACCCACTCGTGAGTTACGCAAACTGGACGCGGCCAAGGTGGCCCATATCTCCAGCTTGCTCCGAGTCGGCCCGAAAGCCACGCCGGTTAAGCCCGCCACTGCCCCCAAACCTGCGTCAGCAGCGAGAAAGCCTGGTAAGCAGCCCAGTGCCTCTCCTGCGGCTGGGAAGCCCGCTGTGGCGACCCCTGCCCCGGCGTCGAAGCCCCCCGGTACGCCCCGGGTTGCCCCGTCGCCCAACGCGGCGATCGAGACTGTGGCCGAGCCGACCGTCGTGGCCTCGGTGCCCGGCTTGCCCGCCGAGACGGATAAGGCGTCCGCGTGGCAGCACATCAACGTCGTCAAGGGCGACAACGATGACAACGTGATCGCCGAGGCGTGGATCGCCGCCTGCGCCGAGGTGGGCGGCGACCGCACCGAGGACCGCTTCACCGGGACTGATTGGGCGCAGATTCGCGATATCATCGTGCGTGATCTCTCCCTGACCGTGGCGTAAGCCATCCGCCCCGGTCGTCGCTCTCGGCACTCTAACGGGTGCCGGGGGCTTTCCCAGGTTCGAGGCCCCCAACAGCGGTTCTAGTATGGCAAACAAACTCGACATCCTGATGCGGGCGTACCAGGGCAACGCCTACCCCTCGATGCTCGCGGACTTGGGCGCCCACCTGGGCGTCAGCCCGGAATCCCTGGCCCGGTTGGGGATCGGCTGGGCGCCCGTCGTTCCGTTTAAGAAGGGGGCGAACGCCCAAGGATGGTGGGCGATCCCTGAACGAGACTCGAACGGCCAGCCCGTGGGAATCGCCCTGCGGTCTCAGCATGACTTCAAGGTAATGTACCCCGGCTCAAAGCACGGCCTCGTGTACCCCATCAATCCCAATCACGAGCGGGGCGGCCAGGCGTACCAGCATGGTGCCCAGAATTGGCTCAGGACGATGGAGGCGGGGATAGACTGCCCGGTCTGCGGAAAGCCTGACGGTTGCCTGGTGTCCGCCGCGAACCCGGACGATCCAGCAGCGGTGATCTGCATCCGCAAGAAAGAGGGGGCCAAGCAGCCGATGAGCTTCGGCTACCTCCACATCCTCAAGGATGAGGGAAACATTCGGAAGGACGCGACTGCTCTCCCCAGTTCTGAGCACCCCGTCCTCGTCGTGGAGGGCATGTCTGACGCCGCCGCCGCCCTTGACCTGGGTTTTGTCGCCGTGGGTCGCCCCTCCAATCTCGCGGGGCTGGACCTGCTGAAAGAACTGGTACGCGGCAGATCAGTGGTAGTCCTCGGCGAGAACGATGAGAAGGCAGACGGCCAGTTCCCGGGGAAGGAAGGCATGATCGCCACTTTCCTGGTACTGAGGGATGTGTGTCCCGAAGTTCTCCGGGTGATGCCCCCGGATGGTGTTAAAGACCTGCGCCACTGGGTCCAGCTTGGTGTCTCCGCGAGCGATTTACTCCAGCACGTGGAGAAGCAGGGAGTTGAGCCGGTTAAGGACATCGTTCTCTCTGATGCCCGTCCGATGACAGCGGCGATCCGATACCTCATGGATCATTATCGGACTGCTGGTCGATGGAGAGTCCGCTCCTTCAATGATACGTGGTTTGTGTATGACGAGCATAAATACGCGGTGACGAAGGACTCCAGTATCGTGCACCCCCTGTATCGGTGGGCACACG
>Ga0105050_10009163_pt1 | contig 11168 bp, 5 predicted proteins | sample FRY01_FD_78088 | JGI IMG/M metagenome (GOLD analysis project Ga0105050, IMG submission 78088) | Freshwater microbial communities from Lake Fryxell liftoff mats and glacier meltwater in Antarctica - FRY-01 | ecosystem: Environmental > Aquatic > Freshwater > Ice > Glacier meltwater ... | reverse complement strand
CGACACGTACGTCAACCAATACGGAGACGTCGCTAACCTCGACGGTGACAAAGACGGAATCGTCTGCGTCAGCCTGCCTTAAACGCGGCAGAGGAATTCGAGTTAGGAGTGAACACACGACACGTCCCCCGAACACTGAACCCTCACTCGGAAGGCTTCGCTGCGATAAGCGAACTGGTTGGTCACCATGGCGAACGTGCCACAAACCTACTTTGCTCATGTTCCCCCTCAATCTAGGAATCGAAACGGCAACACCTACGCTAGGAGTATCCAACGGGAGTCAATCAAACTGCACTAGCCATTGACCCGTGTGTCAACAGGGTATCAATGCTTGGACAGGGGCCTGGGTAATCATGAAGGATTTCGGCTACTTAGAGCGAGTGCCACTTCGAAAAGCTTGGGCTGACGAGTCTCGAGAGTTCACTCCTTGGCTGCTGGCAAATGCAGATCGACTTAGTGCCGCACTCGACATGGACCTGGACTTGCATCAAGCGGAGCACCCTGTCGGGAATTTCTCACTCGATCTCATTGGTGAAGACGCCACTACAGGCTCCCGGGTCATTATTGAAAACCAACTTGAGCGATCAGACCATCGCCATCTTGGTCAACTCTTGACCTACGCCGGCGGTACACAACCAGCCATCATCATTTGGCTTGCAGACTCTTTTCGTGAAGAACATGTTGCAGCACTGGAATGGTTGAATTCAAATACGCGAGACGACGTAAGTTTTTTTGCCGTTCAAATTGAACTATTCCGGATAGGTGATTCACAACTCGCTCCTCATTTCACAGCAGTAGTTCGACCCAACGAATGGGAAAGAGCCGTGAAAGAAAGGTCCGTCAAGGAAGTTGCTCCAAAAAAGTTGCTCTATCGTGAATTTTGGCAAGAACTTAGGGATCAAATAAGTGTGAGTCATCCTGATTGGGTAAATGCCCGAAAGGCGCCTCTTCAAAATTGGATAGCCTTTCCGACAGGATTACGCGGTGTCCATTATTCAGCAGAATTCACCAATGACGGACATCTAGTCACAGGGATTTCCATGAACTCACGTGACGCATTAATTAACCTAGAACGCTATAACCTGCTCCAGTCGCATTCGGAAGCCTTAGCTACCGCATTCAATCTTCCAGTAGATTGGATCGGCCCTCACTCAACGTGGTCGGGGTTCAACATACAGACGCCAAGGCAAGCGAACATCGAAAATCGCAATACCTGGCCCGACTTAGTGAATTGGATTATTTCCATTCAAGTTAATTTGCGATCACTAGTGAAAGAACATCAATTCTTCACAGAGTGATTGGGCTACACATTTTCAGTTCATGAACAGGTTCGTGTTGCGCTCGATTCAAGAGCACCCACAGAAACCATTGGCTCGATTGGATTGACGCCGTGTTCATTCACCCCACTGATCTACCCAGATTCCGCGGACCTTTTTAACTCGTGTCATTTGATTCCCCCTTTAGTTTTGAATCGCCTGGAAGGACCCCACTATTCGGTCCGGGTAATGTGACCCGCTGCAAGGGGTCATGCCATTACTGCCGCGAATGAACCTGGAAGCCATTTAAAATTCGGTTGGACGCCTCCCGTTGGCGCTGGCATATTAAATTGCGTAGTCACACGAATTTGGTAACTACTTAGTGTCCTTTACTTTAGTATTCGTACAGAGGATGACGAGTGAATTAATTCCAAAAGCCATCCGGGAAGCAGACGGCATATGAGTGAGTACGACTCTTTCCCATGTTTCGGATGCGGTAAAAATGAAATTTTATTTTTACCCGAGAATATGTCTTCGTGTAGCGCTTGCAGACGCCGACATGCCATGGGCGACTTTTCAAGCAATGCGGCTGGGGATGCTGCATTTGAACACATGTACAAAAAACGTGATGATCTGATAAGTGCCCTCGATCATGCCACGAGCCTTGGGGAACTTTACGTAATTTTCTACGAAGCGGACCCCAGACTCAGGAGTGACTGGTCTGGGATGACCAAGATGGACTTGATCTTTACCTACTCAATTGAACGATTAGCACAAGATCTTGGTTTGCACATAGACGAAGCTAAATCATCGATCTTTGCCGAAGGGATGCTTAAAAAGTACGGCCCCGCGGGTCGCTGTCTGCTATTTCTTGGTTTGGAAGCACAACAACAATTGAAGGCCGGGCGCAGTGGCACCCTCACTGCTGCGTCAGGTCCAGCTCGTCCGCTTGGCGGCACCGTGACTTTAATGGGCCGCGGGAAACCGAAACGGTTCCCAAAACTGCAGAACCGGAACCCGAACCCTGTCATAAGACTTGAAGTGAAAGACAGCAACACCATTAGTTTAGAAGTTAGTGGCAAGGGAGTTCATCTCTATGCGGTTAAAGATCATTACGAGAAAGATCAGGCGCAGGCACTGATACAACACTGCAACCAAATACTCGTCACATTCGATTAGTACTGTTCTGATTCGATTGTTGCTACGCCGGATCCCGAATTAGGCCGCGTGATGATGTGGACGCAGGAACGCGCCGCCGTTGCGAGCCTAATCTCTATAGGCAATCGCGGAAGAAGCTTTTAATCTTGAACGCGGAGATCACCACAGCTGCCTTCTAGCGAGTCGGTGGTTGAGGCACTGGCTGAAGTCTTTGTTAAACGCGTTGACTTCTACGTAAGGACTAATCCTGCAACAGATCGGCTTGAAGGACAAAAGCAAGCTGATTACATTGACCTTAGATTTAGATGGGGTTAAGGAAGACCCCCACTCGCACAACTACTCGGCACTCTTCCTCGAACGCGTTCCACTTGGCCACGCCCCGCGCCGCTGCTCGGTTAGTGTCTTGTCAGGGGGAAACATGAAAAAATTATGGGCGCATGCCTGGGCATAGTTGTCATCGCAGGTCTCTACCCCTTGCTCGCACAAGGAGATTCCCTCAGCGTACCTGGGCGCTCTCCAGTGGGCTTGAACACGGAATAGTAGGCATGCTCTAGCGCGGGAAGACAGTCCTCATAGCCAAGTTCTCTGGCGAGGATCGCATCAACTTCGTCCGTTAAGTATCGGATCTCACTGATCACATAATTGCCCATCCACTTCCCAGCGTACTTAGTGAACATCAAGTGCTTCGTTTGACGTTTTCTGATATCGATAGCGATCTCAGCGAGCCTGTCCTGCGCGGCCGAGGACAGGCTTAGCGGGTCAATCGGGGTATTACGCAGCCCATCCTGAGTCACATGGAAGTCATCTCCACTGGCGTACCACCAAACGAATGCGAACTTGCTCAGGAGCACCGCGAGGACGATGTTAGCTTCTTTCTCGTTGGCGCAGGATAGACGACCGATCTGGGTCTGCGGAGTCGGCTCGCAATCGAGTTCGAATGCCGGTGGGTCCTCTCGAAAGACCGACAAGTAGTAGAGGCTCGTCTGCTTGAAACCGAGCGCAACCGCTCCGTGCGTGCGGATGGCGTTCGCGACGCTGGCGGAGCGGTTGAGGCAACCCTCAAGCAGTGTTGCGATGCTATTACTGGTTGGTCTGAGCCATTGCGCCCCAGCGATCTTGCCAGATAAATCTACGTAGCTGAGCGTCTCGAAGAGCGCTGGACGGTAGGCGTCATACCAGCGATGAGTTTTGGTGAAGTGGCGAGTGGTTACAGAGGCGCCTTTTGCTCCGACGATGATGGTGGAGCGAACACCAAGACCCGCGCTGAAGAGCGCAGCCGGGTTGCGTGAGAAGGCACTGACCCACAGCCCGTCGAACGTTTCTTCCAGCTGACGTCGAAGAACCACGAAGTCTGCGCCGAACTGGGATGAGATAGGCAGGATCATTGCGAACCGTCCGACAGCATTCACAATGCTGCTGGCTCGTTCCACGCAGGGTGCGTATATGTCGGGAAGATCGTCGGTCTTGAAACCTTTGTACTGGTAGGTCGTCACTTTGCGTTTCGAGACGTAGGGGGGATTGCCGATGACGACATCGAAACCGCCTTGGCTGAATACCTCGGGGAATTCAACGAACCAGTGAAATGGTTTGTGCGATGCGCGCCACTTCTCGTAACTGAGAGTCGAGGCGCTTTGACTTTCGTGGTACTGACGGTCGACGGTGTCTCGCACACTCTCAAGAACTGAAAGCAAGCGGCTCTTCTTCTGAGCAATGACCTTGTCGTCCCCGGACTCTGTTGCGTATTGGAACTCCGCGTACTCCGCCGCGATCTCACGTCCGGCGGCGATCACATCATCCAGACGGACCTCGCCAAACAGGTTGTTTGATGAGATTGCGATGGATTCGACCGAGTCCGCACCAACAAGAATGTTGCCCGGTTTGATGTTAAAGTCCAGGTCCGGCAACGGCTCAAGATCTTCACGCTGATGTACCGCGGATACCAACTTCAGGAACAGCCGCAACCTCGCGATTTCTACTGCTTCGTTCATAATGTCGACGCCGTAAAGGTTCTTGATGGCGGCGTGCTTGAGGCAGAAATACTGGCGGGACGGGTGTCGATCCGCGTTCTGAAGCAGTGCATGAAGCGCCGGATCCGTCGTGGTGGCGGAGTGACGCTCAGCGGCTTCAAGCACAACCATGTAGAGAATTTCGAGGATCTTGAGAGCAGCAAAGAGGAACGCCCCAGACCCGCAGGTTGGGTCGATGATCTTGAGGTCGCTGAGAACCTTCCACGCGGCGACGACGTCCGCTGGAGTGTCGAGATGGTCGATCACATCAATGGCAAGCGTCTCCATATCAATGTTCTGCGTGACCGCACTATCAGCGTTCGCAACATCTCCGCGCTTTAAGGCAGCACTGAGTTCGTGGTAGCGATCTCTACGTGCGGCGACCTCCCACCACGTCTCGCCCGGAAGTCCGTGCGTGTCCGGCGCGACCGAGTTCCAAGACGGTCGAGGGAATCCTTTAGCCTGCGACGCCACGTCCTCGGGCAACGGTTCCCCGGCGGCGTAAGAAAGGCTCTGCCAGATGTACCGGTCGGGGTTGGTGGTTAGTCGGAGCCAAGGGTTGATCTTCGTCTCGGCTGCGAGTCTTTCAATGAACTCGGGAAGCACCGTCGAAGACGCCATGAAGTAAGTCACGTCTTCCTTCGTGTAGTAGGCGCCCTTATCCTTATTGTCTGAACCCTGTTCCTTGTTGTTAATGAACTGCTCGAAAATATAGCCAAGCACGTCTGGGTTGATTTCGTTTGGCTGTCCCGTGGGCCGATCGTCCAGATGCCAGCGATACTTGTCGAACAGATCGAATATCGACTCGAACGCCTTGTCCGGGATGTTTATTTTGTGCGTCGCTTCTAGCGCGTGCGTGCTGAATATGCCGCCATTGACATAGGGGATGTCACCGATCAGCGCCGCGAGCGCCGCGTTACCTACCGGTCGCGCGGGTGAGCCGAGCCCGTCGTGGAATAGCGGCAGGAGGAAGTCCGAGTAGAACTCGTAGAATTTGTTCGTACCTGCAACTTGCTTTACTCGTGAAAGGCGGTTACGCAGGTAGTCGATGTCTGAGTTCATAAAGCCCTTGCGCTGCAAGAAGTAGATGAACATCAACCGGTTCAGAAGGAGAGCGGCGTACCAGTCTCGGTCAGCCTCGGTTCTGATGCCTTTCACCAACGAGGCTAGCGCCTTATGCTCGTCGGAGAACCGCGAGTAGAAGGACTTGGTCACCGCGTCAGCATCAAACGCCCTCCGTAGACGGCTCACCACTTCAACTACGGACGGTTCCTCTTCAAGCCCGATCTCGATCTGTTGAAGCCGCTGAAGGAGCGATTCGGTGCGGTTCCCGACGAAATGCTCGTGGGTGACGATCCGGGAGGAACCCCGACCTTGGCTGTCGCTGGAAAGGGGCCACTTCCAGTGCTGTTGCGTCCCATCGAAGAAGATCAGCAGCCGCTCGGCACTTTCCTTCTTAATATCTGCATCGATAAGCCTTTGAGTGCTCCTGTCGGGCACGGCGTTACAGCACCAGACTCGTACCCCGCGGTATTCCGCAACGGGGATCAGACTAAAGGAATGTCCATCTACTTCGATGGCACGTTCCCTCGCCTTGGGATGCTCCCAGCCGAGTTCCTCCACAAAGAGGTCCGTAAAGCGGCCCGCATCCATTAGTGCGATGCGACGGTCGTCGTCACCCTTCGACACGGCGGGCTCCCATACTGCACATAATACGAATCGGGTCCTTCGATGAGTCAGGAATCACGAGGCGAGCCTGCTCGTGCAGCACCTTGATGAGTGCAGGAAGGTCATCGGCGTCCCCTGACCTGAGTGCGATCTTCAGTTTCTGGTCGGCTTCCTGCGTAAGAGGGCGTTGATACAATGCATCCAGCGCGGCCGCCACATCCTGATCGGCAGAGGCGAACGAGCCGTTCAGTTTGTTCCAGACTCGGACTCGAACGCCTCTAAGTCGACCTGCGGCCGCCTGTGGCTTCTTCAGCGGTCCCCGAACGAGATCCTGCACCTCCTCGAAATGTCCATCCGGAAGAGGCATGCCCGGCGTATCTGGCTCGCAACTGAAGAAGTCGAGGGCTTCGTGTCCGGTCATTAGGGTTGTACCGCCGTTCTCATGCCGCCCGAATCCGTCGACATCACCACTCGTTCGGACGTAAACGCCGGTTGCCGGAGTTTCGTTGGGCTTCGCCGGCCGGATTGCGTAGAGCATGTCGGGCATCCGTTCGATGCGAGCCGCCCGGTCTGGGTCTTCGGCTTGCGCGCGAGTCCAGATTTCGTAGGCGATGGACGATGCGTCGTTGTCAGCTTCGTCTTCCTCGTCGGGAAGAACACCGTTGTACAGATCTTTGATAACTGCGGTTTCGCGGTCAGTGCCGAAGAATCTCTCGTCGGAACCGAAGGCTTCGGCGTTCCGTTCGAGACGCTGACGGATGCGATCACGCAGGTTGAGTACGCTCTCGATGCTCTCATGGAAGTAGGAGTAGACGACTACGGTGTCTGACTTTTGCCCAACCCGGTCGACACGTCCGGCTCTCTGGATGAGTCGAATGATCGCCCACGGCAGATCGAAGTTGACGACAACGTGAGCGTCCTGCAAGTTCTGTCCTTCCGATAGGACATCCGTCGACACTAGGACACGAATCTCGTCTTCGTGAGCAACCGGTTGGGGTGACTGCTTATTGTTCGAGTCAGGTGAGAAGCGTCGAGCAAGTGCGGTCGGGTCAGATGTGTCTCCAGTGGCTGCTGCGACGTTGTCGATCCCCATCGCGCGCAAAGCCTGCGCAACGTAGTTCGCCGTATCCGCATACTCGGTAAATACAAGCACCTTCTCACCCTTGTGCTTCTTCGCGACAAGGATGAACAACTCCTTGATTTTGGAGTCCTTGGCATAGCTCCACTCTCCGAAGCCATCCACGAGCGCGTTAAGAGCATCAGTGTCTTCACGGAGATCGCTCGCGAGTTTCTCTGTGAACAGGTTCGGGCTGACCCACTTGACCTTGGAACGTGGGCGGCTGCTCAGTGCGTCGTAGTCGCGTTGAGCATTGCCTGAGCCACTGTGGGTGTCCTCAAATCCATCGTCGAGAAGGTCCGGGTCGAGATCATCTTCCGCTGTGGACACGAGCATTTCATCCAGCACCGTTCCGACGGGAAGGTCCAGGTCGCGCTCAAGGGCGTACAACCACATTTCGTTTCGAGCAATGTGGCGCTTGAGGGACAACAGAAATGAACTACCGGCAGAGGAGAGTCGCTTGTAGAGACCAGTGCGAATGAAACCGCTCAGGTGTCCGCTGGCAGTCTTCATGCCGTCAAGGAGGATTCTCTCCTCCGGGTTCGGTTGATGATTCGGGTTGATGTATGTGGACAGTCCGTACCGAGGAAGGTTCAAGTGTTCGATGACGTCAAGGGTGTGGTCGCTTGCCATTTGCGCCGCGGGGTCCGACTTCTTGAAGTCGTGGGTCAACGGTTTCGCGACCCGCTTGGGGAAGTAGAACTTCTCGCCATTGGGGAACGTCAGGTATTCACGATCACCGTCCTTTAGAGCGTAGTTCGCCCGGATAAACGAACGTGTGCGGCGGACGAGATGGTCAGACATGAGACGTTTCCAGTCTTCCGCCTCTTCGCTGCGCCGAAAGGCGGCGAGCGTGGACGTCTTCCCATCGACCTTGTCCGCCAAGTGCGGATCGACCGCCATTGCGGCCAATGGTTCCAAGCCAAGATCGTCGTCGTCATCGATGTACAGCCCGATCTGATTGGCAACATCAAGGAAGCGAATGTTAAACGGGGTCGCGGTCAGCAAGAGAACCTTGCTGTCGTTGCGCCGGATATACTCAATTAGGGCTTGATAGTCCAGCCGCTTGCTGTTGCGCATTGTGTGTGACTCATCAACGATGACGAAGCGAAATCGTCTGAGCGTCGGAAGAACCTTCGCTGCCATCGAGTAAGGGACAACGCGACCGGGAATCTCATATTCGTCGATATATTCAACCTGCCACATCTTCTGCAGATTCGTCGGGCAGATGACGAGCGTGTCCCACTCGTGCACTTCACTCAGCATTGAGGCAACTGCGGTGGCCGTGATGCTCTTGCCCAAGCCAACGACGTCACCGAGCATGGCGCCGCCCTTCATTTCAATGCGGCGAGCGAGTGTCTTGACCGCCTGTGCCTGATAGTTGAGAAGTTGATGCTGCAGCGCTGACGGAATGCTGTACTCAGCGAGTCCGTCACGAACGTCACGAGACACATGCCAGCACACCTTCAGGAAGACGTCGTATGGGCCGAGGGGATTCTCGCCCGCCCATGACTCATCGATTAGTTCAATGATCGCCTTGGATATGTCGAGACTGAACCTGTCGCTCCACCGATCTTCGAACCACTCCGCCAATCGCTCGGTGCCTTGGTCATCAAGGACGTCGACGTTGAGTTCGTAGTTGTGGCGCATGCCAGACAGCGTCAAATTGGACGAGCCGACAAATGCCGTGATGGGGTTGTGTAGATCTTGCCGGTGGCAGATGTAGGTCTTTCCGTGAAGCGGACGCCGCGTGAACAACTTGATCTGAACCCGCCCGTCTGACAGATGCTGACGGAGCCTTCGGAGCGCGACCAAATCGCGAGAAGTTGGAACACCGCGCATCAACTGCTCACGGAACTTCTCAAGGATGGCCCGACGCCGTTCCTTGGCAACCGAAGAGTCAACCTCACCTTCACCTTCTACTCCCTCCAACTCCGCCTGTAGATACTCCAGCACTTCTAGGTCAGTGCCGGCCGTTGCCATTCCAACGAGAACGCGCGCAAACGGCTTCTCGCCTACCGGTTTCTCGTCAACCGCGGGGGCGAAGAACTCCCAACCACGGAGATTAAAGTACCCAACTGCCGCGTCGAGCCGATTAGCGATCTTGACGCTCTCTGTGAGATGAGAACCCAGTTCGGACTTGATGTTGTCGTAAATGCGGGTCACACGGACCCCCTACAGGAGAAAGTTCGTCGAATCACTAGTTCCCCTCTTTCACACGTAAGGCTGGGGCGCATCGTGCTAGACCAACCGTGAATATGTGTCTTATCGCAATCGTAATGGTTCGCGATGACGGAAATGCGACATCAGTCCCGTGACTTCCGAAACCCGAGATGTTGGAGTCGAAGCGAACGAAGAAAAGGCCAACGACCCCGTCAATGACCCGGTGAACTTCCAGAGTTCCTTCCACCAACATCGAGAACACATGCAGCTGCCCGGGCCAAAACATGTCAATGCGGCCGCGCCCACCCGTATCGGACCTGTGGGCGCGGTCCTCAAAAATCGCGTTCACTCGCTTACGGTCAATACCAAAGATGCCCAGGAACTCGGTCCAAAACGACTGCACCTCAGCGTTCTCACCCGTTTCATCCTGAAACCGGCGCACAAAATCAAACGAAGCGTTATGGATCTCATTCCACGAGCCGAGGATTCTCCGACACCAACTCCCCCTTTAGGACGTTTCAGTCAAGCATGGCAGTAGCCACTGACCACAACTGGTCTCTAGCGAACCGGTGGTTCTGGTCCTCTTTTGGGCGCCCACACTCCAGGTGCGATCACTTCGACCGCATTCCCCACCGCACTCGTACTCCCCCAGGCTCCGACGCGGGGGCGGTCGATACGGAGGGCCTTGTTGATCCGTTCGGCCAGGGTGGGTGTGGTGTCTTTTCTTTGTTCTAGGGTGCGTCGGGTGACGAGCTTGGTGAGGGCCTCTGATCGGGCCCGGTCACTGCTGGTGAGTACTCCGCGCAGGGTGTCGCGGAGTTCATCATCATTGTCGGCGACGACGTGCAGAACGTTTGCGGTTTTCCCTCGGGTGAGGGCAACGTAGGTCTGCTCACGTGTCCACGTGTCATCCAGGAGTGCGTGGCCTGCTTCGGCTGTGGCGCCTTGCGCCGCATGCACGGTGACCACGTCGGCTCGGTGCACATGCTCCTTCACATATTCAGAATCTAGATTTTTGATAATGCTCGGTTTATCCGCCCTGTGTACCTGCATCCCACCATCGGGGGTAATCGAGTCAATGATCCAGCGTTGCCGGTTAATCACCCCGATTCGGTTGTCGTTGCGCCTGGTTTGCACAACATCCCCAATACCCATGGGTTCGTTGAGTCGCCCGAAAGAACCGGCTGTGGGTTCCACTAAGCCGGCGTATTCCTTTTCGTGCCTCGTGAGGGTGTTGATTGTTTTCGCACTTGCATTGTCTGCTGCCATCACGATCACGTTGCGTGATGTGGCAGCGATTTCCGCAAGAGCAACGTGCGCATCGGACTCCGTGGCGTGCACTTGAATTACACCACTAGACACAAGTAAATCAACGACCGCGTCAATGTCGTCGCTGCTGCGCCACGCCTCCGCGAGTTGCGCATGGTTCGGGTCTGTGAATCGTTTTGCTTCGGTAAGTCGAACCGGGTCGGTGTCCATCCCGGCGAGAGTGAATCCACCGGCGACACCGATTGCTGCTAACTGTCGGTCATCCCCGACAAGGATCATCCGCGCGCCATGACGGGTGGCGTGCCGGGCGAGTGCACTCATGGTGTGCAGGTCCATCATCGCGGCCTCATCAACAATGAGCGCCGCATCAACAAGTGAATCATCAAGAGGGGAACTTTTTGGTTCACTCCACAATCCCGACTCGGGATCCCACGCCCACCCGCCTTCCAGAAGCAACGTGTGCGCGGTGCACGCTTTCGTCCACCCCTGCCCGAGTTGTTGTACGGCGGCGGCACTGGGGGCCACCGCAAT
>Ga0105050_10009160_pt1 | contig 11169 bp, 15 predicted proteins | sample FRY01_FD_78088 | JGI IMG/M metagenome (GOLD analysis project Ga0105050, IMG submission 78088) | Freshwater microbial communities from Lake Fryxell liftoff mats and glacier meltwater in Antarctica - FRY-01 | ecosystem: Environmental > Aquatic > Freshwater > Ice > Glacier meltwater ... | reverse complement strand
TTTCTATTGCTCCATCATCTATTGATACAGTTAGATTGTTTGAACCTAAAGATTCATCATATTGTACTACTATAAAATGCCAGTTTGTATCATCTGCCATTCTACCATTTCCTGTACAGGTTATTTCTGTGTGTGTTCCTGCATTTGATAGTCCAATAGTTATAGCTCTTAAACTAGATACGGAAGCTTCAAATGTAATAAATGACCCTGTTTCCCCTGCGCTTCCTTTTTGATTTGAAAAGATAACATCCCTTCCTGCTTCTCCTGTTGCACCTTGTTTTATCCAAAGAGCATGTGTATATTTTGCAGTCGTATTGTGCATAAAATTAAACTGTGATAGTGAAGTTCCTGCTATTGCTGTATCATTAATACCATCAAAAGATAGGGCATTACCAATTTTACCTGTTACTGAATAAGTTGCACCTGTGATTTGTAAATCTGCTGCTGCTCCTAAATCTGCTGCACTTGCTGATTGATTAATTATATCTCCACTGGCTTCATTAAATTTCCAATATGCTTTTAGACTTGTATCATCAAAGGCAACTGCTGATTGTTTACTTGAAGCAATTACTCCAAAGAGTGAATGATTTTTGTATTCTCTATATTGTTTAATTAAATTATCCCCTATCAAGATATGTCACCAACAACCACCCAAGTATCTGTTGCAGTTTTTATGGCAGTTGCTGAGGAATATTGGACTCTTAACACTGGCGCAGCTGGAACAGCTCCAGTACTGTTAATTGTAACTCCAGATCCAATTGCAAAGTTAGTCAATCCAGCTCCAATTGAAACAACTGTAATTGAAGATCCTATTGGATAAGCCACTGAAGAATTTGGAGGAATTGTAATCACTACTGTAGCTGCATTTGAAGATGTAACTATTTTTCCAGCATCCAATAATGCCAATGTGTATGTAGTTCCAGTTTGAGCATTTATCGCATAAGATATTGAAGGAGAATCTAAAGTTGGAGCAGTTGCAAATACCACTAATCCAGTTCCAGTTTCATCTGAAATAACTCCAATTAATTGTAATGAAGTTGTAGCTGCAAATTGTGATAATGGATTAGCTACTAAGGCATCACCATTTCCAGTTCCTTTGCCATCTAATTGAGCTTGAATTAATCCGGTTACATCTGCCAAGAATTCTAATTCAGCAGCTGTTACTCCAGCAGATGAAACTAGGAATCCAGAAGCATCAACTGTTACTGCCATAGAAGCTGTTAAAGCTGCCAATTTGTTCAAGTCAATTGCAGCTGCTGATTTGATTGAAGCATTTGCAATATTAGTAATTGAATTTCCAGTTCCATCTTGGTCAATGGATTTGTTAGTGAGAATTTGAGTTATGGAATTTAAGAAAGTTACAACTTGAGTTATTGTTGCTTTTTCAGTTTTTGCAGTTCCAGAAGGAGTTGAAACAACTGCAAATAACATTTCTCCTAGAATTGCTGTTATTGCATCCAGCGCAGAAATTTTTGTATCTGCCATTGTGTTATAACCTCTCTAATTCTTCAGGTAATAATCCAATTTGTCCATAGAGTCCAGTTGATTGTGGTGAAGTTTCAACATTTTCTTTTCCATGAATATCCAAAAAGTGTAATTCTTGAGATTCCTTGTCAACTAATCCTACAATGATAAATTTGGTTACACCAGCTTTACCAAGTCCTCTTGTTCTTAATCTGAACACCGGTAATTTACCGGATGGAATGTTAATTGGGCCAAGTCTTTCACTTCCATCTTTGTTTAGGATGAGAATCTTTTGCTCATCAACAACATCTAGTGAACCAAGATAATTTTTGATATAAGGGTGAGCTGCTCGATCACCTTCAAATCCAATGCCTTGATCTATCTTGTAATCAAATGCAGTATTATCTTTGTCAATTAATCTAACTGTGCAATCAATTAGAGCTTGAGTTTTGTCTTTGGTTTCTGGATTGATATCTATAATTGCCATAATAATCTCCTATATCTCATCATGCTGGAAAGTGCCAGTTTCATTCGGTGTTGCAGAAGTTGGACTTGCTGTTGAACCAACTGTCATTTGGAATACAACATAGTTTGTTGTTTCTCCAATGGCATTAATAATTGATCCTGATTCTCCAATGGTAATTGCTTTAGCTGTTCCAGATACATAAGTGAAAACGTCAGTTGTTCCAGTGATTCCAGTATAGAAAGCTGTCATTTCAGTTCCAGTTGTTCCAGAAGTTCCAGTTGCTGGAATATATCCGGTATCAGAAACATTTGTTTTAGTTGGCATTTCATTACCAACAACCATTCCAATTCCAGTTCCTAATGTGTTTGAACCATCAGTGTAAAATTGAACATTGTTAATTTGAAGAGAAGGTGCAACATCACAACGAAGGTAAGATGATTTAACGTAAGAATAATTTGTTCCAGCTGCTGGAATTACAATTGGTTTCAAAGTGTCAACTGAAACTGTATCATCAGTTCTCATTTGCATTGCTGGAGGGCCTAAAGCATCAATATCATTTTCTGTTGCTGGAGATCCGGCAGTTCCACCAATATCAACATAAACGGACATTGTAGCTACCATATCAAATCAATCTCAAAATTATATTAAAAGAATCATTAATCATAGTTATCAAATGCCTCAGATCTTAACTGAGCTGGAAGTTCTGCATTGGTTGGAGGTTTGTTTGCAGCTTTTTCAGCTTCAGTTGTTGGGATTTTAGAAAATGCAATTGTCTTATCTCCTTCAGTGAGTTCTATTCCAGTTTTTACTCCTCCAGTAATATTTCGAGGATTTTCAGATGACATTATTCTCCACTCCTAGATTTCAATGGTTGAGTTTTGTATTTTTTGGCTACTGCAACAACTTTGTTCTGAGTATTGGTTGAAGGGTTTGTTTCTAAAACTGCAATAAGAGCTTCGGCCCTTTCTTTTCTAGTTGTACGCCAAGCATTGGACATTTCAATATCTTGTTTAGTTAATTTGTAATCTCTCATAGCTTCAGCATTTGCAACGTTAGTTGCTGAAACTTTCAAATCTCCTGTTACTGGAATTGTTGCTGAGTGTCTTGTTAGAATATCATCTACAAAACGATTTGCTGATTCAACTGCATCATCAAGATCAACATCATCATCCTCATCTGAAACATTTAGTTTTCTTTTTAGCCATTTTAAATCTGCATAATCTCCAGAAGCCATACTAACATTAGAAAAAGAATGATAAAAAAGGATTGTGTTATTTCATTTTTGGAGTCAATCCAACTTGATAGTCCTTGAGGAAAATTTGTTCAAGATCATTCTTCTGGACAGTGTAAGTATCTTCTCCATCTTTGAGATAGAAACTTGTTCCACCGAATGATTTTGCAATTAACTCTTTGGCATACTCAACGGAAAACTCTATTGTAAAGTCATACCCTTGAGTTAATTCTTCCTCAGTTCTTGGATTGTATTTGACAATTTCTTCCTTTCCAATGTATTCAGATTGTTCTGTCATGTACCATATCATCCAACCAGCTTCACCTGATTCAACATCTACAATTCTTTCTTTATAGACATTCTTTGGCCTGTTGGTTGTAACTTTGGCACTAACTAAAACTCTCTTTGCTCCATATGGTTTTTCCATTTGAAGTTTTGCGCCACGTTTGGATTTGAAATTGCTTTTTCTCTCTGCTGATAACTCAGCAGTATTTGTTGCTTCAATATCACCAAGATTCTCATCTGTGATGATTTGTTTTTTCATTTTAGATGCCACTAGACAGTATCAAAAAAAATAAAAATAAAAGGGTTGTGGTTATGCTGTAACGCCTGTAAGATCTCTAATAGCTCCGGCTTGGCTCAAGTATGGGAATTTCCATGACTTGATCATCCATCCACGATATCCACCTTGGACATTTTCGTAGTTGGCGACCACTGTTGGGCCATCTCCTAACCATACTGCATCTTTAGATCCAATGGTTGCAATTGTGTTGGTTTTAGCTTGGTCAACAATTATGGTTGGGAATCCTGGAACATTGATAATGTTCTGATTCAAAGCCATTACTGTATCACCATAAGCTGGGCCATTGCCACCTTGTCCTCTGATGTGTGTATTTGTTAGGAATTCGGTTGCGACTTTGTCGTGTACTGCCATATAGTCAATATCAAAACCATTACCACGAATTGTTGTGATAACTGCTTGAATGTCAGTTGACGGATTTTTGGTGTTAACAAAGTAGGTTGCATCTAAAGCTCCCCAATCTGTTCCAGTTACATCCGTTGCTGTTTCCATTTCAGTTGCAATCTGAGCATTTAGCAATCTTGCCATGTCTCTGATTGTTTTGTCTTGACGTAATGCCTGAGTGTTATGACTTGCCATCATTTGAGCTTCTTCAGATTCTGCGATGTGACCAACATTTTTGAATAATGTTTTGGTTGTTCGAGATTCTGAATGTTCAATGAGGTCAGATTCAATTAACTCTGGCACTTTAGCTTGTACTGATCCCTCTGTATAGGCATCTACTGTAAACACTAACTGAGGAGCAGGGACTTTAGTAACTGCCAATTCCAATAAGTAACTTCTTGTTTGGAGTCCTAATACTCTGTCCAAAATGTTGAGTGCTTTTGTAGAATCTATTGTTTGAGAGTTGACAATGTCTGCTGTTGCGATCATACGCTGTGCATCCTTGTAACCATATTTCTCAACTGCATCGACCCATTCCTGAGCTGCTGATGCAAATCCATCATAGAATGTATGCTCTAAAGTTGGTAATGCGTCACCTTTCATACTTGCTGTTACGAATTTGGCGATTGGTAGATCCAGATTTGGTTTTCCACTTCCACCTAAACTTGCAAAGGCAGTATTCTCATACGATGTATCTTCGATTTTACCTGGAACATAAACAATTGTGTTTCTGTTTCCTTCGCCCAAGTTACGATGAGCAGCTTGGGATCTTGGATTTGCGTATTTGGTTGACATTACATTTGGAGCAACATCAAAAGTTTTGGTCTCCATAGTTTAACCTCCGATTCCCCCGACTGAAACAATTACTGCATTTGTATTTGCTGCATCTGATGGAGCATAGGTGTTATCAGATTCTAATCTGACATATCTTCCCATTACATACCAAAAAGCTAATGATTCTGCTTGGACATAAGTTGAACTTACAGTTTGCACTGAAGCAATTACATCTTGATTTGCATCACTCATTACGAGCTTGTTTGGTTTGATAGCTGCACCTGCTTTGCATACAATGTAACCTCCCATCAAAACTCCATAGTAAGTTGTTGAACCGACAACGTGAAGTAAATCGGTTAAAACTCCATGTGGAGCAAGTGTTGAAGCTGTTGCAGGAATTACTAATCCAGAAGAGTCGAATGCAACTACATCACCAGCGGCTATTGTGCCTGAACCTTTGCCAATGTAGATTATCTCTGGGACAGGAGAGCCAGTATGTTTGATACTTCCAACTCCCATCTTAGATTAAACCTCTTTTGCGTAAGTCATCTAGTGATGTGATTCCCTTTCCTTCTATGGATGCTGAGGCAACTGAACTGATAACTCGATTTGGAGTGTTTGCCAATCTTCCAGCAGCTTCATTTGCACTTGCGAGCTTTTGAAGTAATGGAGTAATTGAGGCAATTTCCTTTTCAATATCTTCCTCTGTTGCACCTTCAAATTTCTTTTTGTCAGCTTCTTCTTCAGCTGCTGAAGAATAAACTCCGGCAGAAGCTTTGAGTGTAACAAGCTTTTCTAAAGATGCAGCTGCAAATTTCTTTTCATAAGATGCAAGTTTGGTTTTGACATTCTCGAATTCTTTTTCATTAGCTGAACCAACTGAGTGATTTTGTGGATCAACTATTGGGTCAGTAACTGGAGTTGTTTGTCCTGATTTCAATGAAGGATCTGGAACAGGTTTAGTGTCCGGATTTGCTTCTCCACCAAGTTTTTCAAAAGCTGTTTTCACTGAAGCCATTTCTGATTTCAATGATGCCATATCTTTTTTTAACTCTTCATCAGTCATTGCTGATTGAATTTGTTCTTGCTTGGACATATTCTTACACGAACTAAAACCAACGATATTAAAGGAATCATTGATAAAATTTGAAGCTGAAGCCATAAGATTTCTGATACATTCCCTTTCATTACCTTCACAAGATGATTTGATTGAGGCATGAAATACTCCATAAGCTGGTGATTTTACTCTAGCTAAATGAATTCCAATCCAATCTAAAAATAAATTAACTCCAGTTGCAGTTCTTTTTCCAGATCCGGCAACAGCTGGTGAAACATAAACTGCTTTTCCTTCATTCAATTCTTTCCAAGTCTCTTGGCCCAATGCATTATCTAAAAATTCTACAATGGCAAAAGCTTGCATTGTTTGAGGATTAAACTGAACATCAACTATTGTTCCAGCTCTCCATTTTTCTTGGACTCTTAAGATTTCATCTAAAGGCATATCATCAGCTCCAAAGTGGGCCAATTCCGGCTCAGATACAAATGGCATTCCAATGAAAGTGTTAATCCTTCTTGGGATTGATTCTGGAGTTACTTGCCATTTCTTTAAATTTTCTTTATCTGAGATAAGAAAGAACTTGGCAAATTTTCTTGTTCCATTGGAATAAGTTTGGTATGAGGAAGCTGTTGAGACTTTAATTGCTGATGAAAATGCAGCTAGGGTTTGGTCACGTTCCTCCTTTGTAATCAATATACAATCCGGTAATTTACCGGAATAAAAGGAATCATTGATTAAATTTGTCCAAGATTCTCTCCAGTGATAGCATCCTCATAATAACATCTGCAATTTGGGTGAGTATCATCTGGAATTATAGGCCTTTCATCACTATCCAATCTGTAATGTTCACCTTCTAAAGGAAGGCAAATAATATCATCCACTTTGGAATCTCTTTGAGTTTTGTAAATTACTACTCTTGAAACAGGCCCTGATATTATGTTAAAGTCAACTGTAAAACTAAAATCATCTTCCTCAAAATTATCCTCCAATAATTCTCTAATTTGTAGTTCATCCAATTGTTGGCCTTGCTCATCATTCTCAATTAATATCTCATCCACTAGATCATCAATATCATCATCAATTAGTAACTCATCAAATAATTCAACTGCATCAGAATCTAATCCAAAATCTAACAATGCTCTAGAAAATGCACTAAGATCATCCAGAGGCATTCTTCTTGTTTGCCTTTATCTGAATGTTAAGATTCTCCAATAGTTCTAATTTCTTTTTTCTAATAGCTGTCACATCATCTGAACTAGAAGTTTTTACATTAGGCTTTGGTGAATTGTTAGGAGTTCCAATTGAAGATTTATCATCTGGATTAGCTTCAGGATTAAATCCTCCAGCTTCCATGTTGGATTTATTTTCTTTTTCAACTTGAGCAACTCGTTTTGCAACTTCTGGAGTTTGTAGAATCTTGTTGGCTTGTTCAATGTCCCAAATGTTTGAACCAACTAAACTGACTCAAGCAGAAGATAGTTCATTGAATTCTTCAACTGTTGCCTTGTCCCACACTCTTTTAATTTTGAATGGTAATGTTTCAAAATCTTTCTGAGGATCATCATCAACTTGTTCATCCTTATTCACTTCCAATTCTCTTCTTAATAGTGGCTCATACCATTGTTTCCAAAGGAGATTGGACATTTGTAATTGGTCTTGAGCAACTGGGCCATCCAAGAATAAAGCAGCTGATTTATTTGCAGTGGCCATATTTGCAATAGCTTCTGATTGAACTAGAAATTGTGGCACTCCAAGAGTCTTGAATATTTTTGTTTCCATTCCATCAACCATTTTCATTATGCCTTCATAGTTAGGATCTAAATCCAATGGGATAGCTTCTTTGACTTCAGTATTTACTCCAACATATTTTCCAGGATTAATTGCATCAATGATAGTTTGGATTTGAGCTGTTGCTTCAGTTGAATTTAATCCGGCAGTATTAACAATGAACATTATTGCCTTTAGCCAAGCTGACTTTAGAATCTCTGGAATATCTTCCTCAGTTGCTACATTGTGAGCTTGAGCAATTGTTAGAATTGGCTCTATTGGAGAATAACCATAATGCTCAGTGTATGGAGAAATCTGAACATCTTGGAAAGTTCCATAGATTAATGAGAGTCTATCAATTGCATTTCCATCAATGTAAACTCCTTCAAATTCCATATTGTTTTGATTGTTTAAAATATTCAATCCCAATCTTCTAGTGTTAATTGGCATTAGTTTTCTAATTGCAATGTATTCCTTAGCTTCCAAATCCTCATCTTCATAAATTTTTACAACTGCGCCTCTTCCAAATAACATCAGTTGCCAATAGAAAGGACCTGTCATGTGTTCAACTAATTCAACTTTCTCATCCAAGTCAGCAATCTTTTTTAGCAAATCAATATACTGATTTGTTAATTTCTCAATTGCTTCAGCTTGTTCTCCTTCATCCTTATCCAGTTTATCAGATTCATTTAGTTCAATGATTAGTTTAGATCCTTTGCCAAAAGCAAATTGTTTTCTAACTGTAATGCCAGTTCTTACAGCAAGGTTTTTTCTTCCAGCAGCTTCCATCTTTCCCAAATCTCCATCAGTGTAAGGAGGCTGAGTGAAATTAACAAAATTAACCGTACGGTTTAATTCAACTGAATTTGTTTTTCTGGAAGAGGCAGTTGCAATTGCCAGTTTTTTATTAGTTTCATTTACTCTCTTATCAAAATCTTTTGGCATTGGCATTCCCTTGTATAACAGTAATTTTGAAATTGTAGTTGATCTAGTTGCTCCAACAACTTTATCTGCTTTCAAAGGTTGCTTTGCCAATCTGATTTCTAAATGATTGTGAGTTAAAAAAGTTATCAATACATGATATCAGCTGGATTATGAGTTTGAATTGATGTTAATTTGAGTCTTGGATTCCTCTTTAAATCTTGAACTAAAGCTTCAGGATCTCTTTGGTATAGTTTGGCCTTGTCTATTTTTCCATTGGATGTGTAGGCAGCTGGTTCACTTCTTGGCCTTAAACTCCATCTTAAACATCCATGAATTGATAACTCCCAAGCAATAGCTAAATCGTTATGCTCACCTTGAGGATGATCAAAACTCATATTGTTTGCTTTAGTAGTGATGATTTGTTCTCTGAGTAATTCATTAATCATTCCTTGAATCCAATCTGCTAATATTGGAAATTTGTTTTGGAGTTGAGCTGGATTTGGAAATCTATAACCCTGAGTCATTATTGATAAACCATCCTCCTTTAGCATTTTCTTTGTAGCATTACCAAATACAATTGGCTCAATTGCATCCTTGCCATAAGATTGAATTAGAATATCAGTGAAGGTTTTTTCTGAAGTGTAATCAGGGACAATGTAAAACGGTGGAAATCTTCTAAACAAATCATGCTCCAATATCTCCAGCATTTCAGCATAGGATTTGTGAGGATATTTTCTAAGAGTTTTTAATCTTGGCAGATAATCTTCACCAGCTATGAACTCAGGCAGTTGGTGTAATACAACTGCAAAGAAATCATTCTTTGAAGCATAGTCAATTCCATAAATATTTCGTAATCTTGTCATATTCTTGCTGGACTCATTTCAGTTCTTGTATAACACTCTGGATGTTTGGCCTCTTCAATAGTGCTTCTATCTTCCCAATTACACTGATTGCATCCTTTCATCCATTCCCATCTAGAATATCTCTCATTCCAATTTGAGAAAGTTCTGATGTTAATTCCATTACACTCTGGACAATAATCCATGGTAACTATCACTCAAGCTAATTTTTAAAGTTTGACATCAGGTGATTCTTCAGTACAATCTCCACATCTAGTGACTCCTTCAATAAAGAAAACCTCAACATTAGTTGAATAACATTTATGACAGATTCCTTTCATCTTACATCTCCACATCCGTTGGATCATTATCGTATAATATCATGTCTCTAGAATACCATTGAGTGAATGGATTTAAGAATTCTGCTTCATAAAACATTGGGTATAATGGGCCAAGTCTAACTCGTTCAGCATCTAAAAAGTCTTGATCAATTAATCCAGCTTCAACAGCTTGACTTGCATAAATCTTTTGAACTTGGAACTTTGCCTCTTCAAATGTTTCATCACCTTGCAGTTGAGATTGAGTGTAAATTTCATAAACCTTTCCGGTTGTGCCTCTTGGTGGAGCTTCAATTAGCATAGAGCCTCCAGTGTTAGCTAATCTAGAAAATGCAGCTGCGAATAATTCTGCATCATCTATCTGATCTGTTGCTGTAACATCACTCATGTGAACGTGCTTTACATTCTTCCAAGACCAAACACCTGAAGCTCTAGGGCCTAATGCGATTAATCTCGTTGGTCTTTTTGGATTCTCAGGATTTTGAATGTAAAGCATATTTGCTTTGGTTTTAGTTTTGCCAGTTCTGTTAGTGAATTGTAATGGCTTGTCAATTACATAATCTGAGTATGATGATTCAATTAACATCTCATAGAGTGTTCTCAAATGCTCTTTGGCCATCTCAAACTTTTGTGCAATAATTAAAATTTCTCTTCCCATACAACTCCACTCTGATAATGGATGGCCTTTAGTTGGAATGATACACTTTTGGAAATCCTCCATTAATGATGAAGTAGTCATTCCAGTTTTTTGTGATTTTACTCTAAGTCTATACTTGTAACGATAAGCATCATTCCAAGTATCTTGTTGATATCTAGTTAGATCTTTCACTGGCAGTCTAGTTTTTGGATGTTCCAACAATCCAAACTTGTGATAGAAATCATTTGCTTTTACTGGAACATCAAGATCCAGTTGATATCTAGTTGCAAATGATTCCCTTTCTTCTTTTACTCTGTCCTCTTCATAAATTTCTCCCATTGTTGTTTGGTATAATTTTTTACCAAATGGATTGTGACTCATTAGAATTTCTCTGCCTTGTGTCTATTAGATACATATTTGTCTTTGAATCCAAATTCATTCTCATCATCAGGTAAATTGTTATTTACAAATTTGTGAGGTGGATTAGTTTGATTTGAGAATCCAGTATGAGAATCATGTCCTCCAGCAGTTTCTCCTTTGCCACAGATTAGACATCTCGTCAATGCTGTTGTTCCTTTGCTATTATCTTTTCAACTTCAGCATTTTTAGGGAATGGCATTTTATTTCGTTCTACTATTTGCTTGATGATATCCATTAGTGAAGTGGTGTAAGGAGAGTTCTTAAAGATTCCATTGATAATTAGTTGCT
>Ga0105050_10009156_pt1 | contig 11172 bp, 7 predicted proteins | sample FRY01_FD_78088 | JGI IMG/M metagenome (GOLD analysis project Ga0105050, IMG submission 78088) | Freshwater microbial communities from Lake Fryxell liftoff mats and glacier meltwater in Antarctica - FRY-01 | ecosystem: Environmental > Aquatic > Freshwater > Ice > Glacier meltwater ... | reverse complement strand
TGGAAGTTCGGCTTGGCAGGGCCTACGCCCGATGATCACCGTGCGCGGCCTCAGCAAACGCTTCGGAACCACCACCGTTCTTGACGGTATCGACCTCGACATCAGCGAGGGCGAGCGGATCGTCGTCATCGGCCCGTCCGGGACGGGCAAATCCACGTTGCTGCGCTGCCTGAATTTTCTTGATCACCCCGATGCCGGGATCATCCGAGTCGGTGATCTTGAGGTCGACTCCGCCCGCGCAACGAAAACGCAGATCCTGGCGCTGCGCCGACGGACGGCCTTCGTCTTTCAGAATTACGCGCTCTTTGCCAACCGCACGGCGCGCCAGAACATCACCGAGGCGTTGACGGTCGTGCAGAAACTTCCCCGCGCCGAGGCCGAAGCACGGGCCGATGCGATCCTGCGCGAGACCGGTCTGGCCGAAAAGGCCGACGCTTATCCCGCAGCACTTTCCGGCGGGCAGCAACAGCGCGTCGGCATTGGCCGGGCCATGGCACTGAACGCCGAACTCATGTTGTTCGATGAACCGACCTCGTCGCTCGATCCCGAATGGGTTGGCGAAGTTCTGGATCTGATGCGCCGGGTGGCCAAGCGGCGTCAGACGATGCTGATCGTCACCCATGAGATGCAGTTTGCCCGCGAAATCGCAGACCGGGTGATTTTCATGGACGGCGGCCGATTTGTTGAACAGGGGCCACCCGACCAGATATTCCAGTCGCCGCAAGACACCCGCACCCGGGACTTCCTCCGACGGGTCTCATCCGACGCGCCCTGACACGAGATAGCGCTGCTTTGCAACCCAGACCGTGTTCGGCAACCCGACTGCCAATTTGTGATGCCAGCAGCCGCACATCGGACCCGAAAAGGCACGTATCACTGATAGCATCGGCTTTGCACATGTCGGGGGGGCATTGCGCCAGAAATAAATGTTCGCCGGAACTGCCCTCGAGGCATCCGCGTTGACACTGAAAGCCAGACCGGAAAAGGAACCCGCCCATGCCACGATCCAGCACAAGGAACCGCAAGTTCGTTCTGGCCGAACGCCCCAGAGGTGAACCCGACGACAACACTCTGCGCCTGGAGACGGAGGATTTGCCGACCCCCGGCAAAGCCCGGATGCTGCTGCGCAACGAGTACCTGTCGCTTGACCCCTACATGCGTGGCCGGATGAGCGACGCCCCATCCTATGCAGCACCCGTCAAGATCGGCGATGTCATGGTCGGCGGCACAGTCTCACAGGTCGTAACGTCCGATGTCGCCGGGTTTGCAGAAGGCGACCGGGTCGTGGCTTTCGGTGGCTGGCAGGATTACGCGCTGTCTGACGGCAAGGGCTTGATCAACATGGGCAAAACCCCGAAGAACCCCTCCTGGGCGCTTGGCGTTCTCGGGATGCCGGGCCTGACCGCCTGGTCGGGGCTGACGCAGATCGGGCAACCGAAAGCGGGCGAAACCCTTGTCGTTGCCGGAGCCAGCGGCCCTGTCGGCGCCACCGTCGGACAGATCGGCAAGATCCTTGGATGCCGCGTCGTCGGTATTGCGGGCGGGGCCGGGAAATGCACCCATGTGGTGGACACTCTGGGCTTCGATGCGTGCATCGACTACAAGGCCGACGAATTTCCCGCAACACTCAAGCTTGCTTTACCGGACGGCATCGACATCTATTTCGAGAACGTCGGCGGCGCGGTCTTTGACGCGGTGCTCCCTTTATTGAACCCCTCTGCCCGTATCCCCGTGTGCGGCCTGATCTCGCAGTACAACGCCACGTCGCTGCCCGATGGTCCGGACCGGCTCAGCTATCTGATGGGCCAGATCCTGCGAAAGCGGATGACCATGCGGGGCTTTATCGTGTTCGACGATTTCGGCCATCTCTATCCGGAGTTCTCCAGGCAGATGGGCGAATGGTTGACGCGGGGAAAAATGAAATATCACGAGGAGATGATCTTCGGGCTGGAACGCGCACCCGGGGCGTTCGTCGGCCTGTTGCGAGGCGAGGCATTCGGCAAGCGCGTCGTCAAGCTGACAGACTGAAACTGTTGTCAAAGGCAACAAGAGGCGGTTCGGTTTGTCCGAACCGTTTCAAGGCGCTTCGCAAGTGGTATTCCGCCCTGATCTCGCCGTTACCGCTTGGGGTATGCAGGTTGAAACAGGTCCATCGGGGTTTCACGCTATGAACAGCCGCGGGCGGGTACTGCCTGAGATCAAGGGCGCGATCTGAACAACGCGGTGGTGACGATGGGTGATTTAAACGCTGTAGCATGGTCAGACACATCGCAGGTGGCGGTCGTCTAGTTCAAGCGCGAGGCCCGTGTCGGTTCAGATCACTTTCCGATGGTGGCAACGATCAGGCTGGACAGGGATCCTGGCCGGGCAAAAGAACCGACCTGTCAAACCGTTGAGAAGGCGGAAAAGCAAGCGACTGAAGACACAACGGCCTCTTCGTCGCATCAGCCCAGAATGACAGGCCCAAATTCGGCACTATTTCCTGTCGGCATTCAGAAAATCCGATAGAATTTTGCGGTCGAACCCCTGAATTTCCGCGCCCTCACTTGCTTTCAGCACCTGTTCACGGAACGCGGCGATGGCGCCACGCGCGGCAAAAGGTAAAGACGTTTCCAATCCGGCAAGAGTCTGGACAAGCCGGGCGACGACATCCGCGTCGGTGATCCCGTACCGTGCGATCGCCGCGAAGGCGCGGCAGACTATATCTTCGAGGCGAACGACATCGGTGACCACGCGCAATTGACCATGCGTGTCCGATCTCATCGGCGAGGGGATGTCGCGGCTGGCCAGACGGCCAATAACTTCTCCCAGCCGATCAATGCAGTAGAGCGCAGTTGTCGGGTCGTTGATGCCGGGTGAAAGGGCCCGCTGCGCCAGTTCCACGATGCGGCGGATGGCAAACTCAAGATCCTGACGCGACGTCCGGTTCCGGCCAATGACGACCGCGCCCCGAAGATCTTCGCAGGTCTCGTCCGATACCAGATCACGGGGATAGGCGCTGATCACGCACGCACCCTTTGTGACGAACTGACCGGGGGGCGCGTCGATCCGCAGCACAAGATCATGCTCGGTCGCCAGCCGCATCAGTACCTCGGTACCGACATTCTGAACATAACCACCTGAATCGGCTGCGATCTGCCGGCTGCTGCGATCAAAGTGGCCGGGCAGCCGTTGCATATCTGTTTCGCCTCCCGGCGCGTGACCAAGCCGCTCGGGAAAAAGCCGGTCAACGGCGGCGCAGCCATCTTCAGCGAGGTTTGCCAGCAAGGTTTCGACCCGGATCGACGTGGCAATATGATGAATGAAATAGATCAGCACCGCGACACTTGCCGCAGCCAGCAGGACACCAAATGCAACAGCCAGATGGGGGACGAAACTCGACCCCTCAATGCCCCGCACCGACCGCAGCACAAAAAGGCAATAAAGAAAGGTCGCGATAAAGGTTCCAAGCACGATCTGGTTACTGCGATCACGCATGAAGTTACCAATAACCCGCGGTCCGAACTGCGATGAGGCAAGTTGCAACGACAGCATCGTGATCGAAAAGATCAGGCTGGCCACGGTGATCATCGAGCTTGCTATCACCGACAAGATCGCCCTCGCTCCCTCCGGTCCGAACGTAAAGATCGCGCTCGGGTCGTCCGTCTGGTCCACACCGCGCAGGGCATCGACTTCGATCAGAAGGTAGGACAGCGCCACAGCCGCCACTGCCATCACCGTTGGAACGAACCAGAAGCTGGAATTCAGACGCCCCCAGAACGCAGTGACACGGGTGATCGAAAACGAGGCCGCCATAAACAAATCCTTCTGTGGTGCGCTCTGGCCAGGCTGACGGCGCAGCCGGTTTTTTCCAGACCGCAGGGTGGCGCGATCGTGCGCAAACACAGGTCAACTGTTGCTGCCCGTCTTGCTACGATGGCTGCGCCTGCCGCATCACCTGAAGCAACCCCACAACGCGGATCGGTCCGCCGGAAGCATGGAAAGGCGCGATCAGAAGACGGCCCGCGCGATGCGGAGCAACTGCAACGTCTCGAAAGCGCTGTCCTCCAATGTCACCAATTCACCATTCACGACGGCATAGTTGTATCCCGGCTCAAGCGCCGGAAGGCTGTAGGTGTCGCGCAACTCGTCTTGTGTCAGCGCCGCCGTGGGTGCAATGCGCAACCCGGCTGGCAGGTTATCGGCCCGGTCCAGTTCATGGATCATCAGCAGTGATGTATTGTCCTCATCGGTCAGCAGGACCGGCTGGCCGTCGATCAGCGCATAGCGACTGCCAGCCGACACGGCACGCAACCCGTAAAGCGACGCGATCTGGTCCGAGTTCAGCAAAAGATTGTCATCGTCGAACGCGATGTCCCGATCCAGATCCAGATAACCGCGGCGCTGGTCGAGGTAAATCTCGTCAAGGCGATCGTCGTCGTAGGCGACCCACTCGTCATAGGTCACACCTTTCTTCGCAAGGCCGGGGGGCACGCAAGGCGGATTTTTCTTGGCGAGGCCGGGGGGGCAATTGCGATAGGTCAAAAGACGATCATCGGTCACATCGGCAAATACGACGTCAGAGCCCAGAAGTGCAAGCGGCACGGCGCCAAGCAGCGCAATCATGTCGCGGCCTTCCGGGGCGCGAATGCTCAGGATTGCGTCAGAGTCGCGCAACCGCACGTCTTTTGACCGCTTGACCTTCACATTGCCCTTGTCGCGCTTTTTGTTGTCCTTTGCGTGGTCGGTTTTTTTCTTATGCGCCTTCTTGCTTTTCTTTTTATCGCCGCCTTTTCCCTTTTTAGCCTCTATCTTGATGATCGGGCTGTCCGGTGCGGCTGTCGCGGTCAGCGTGGACATTGCGGAATTTGGAAATAAAACGCGCGCTTCCAAGGCGGGCGCTCCCACGCAGGCAACGATGGTCGCAAGGACGAGCGGGGTATATCTCATGGTTCGACATCCATATCTGAGCAAGACCAGGCATTGTGCGCTGGTCAGTATTTTGGTGAAATATCGGGGGACCAGTGCTGCACTGACCCGCGCCTGACAGACCAACGAGACAACCGTCGCTAAAGTTCCGGATTTTCCGTCAGATTGTGATGCAGGCTGGATAGGGAGGACGAAAACCCTGTTTCTACGCAGCGGCGGTCAGCCCGATTTACCTTTGGATGCCCCCGTATCGTCGAAATGTCGAGCAGCGTATCAGATGTTCTTGCAATTTCGCGGCCAAGCCGGGCGAACACAAGCTTCAGCCGCCGGTTCAGGCGTTGTTGCCCTTCACCGGGTTTGCGACTTCGGATGGGTAGGGCGTTTGTTTGGTAACGCCTGACTGCACCGCCCGTTTCAGATGCCCAACCCGATCCGCAACTTGCCGATCCAGGTAAGTGAGACCCACTCATTTGAGGGTTATCGTTGTGATCGGATGACGAACGACCCGCAGGCGTGGGTCCAGACTGCTCATCTGGCCGGCCCGCGAAAGTATGTTTCATCCGTTTGGTTGCCGCTGACGTGGATCAGTGCGGGCGATGAGGAGCGCCCTGCTTTCGGGTATCGGTTCCCTGAATGGCGGGCTGCCACTGCGCCTTGGCACGGCGGGGGCAATGACGGGCCTGCGTTGACGGGCCTGTGTTGGCGGGCCTGCGTTGGCGGGCCTGCGTTGGCGGGCCTGCGTTGGCGGGCCTGCGTTGGCGGGCAGTGCGCCTGATCCCTCAGGACGCGCCGTCCAGCGTCGCGACCGCACCATAAACGTCTGGCCGCCGGTCACGGAACAGGCCCCATGACGCGCGCAGCACTGCGACGGCGTCAAGGTCCAGCGTCGCCACCAGCACATCCTCGGCGTCACGGCGGGCCTTTGCCAACAATTGCCCGGTCTGATCGGCGATAAACGAAGAACCGTAAAAGACGACTTCCGTTCCCTCTGGCGCGCGCTCAAGACCGATACGGTTCGAGGCGATCACCGGAAGGATGTTTGCCGCCGCATGGCCACGCATCACCATTTCCCAATGCGGCTGGCTGTCATAGCCTGGCGTCGGGGGTTCCGATCCTATCGCGGTCGGATAAAGTATCATCTCGGCACCCATCAGCGCCATGGCACGCGCCGCTTCGGGGAACCACTGGTCCCAGCAGATGCCTACGCCCAAACGACCGTAAGCGGTATCCCAGACCCTGAAGCCGGTATCGCCGGGCGAAAAATAGTATTTCTCTTCATAGCCCGGCCCCTGCGGGATGTGGGTCTTGCGGTAAATGCCCATCACAGTGCCATCGGCATCAATCATTGCCATGGCATTGAAATGCGCCTGTCCGGCCCTTTCAAAGAACGACAGCGGCAGCACCACTTGCAACTCGCGCGCCAAAGCGGAAAACCGCGCGATCAGCGGATGGCCCGCGAAAGGCTGTGCAAGCGCCAGATACTCGGCACGCTGGGTGATGCAGAAATAAGGCGTGGCGAAAAGCTCTTGGATCAGGATCACCTGTGCGCCCTGTCCTGCCGCGTTGCGCACCAGCGCCTCGGCGCGATCGGCATTGGCGGGCAAATCCCAGCTACAGGCGAATTGCGTTGCGGCGACGGTGACGTGGCGCATCAAAAACCTCTTGTTGTGTCCCGACAGGTTGCCCTTTCGACGCAGGGGAGGGCAAGCCCCTCTCGACAGCCCGAACAAGATCGGCAAGAAGGCCGCATGACAGGAGACGCCTATGACCCGCTTTGCCCAAGATCCCGCCGACCTGCCTGACCGGGCTATGCTGCTGTCGATGTCGGGCATGGAGTTCATGCAAGCGATGTTGGCAGGCGACATGCCGGAGCACACGATCGGCGATCTGATGAACTATCACCTTGACCTGGTTGAGGATGGCCGGACGCGGTTTCGCGGTGTCCCGACATTCGGCCACACCAACCCGTTCGGTCAGGTGCATGGCGGCTGGTATGGCACGGTCCTGGATTCGGCACTCGGCTGTGCCGTCATGACGCTGGTGCCACGAGGGCGGTGGTATACCACATTGGAATACAAGGTGAATATCACCCGCGCCCTGCCCGTGGGAATGGAGATCGTGGCCGATGCCCGCGTGTTGCATGCCGGGCGCAGTACTGCGGTGGCCAGTGCTGAACTGTGCGGCGTGGCAGACGGGCGGGTCTATGCGACAGGATCGACGACCTGCATCATCTTGGCCGGATAGCGGAGCGACGCAGACGGGCCTGAGCCTTCGCCGGGGGTGATATCACGAAAGCGGATCACGTCACGGCGGGCTGAACCGGGTCACACGCAGCGTCTGCCACCAGCGGCGGCGGGGGTGCAGCGCGGTCGGATGCAGGCTTTCGGACCGGTCGCGCCCGATTTTGCGGCGGTGGCGCAGCAGAAAACACGCGCCCCAGCCGCGCATCGTGCCGACCATGGGGGCCGCCGGGTCGCAGGGGAAAGCCGCGCTCCAGCCAGAAGGCAGAATCAGGCCACAGCTTTCGGCGCGCTCCAGCATCCACACCAGCGGGATGTTCGACAACGGTCGCGCGGCGACCTTGCCGCCCAGTTGTCCGCCGATATCGCCATGCGCGCCGCGAAACCAGACCTGCTGCACGTTGCCTTGCCAGCCGGCGCCGTCGACGTCGGGCGGGCATTCCCACAGCACCGGTTCAAAGGCATCGCGCGTCTCGTGCAGCGCCAGCGCGTGAAAGCCGTGCTGCACCGACGGGCCAAGCTGGTGATTGTGAAAGGCGTTGCGCCCTTCGGTCAGCATCCACAGCATCGGCAGGCGCAACCCGAGTGCCTTGACGGTATCCCAGACCCCTATCATCGTGATTTGCGTTTGCGGGTGGCAAAAGCGCGCGGCAAAGGCGAGGGCGGCAGGGCGGGACGGGTCGCGCGTGTAATGGCGCCACGCAAGCCGCACATTGCGTTCGGTCGCCGCATCCCGCGTCAGCAGGCCCACACGGTCGATCACCCCGGCAAGCGACCGCACCGCATAGGCACCACGCGAATAGCCGAACAGGAAAATCCGGTCCCCCGGCAGGTAATGCGATGCAAGATAGCCATAGGCCCGCCGGATCTGCCGGTTCAACCCGCGCCCCTGCGCCAGTTCGTGCGCGTGACGCCAGCCTTCCCATTGCAGGCCGGGTTCATAGTAAACCGACCTGCGCATGGTCCGCCCTGCCCCGCGCAACAGGTGGAACGTCAGGCCCGCGTTGGTTTCCGCACCCGGTTCAAGCGAGGATAACGTGCCGTCCAGAATGATCACATGATCGACGACACCGCGCTTTACCCCTGGCGGGGGCGGCATCGGGGGCGCCACCTCGACCACGACAGTCGGGCGGAACCATCGCCTCAGGCGGTCAAGCGGGGTCAGTGGCGGCCTCCTGCAACCAGTGCCATACCCGGTGCGGGGTAAAGGGCATGTCGATGTGGGTGACACCTCTGGCCGACAGGGCATCCAGCACGGCGTTCGACACTGCCGCAAGCGCACCCACCGTGCCCGCCTCGCCACAGCCCTTCATCCCCAAAGGGTTGGCGGTGGATGGCACGGGTTCTGTGGAAAAGCGGATCATCGGCATATCTTCGGCACGGGGCATCGCGTAGTCCATGAAACTTGCCGTGAGAAGCTGGCCGGTATCGTCATAGCCCGCCGCTTCGCTGATTGCCTGCCCTATGCCCTGCACGACGCCGCCATGCACCTGCCCTTCAGCCAGCGCCTGATTGATGATCGTGCCGAAGTCATCGGTCACGGTGTAGCGCACGACCGTGACCTGCCCGGTGTCGGGGTCCACCTCGACCTCGGCCAGATGTGCGCCGTTGGGGTAGGACCGGCCCGGCAGGCAGGTGGTCCGGGCGTGATCGAGCAGATCCTCGCGGCCGCGCGTGCGGGCCAAATCTGCCGCCTCGATCAGCGTCAGGCGGGTATTCGAGCCAGGGGCGCCAAAGGTATTTTCGGCAAAGGTCACGCCTGCACCGATTTCACCCTCCAAAAACGCGGCAAAGGTAGCCAGCATCGCCGTAACCGTGGCGCGCGTCGCGGTTCCCTGCACCGTGACCGACCGCGATCCGCCTGTGCCGCCACCCTTGGCGACAAGGTCGCTGTCGCCTTGCACGATGCGGATCAGGTGTTCGGGGATGCCGGTCTGTTCGTGCAGCATCCGGGTATAGACCGTCTCGTGCCCCTGCCCGTTGGATTGGGTGCCGACATACAGCGACACTGTGCCATCGGCATTGAAACCCACCCGCGCGGTTTCAGACGGGTCGCCCAGGATCGCCTCGATGTAGGTGGCCAAACCCATGCCGCGCAGCAGGCCCTTGCTTTCGGACACAAGACGGCGCGCGGGGAAGGCGGCAACATCCGCCTCGCGCTGCAAACGGTTCAGCACACGGGGAAAGTCGCCCACGTCGATATGTTCGCCTGCCACGGTGGTATAGGGGAACGCATTGATGAAATTCAACTGGCGCAGCGCGAATGGGTCCACGCCCAGCACCCGCGCCGCGTGGTCCATCACGCGTTCCAACGTCATGATCGCCTCTGGCCGGCCTGCGCCCCGGTAGGCGTCGACCGGGGTTGTGTTGGTATAGACCCCCACCGCACCCATAAAGGCCGTCTGAATATCATACACGCCCGTCAGCACCTTGGAAAACAGCTCCGTCTGTATCGCCTGCCCGAACTGCGAGTTATAGGCCCCGAGATTGGACACAAGCTTAACGCGGTACGCCGTAATCCGGTAATCCGCGTCAAAGCCCAGTTCCGCCACAGCCACCAGATCACGCCCCGCATTGTCGGTCAGCATGGATTCGGTGCGTTCCGCAATCCAGCGCACCGGGCGGCCCAGCATCCGCGCCGCCTGCGCAATCACCACATATTCCGGGTATGTCATCGCCTTCATGCCAAATCCGCCACCGACGTCGGGGTTTGTCACCCGCACCGCTTCGGGCGCCAACCCCAGCATCCGCGCCAGTTCCGCCTTCTGGTTCCATACCCCCTGCCCGTTCACGCACAGATGCAGGCGCGCACCGTCCCATTCGGCAAAGGCTCCGCGCGGCTCCATGGCGTTCACGATGATACGGTTGTGCAGCACGTCAAGGCTGACGCGGTAAGCCGAACCGGCCAGCGCCGCCTCGGTCGCAACCGCATCGCCAAGGCCATAGTCAAAGGCGATGTTCTGCGGGGCGGCATCGTGGATCGGCGCGCCCCCCGGTTTCAGCGCCAAAGCAACCGGAAGGTCATCCGTCTCCAGCCCGATCACATCAGCCGCGTCCTTGGCGGCGGCCACGCTGTCAGCGATTACCACCGCCACCGCCTCGCCCACAAAACGCAGGCGGTCCTGCGCCAGCACAGGCCGTTCCGGTGCCGCACCGCGCGATCCGTCACGGTTGGCGACGGTCACGCCCTTCATGCCAGGGATAACGCCCGCTTCGGCCAGATCTGCCGCACACAAGACCAGATGCACACCCGGCATCGCGCGGGCCGCGTCCAGATCAAGCGCCCTGATCGCCGCATGGGCGACGTTGCTGCGCAGGAACACGGCGTGCAAGGCCTCTAACGGGGCGATGTCGTCAACATAGCGGCCAGCGCCGGTCAGAAAGCGGTGATCCTCGATCCGGCCATGTTTTCCGAAAGTTGCCATGCGCGCTTCCTTTGTCTTTGCTTGCTCGCCAACGGTAAACGCCCGACTGGGGATATTCCAGCCGGGCGTTCAGGGCAGCGCAGGTTTTGGCGGCTACAGCTTCAGCGAAAGCACAGTCGCAAGGCTCAATTCGCCAAAGCCGTTGAAGCGGGTGTTGGTGACGGTGGAATAGGCGCCCATGCCCTGAAACACCACAAAGTCGCCTTCGGTGATGTCTTCGGCCAAGGACAGTTCACCCGGCAGACGGTCCACCGAATCGCAGGTTGGGCCAAAGACGATCCGGTCGGCCTTGTCGCCTGCGCGCTTCACGCCTTCCGGCGTCAGCACTTCCACCCGGTCGATCACGCCGATCAGGGGCAGTTCGGTCAGCGCGCCATACACACCGTCGTTCAGGAACACATGGCTGTCGTCGCGCACCGCCTTGACCCGCGCGGCCAAGGTGAAGGCATCGCCGCACAGCGCGCGGCCGGGCTCGCACACCAGCATCGGGCGGTTGTCGCCGAAAGCTTCGGTGGCCACACTGTCGATCAGCGCGAAGGTTTCCTCCAGTTGCGGCAGCACACCGTTCAGGCGGTGCGACGGAAAACCGCCGCCCACGT
>Ga0105050_10009155_pt1 | contig 11173 bp, 11 predicted proteins | sample FRY01_FD_78088 | JGI IMG/M metagenome (GOLD analysis project Ga0105050, IMG submission 78088) | Freshwater microbial communities from Lake Fryxell liftoff mats and glacier meltwater in Antarctica - FRY-01 | ecosystem: Environmental > Aquatic > Freshwater > Ice > Glacier meltwater ... | reverse complement strand
TATTGTTTTTTCTTCGCTCATAGAGTGTTGTACCAGTTAGACAAAGCAGGAAATGCAGTAGCGAACTCTTTGTTCCTACGCACATCGTACTGTGAATAGAATTCCTTAAAATCATTGTGCAACTTGGGCATGTCAAATGCTTCACTGTGAGGAGTTTTAACTACATCCAGGTAGTCTATCAATCTGATAACATGGTTAATTTCATGCTCGTGCATGTAATCCTGGGCTCGATGCTTATCTAGCCAATTTATTAAATTATTTTTATACTGGATACGTATGTCGTCTGGTAATACCAGTGCACTTTGAAAACTAGGGAATCTTAAGATATTTAGCGTAAAATTTGGATAGTCTTTTCCATACTGTTTTTTCAGTTCCACTAGTTGGTCTAAAAACTCTGGCAAACTATCCAAGCATAATGCATTAACTGTGCACATTACATGTACGCCACGAAATCGTTTGCTCTCTATTAGCTTAACAACGTTTTTCATCCACTGTTCATAGTCCAGCCCATCACGAATATACTCTGCTTGAGCACCAACTGCTTCATTACTAGTGTATATGTCCATGTCCAGTCCATCAACGCTGGCAATTAATCTATTAATATCGATGTTAGGTCCAAGGTTACTATTGATGGCAAGACGTGTCGTGCTTTTGCCACGGTTCTCTTTAAACCAGTTAATCAGCTTCCAGGTGTCTGCTGACATCAGTGGCTCTCCACCTGTTATACGCAGTTCTTTTAGAGTTCTGTGTAAGTCTGTTTCCCACCACTTAAAGAACGCTTCAACATATGGATTTGCTTCACCATATTTGTATAACTGGTTACTGCTATGGATGTGAGTAAAATGGTTCCTGCCATCACTAACAAGTCCTTTATAGGGTCCTGATTTGGTGATGTCTTTAACCCATGTGCTACTAAAAGCAGGGTTGCAATAACTACAAGCAAGTTGACAAGTACGATCAAAAGCGATTTCCAAGGTTTGTAAATCAATGTCGGTACTTGCTGGGGTTCTGGCTGCATAAGATAAATCCTCTTCTGAATAAATTTTAGTCTTGTAAACTCTGTCACTGATGTTGTCCCTGCCAATATCTTCAATCTTCCAGCAGTACTCACAGCCGCTGGGACGCTCGCCTTTCTGCATCTGCTCACGCTCAATCTTTTTCTTCTGCGTGTTATGTAATGCTTTGGGATTTGCAAGCACTTCTGCTACTTCTACTTTGTGAGGCAACGGATGGTGACAGCTGGTGGTCATGCCGCTGCCCAGCCACACAGTGGCATTGTACCATTTGGCTCCGCAGAAAGATTCTGACTTGATGTCAATTACTCGGCGTTTGTATTCTAAATTGGTTTCTTTTTTATTGTTGGGCATGGTAATTGCATTCTTTCCAGAACTCTGACATCTCAGGAAATGTCGTTAAAAAATCGGTGTTGTGTCTCTTGTCGGATTCCTGAAAGAATCGATAAAAGTTCGCTCTCTGCGTTGTAACATATTCCGGATCTAAATTACAACCGTCTCGCATCCAGGCAATATCACGACGCACACGTTGCACTTCGTAATCCTTAAATCCGTGTAAAGGTTCTTCCTCAGTCGCTAAATTCTGTTCCATCCAGTCTGCTACTTGCTCTAGTTTGTTTACATAAACCAATGGCAATATCTGCAGGCTCTGCCAAGCAGGTTGGCGAAGCAACGGGGTATCAAACCACACACGCTGATATGTCTTACTGTATGTTTTTCGTAGACCTAGTATCCATTCTAACTGTTCCTTGATACCAGTAACACTGAGGTTATTCATTGTGATTATGAATGTTAGGCTGTTGCGGTATGGTGCTTCTTCCAGGTAACGGTTAACATTGTGTTCCACACGCTTGAAGTTCATACCAGTACGTATATATTCCGCCTGTGCTTCGATACCACTGTCCAGGCTAACATATTGCATGAAGTGTTCTATGTTTGTGTCACATAAACGTTTAACATAGCCTATGTACTTTTCAAACAGCCTGTCATCAACACTGAAATTGCTGGCTACATTCAAGTGCAGATCTGGCTTGGGCAATGCTAACACATAGTCGAATACACGGTACGTATTCTTGTCCATTAATGGCTCGCCGCCAGTCATTCTAAAATGTTTTAGATGCGGGTATAACTCAGGCCACCAGCGCCAGAAGGCTTCTACATAAGGATTTTCTTCTCTTACGGGAATCGGCTTGTTACGCCCAGTAAAGTGACTGGGATCATTATGTGGCGGACTTGTTGGGTAGCTACCAAACTTATTGGTTTCTTGTTCCCAGGTAGAACTAAACTGCGGACTACAGTAACTACACGCTAAGTTGCAGGCGCTGTTGAAATTAACTTCTACATAGCTAGGTATAACATTATCTTCTAATCCAGTGCTGTTGCGTATCTTTTCCAAGTCCATTGCTGCCCAGGGCTCGCCACTGCGATAATGTCTATCACTTAGGTTCCCAGTGTCTTCGATATTCCAACAGTAACTGCATTCACTTGGACGTTCGTTTTTAAGCATAATGACACGTTGTTGTTTTTTGTAAGCGGTGTTATGCAGTGCGCTGGGATTATCTTTAAGATCAGTTGGGTCAATCTGATGCAGTGGCGGATGATAGCAACTGTTATTTAATCCCGTAGTTAGGTGCAGGCTTACCTGTTTCCACTTAGCAAGGCATAGCCCTACACCTAGTTGTTCCTTCATCTCCTCAGCGGAGTTCATAAAATTACTTTTATTTTGAGTCATTAATTAATTCTGCATCTTTATAAAAGTATTCGGTGCTTGTTAGCGTTTGTTTCTCCAACTGCATTAATACCTCTAGGTTATGTTTTAATATTGGTTGCATGTCTTCATTCCATTTAGCGATGTCAATGTTAATTTGACTACCAATCCAGTCAATGGTTTGTGTAACACTATTATACCTAGCATCGTCTGTGTCTATATCGTACCCTTCGGACCACCAGGTGTCGAATGTTTTAAATCCCAGTCTTTTTAAGTTTTCTAAATAATAACGAGGACCAAACACAACAAACGGTCTGCACATAGCAATACACCGCAATGTTTTTTCTGTTAGGAAAAAAGTTTTACCCGTAGTGAAAGTTTCGCAAACTACATCAACAAAAATATTTTTGTATTTGTCACCAAGGTCGTATGCACCATTGTTCCAGAGTATTGGGTACTTATTGAAAACTTTACCTACCACCGGAACATGATCTAAAAAATTAAAAACGTCATGCCTGTATTCCCAATGACTGGCTAAAAATTCTTCTAGGCCAAAATTACTCGTATGGTAATCATTGGCTGGGTCAAAATGAAACGTCATCTCAGTTTGATCCTTAAAATGTTTGAACAGGTGACTTGCTATGCCAAGTCTATTAGGATTACTTCTACCAATAAAAAGTCCGAATCGTTTCGACAGTGTTGATTTATCAGTGTTTACATATTCTTTTGCTAAATTTAATTCAGCAGTAGTAAGTTTTATCTCCGTGAATACAGAGCTTGTAAGCAGATTGCCTGTATACAAAGTAATATGGCTAGCGGGAGTGTCGGTGTAATCTAGTACCATGTTTATTAACGTGTTTATACCGGAAGTTTCACAACATGGACCTTCTTGCCGTAAAATAACCGAAACCGGACCTTTATTACATGCGGCAATCAAATTAATAATTGATTGTTCTTTGTTCCATATTTTGCTGTCGGAAACAATTAACTCTACAGAATTTAACACAGGCGTGGTCAATGTTACCAGCCCTCTATTCGTCTGATAACATCTATTTCAGTTGTCATCATGTCTAGGTTTTTGTGCCCTGCACTGTAGTGATGCTTAAAGAATTTACTCTGTGCCGCATCCATATCCACAATAGGCAACCCAAGTCGCTGCTGTAAACTACGTCCATAGTTCTCAGCAGCTTCGGGTGCATGTACAGTCTGTGCTCCTGACCACAACTTTTCTAACTCGTCGAAGTCTTGTACTTTAGTGTAATCCCAGTTAGTTAGCATAGTCATATGTGTGCCTAGTCTAGCACCATAGATTGCCCACTCACCATTTTCCACATCCGCACCCACACTTTGCCAAATACATAAGTGGTCAAAGTTGCGTTTGTGCACCGCAGCTTCGAATTCTTCTAGTGTGGGTTTACGTCCACGGTCCAGACACATTTTAACACCCTCACGAAATCCAGCGCGCCATGCATGCTTTTCGCTTTGGTTAGGATGTGTAGTACTGTAGACGTTGTGCATCGCAATGTACTTGGGATCAAAACAAAATTCCACAGCAGTAGCATCGCTGCCATCACTGGCTTCGTGTGTGCGCATGTTTTCCACAAACGCTTTACTCCACACACTCATACCACCATTGCCGTACATTAAGCCGTTGATTTCGTTGCGGGCTTTCCACCTAAATGCAGATCCTTCCTGTTCATCTGTTATACGCAGTTGTAGATTGAAGAAGGCAGCATCTGGCAAATTGTCGCCATCAATTAACACAAACCAATCAGTATTACTTGCTGCAGCAGCGGCTTTATGCGCGGCGTCACTTCCCTTGACACCGTCAACACGGGTAGCCCAGGGCACCATGTTCTGAATCTTAGCCCAGAACTCTTCCCTCTTGGGTTCGTCGTATGTGAGAAAAATGCAGTCTAAATCTGCAACGTCTATAATGTTACTCATGCTTTTTAATTGTATAGGTGTTACCAGTGGGTGCTGTTATCATCATGTCATTTGGCACGGTAGTAAACTCCCCAGTTGGACTTAGCTGTAATTTTAGCACATTTGTTGGATGAAAGTCAATTATTTTAACAGCACCATCTTTAATTCGAATCCTGCTTAGTATCAATGTACTGTATTGTTCTTTTGTTATAACAATATACAAGCCTTCTATTTTATCAGTAGATAACGATGTTGGTTTTCCAGTTTCAGCATCGTAGTACAATCTGTATTCGAATAGCTCCAGTGCCGGAGGTATAAACCCCGCTGCTGCTTTGAAAAATGTGTCACTCATATAGTTTACTTAACTCAGATGCACACGCCTTGTCGAAAATGTGGAATGGGTAATGTTGTCTGTAAAATCCTGCGGTGAGTTTAACACCGTCTAACTGATGGTATAACTTGTCTGTCCAGACATCGTTTAATGCCATGCCATTTACTGCACCCTTCATATGTGTAAAGCCAATAACATTATTAGGAATATAGCAACGTTCCTCGCCAATCATTTTGGCAGCAATAGCATATACTTCATCCGTGCTGGGTTTTTCATGTCTGCAATTTTTAAGCACTGAATCCCTAAACACCGCCCAGTTTTCAAATATGTGTTTAACCATTTGATAAAATTCAGTGCTGGTTTTGCTGTACCTGAAGTAGGTAAAGCCATTGTATGCATCTATTAGATTGTTGTCGTCAAACAATTTTCGATATGCTCTAGCGTTAGAAATGTCACCACGGTAATCATGTATCGTAGTCGCTATACAAACTTCATTGGTGCGCATAAGATCCCACCAGTGACTGATGTCTCTGGTAAACATAATGTCTGAATCCAGTTTGACCGTTTCTTTAAAGGGTGTAACACACCATACTTTCCAGTCGTTTGCTAGTTTCCATTCATCTTCACTGGCTGCGTCATCATATGGAATATCCAATATATAATCAAAAACTTCACGGTGCCTGTCAGTAATTAATGCTTTGGTGCCAGCATCAATCATAACTGCGTATGCTTTAATAGATTGTGTGTGTTTGATACTGCGAGCTTGCAAGTAAGCAAGTTCTAGATAATCAGTAGTACTGTTATTTTGCACCACAGTGATGTAACCACACTGTTCAATAAACTTAATTAGTCTCTGCATCTATGTACTTCCTGATTTTGTCTAGTAGGTTGTTGTCTGTAACATCCAATTTGTTCATTAGATGTAGATCCATATCACGGCTTTTGCTTACACCGTGTGTATAAGTTTTTCCACCTACTGGGTATTCATAGACAATCTCATTTAGTTCCGGACGATAATCCAGTACGCTTGCTCTTGTTGTCATACTTGGCATTGCCCAGGGGAAGAAATGTCTGCGATCTGTTGCATATCCACTTAGCGTATGCAGGGCAATACTAAAAGCAAAATCGTTTCTAAACGGCTTGGGTGAGAAATTATATAACAGTGAATAGTAACGATAATTTTCTTTAATAACTTTGACAAACTCAAACACTAGTTTACTGAACTCTGATTTAGTAAAGTATACAGCAGTTGCCCAGATCATAGGTAAACTGTGTTTGCCTATTAGTCTGTCACTTTCATAAGTGTCTTGCCCAGTAACATCACTCACACGACCAAAACATAAGAACTCATGTTCAGTGCCAAACATGTGTTTAAGCCGGTCGCTAAATGTAAAATAGTCACTATCCAGCATCAGTGTTTGTTCATATGGCGATAATTCATATGCATCACTACGGTTTAAATTTCGCCAAGTGGTAGTAACAGTGGCGGTGGGTAATATGAAACTTCTAGTATTGCCGCCTGTAGATTCTTTTGTTATAATGTTGTCTATGTACCTGATGCTGGTACCCCCAAGGCTGGCTGCATCTGTAATCACAGTAGTTGGTATACCCAGGTTCTTTTTAACTAGTCCAGCCGCGACGTCTGCCATTGACAAATAGTCAAAGTCATTGTTGTAGGCAAAAATCAATGCACCCCTAGACATCAGCAACCTTGCGTACTTTAACTAGTTCATGGTATTCTGTATGCCAGTCATTCATGACTGTTGAATATGCTTGCGATAATTTTGCCAGCAGAACTATTCGATAAATTTCAACTGGACGATTATACTCATCTTTAAGATATAAAACATCCACTGGCCATGTTGAAAGGAATGCAATTAACTCGGTTGATGCTCTAAATAGGCCACCGTTGTATGCTACTAGTAGTTGTTGTTCCACCCGTTCCTCCAGTGTTTTACGGGCAACTGTAAGTTCGAATTTTGCTTCAGCTTGTGCTTTAAGTTTGGTTGATATATCAGTCATCTTAATATTATATAGCCAAGATGACGAAAGGTCAAGATTATTGACCTTTGTAAAGTTTAAAGTTATTTTTTATGACTGGCTATTTGTTCCACTGACACTGGGTGTTCCCCAGGTGTCGGCCAAATAAGACGTACTAGGTGGAGCAATAGTGGTAGTTGTAGTTACTGTACCGTCTATGATGTCGTCGTTTGCATAGACTGCCTTGTCAAAGGTGTTGTCAGCGGCATCGTCTTGATAACGTACTTCAAAAGTAACCACATTGCCCTTGCCGTCATTAGTAGTTGCGCCAGCATACTTTGCCTGAACACGAATGTAGTTAGCAGTATATGGACTACTATCAGCATACTGTTGGTAGACAGTCTGATAAGATGTGGTTAAATCATGATAACCAAGCGTGGTGGCTAACACAGTAGGACTACCCGTGCCGCCAGTTTTTGTAGTTCCTTGCGAACCAAAAACAACTTGTCCCGCCAGCGTGTTTGCCAAGTCAACCCATTCGTTATACTTGGCATCACCAGTACCACCGCTAATGGCAGTGTCGATACGAATTTCACCGCCTGCATTAAAGAAATAACGTGCTGTGTCTGTGCTAGAAAAAGTTACAGTTATTGTATGCACTGTAGCAGTGGCCCATGTACCGCTACCAGCTGTGGCAGTGGCAGCAGTTGCTGCGAATGCCGAATTAACCAAACGATTAGTGTGAATAGTAGTAATATTAGTACTAAGTGCTGTGAAAGCCGAGATAGTATTACCAGCACTGGGACTACTAACAGCAGTGATGCTGGAACCTTGATGGCTTGCCATGCTGGTGATACGAGACAGCATTGTTGCCCATTGTGTTGCAGTGATAGTAGTACCAGCACTAACAGCACTTAACGTTGTAGTCTGACCGTAACCACGGTCAGCAGTGCCCACACCCCAAACGTTGTTTACGTTCGCGCTGTCTGTTGCACTGCCTGCTGCGTTTCCTGTTGCAAAAATGTTGTAGTGATCATCTAAGATTAAATCACCTGAAGTATATGCCATATCTTATTCGTCCCGTTAAATAGTATTTAGCGTATTACGAATTCAATTGAACTACTGCTTCAACAATTCCTTCTGCTTCATCGGTTTTACTCTGGAGTGACCTACCGATTACGTTAAACGCAGTGAGTTCGGACTTTAGTGCTGCTCTAGCTAACCCATTACCAGCACTAACTAGTCTATCACCTTTACTAATAAAACCAATTACACGAACAGGCACACGTCCCTGTACTGCAATAGCAGGATGAGTTGCATTTTCACCTGCACCAGCATTCATCAAGTACGCAGCATTTGTGCTAATTACACCAAACACATCTTCACATGCATCAGTTAAACAAGCAGTCACTTCAGCAACACCGCCCATTGACATCACTGTACCCGCTGGATACTCAGCATCAGCTGCGAAGCGTTCTGCCAAGTCAGCGTATAGAGCTGAAGTAGATACACCGTAAATTGTTGCGAAGCGTGCTGAAGCTGACCCCAAATTATAAGTGTTGTCTGCACCTGGTAGTAATACACCAGTCGCGCCGTCTAGTATTAAGGCATTAGCCTGGCTACCACCAATATTTACACTGAGGTTAATATCACCGTTGTTTGTTTGATTCTTAATAGTCGCATCACTACCTGATATAGACATAACCAAGTCACTGTCTGCACCAACACTTAGCCCAGTGTCGTTTAGAACACCCAGTGTACCACTGGTTGTATCGTTAGCATTACTACGCAAGAAGTTTGCGCTGTCAATACTATCCAATAGGTCTGCATTGCTTGATGTGCCAGTCAGTTGAATCCCGCTAATAACACCAGTAGCTGCCAAATTTAAACCAGGTACCACGGTGGTAAAACCTGTAATTGAAGGACTTGGTGTAAATGTTGCGTCTTTACTAATAATTGCAACAATAGTATCTGCTGTCATTAGTTTAACAATAACGTGACTTGCACTCAGACTGTCTGTCACCGTGGCAACGATTGCGCCTGACACACCAGAACCTGCTGGATATGCCGGACCGATTACAACAAAGCCGGAGCCGTTGTAAACTTTTAACTGAACGTTAGTAGTATCCCACCACATGTCACCAGTAATAACGTTTGTTGGTGCACTGGAAAATGCTGCTACTGTTGTACTCACGATTGGCTTAAAGCCAGTTGTGTTGTAAACTTTCAGTACCGCTGCAGAACTATCCCACCATAATTGTCCTAATAGCGGGGTACTGGGTGCAGTACTATTACTAAAATTTTCTAGTAATTTAACAAAGTTTTCGTTTAAAAACTCGCCGTAACCAGCATAGTTCTTACCTACTAATGTTAAATTAGTTGTTGTATCTACTGTACCATCACTGACTGTTGACAGGATAGCTCCACTTGTTTTGTTAATGGTATATGCCATTGATGTTTCTCCAAACTTTAAAGTATTTATCTATTTAAAAAACCTGCTGTGAAAGTATCCGAATTATGCGGAGGCCGTGTCACCGAGGCCGTCAAATCCTCCAGAAGGATTGTTATCCAATCCTTGACTTCCTTGTGTTCCTGCAAAACCGCCGCCACTATAGCCACTGAAGCCACCTTCCCAGCCGCCATCTCCGCCACCACTGTATGTTACCACGGGTTCTGGTACTTGAGCTAGATCTCGATAATCAGTACCTACAATACCAGCACCAGATTTGTACAGTGCTATCTCTCGACGCGCAAGTGCTTGCCATTCGCCATTAATCTTAATATATCCGTCGATTTCTTGCCAAACATCGGAATCTTTAAAATACATACCCACAACATCTTTCCAGATGTTGTTCAACTTGTAGCTGGCAAACGTAGTGTCAAAAGTTAACCTAACATATCCCTGTGTGCCTGGTTGAGCACTGGTGCCGCCGACACCAAACAAGTTGACATCAGTTGTACCAGATGGGATGTATGGCGTTCTTCCAGAACCTAACTGAATATTATTCTGAAAGAATAAATTGTCTATGTTAAAACAGTAAGCAGGTTGGCCTGCATTTCCACCAGTATCGCCACCACCTTCAGTCCCACCGAAGCCTGCAAAATAGCCACCACCAGATGCGCCGCCACCACCGCCATCACCGCGTTTAGCTTGGCCAGCTTGTCCATTATAAAAAACAGATGAAGGATTGTAGCTGTTGTTAGCTGATATACCAGCTGATGTGGCACCACCACCGCCACCGCCACCACCACCGCCGGCAATGGCAATTATTACACCATTTAATACCAGTGCGCTGGCACCACCGCCGCCACCACCGCCCCCCGATGACCCTGATGTACCGGCTTTGCCGCCACGACCACCACTTAGGGATCCAGTAAAATTTCCACCTGCAGGGCTTTTCTTAATAACCAAACATATGCCACCAACATCACCAGAATTAACTCCAACAACTCTAACAGTATGTACACCCGCAGTCACATTAACATCTACAGTTTTTTCAGTTCCCTGAAATGCGTTAGTTGATGCAACTGAAACTCCGTCTAAAAAGTACGTACCTGCATTATCTGCCTGCACTTGCCATTGGTATACGCCAGTCGCCGGGAACGTTACTTGATAAGTGCGATCAAAGCTCACAGCGTAAATATTGTTTTCCCACACAGCGTTGGCATTCATAAAAGAACTCCAACGTGGGTCTGTTTTGTTAAAAGTACGTGCGTTAGCAGTTTCATTACGTAAAGAGAACAACGTGGAAGGGAATCCTATTACAGATGTACCTGCTGTGCCGCCTGATGCTCCAGCTCTGCCAGATGCACCTGCACCACTTCCTCCACCAACAACAAAACTTAATATATCACCTTTACTTACAGTAAACACATGCTTGCAGTATTGCCCAGCACTGCCACTACCGCCTGCTTGTGCATCATTACCGCCGCCACCGCCACCGCCTCCTACCATTTCAGCGACCACTGGTATCTTTATACCCCTAGGCACCGTGATACTCCAGACCACGTTTGCTTGAGATAATAGTATCTGTCTAGATGTCATTATAATATTTTAAACCAAAAGTCGCCGTTGTCGCCTTGTGCATCTAGTGGATCAGCTGTGCTTACAAACTTTCTGCTTCCGCCCCATTTTTCGGTAGCAGTCATTACATAACTGGTGGAAGCAATTTGTAAAGTACTTGTGCCCACTGCTGCTGTTGGGGTAGTAGGTGT
>Ga0105050_10009152_pt1 | contig 11175 bp, 13 predicted proteins | sample FRY01_FD_78088 | JGI IMG/M metagenome (GOLD analysis project Ga0105050, IMG submission 78088) | Freshwater microbial communities from Lake Fryxell liftoff mats and glacier meltwater in Antarctica - FRY-01 | ecosystem: Environmental > Aquatic > Freshwater > Ice > Glacier meltwater ... | reverse complement strand
GTCGGGCGACGCCCCGACGCTGCGCCCGGACGCCAAATCGCAACTGTCGCTGCGCTATGAGGATGGCAAGCCGGTCGAAGTTACGTCGATTGTGCTGTCCACCCAACATGCGCTGGAAAGCCAGACATCTGCCGACATCCGCGCGATTGTCGAGCCCTACATCCGCGAAGTGCTGCCGTCGGGCTGGATCACCGAGGCGACGGAATGGTGGGTGAACCCGACCGGCACGTTCGTGATCGGCGGGCCGGATGGCGACGCGGGGCTGACGGGCCGCAAGATCATAGTCGATACCTATGGCGGTGCTGCCCCGCACGGCGGCGGCGCATTTTCCGGCAAGGACCCTACAAAGGTGGACCGGTCGGCCGCTTACGCCGCGCGCTACCTGGCCAAGAACGTGGTGGCGGCTGGTCTGGCTGACCGCTGCACCTTGCAGGTCAGCTATGCCATCGGTGTGGCAAAGCCGCTGTCGATCTATGTGGATACCCACGGTACCAGCGAAGTTGAAGCGCACCGGATCGAGGAAGCCGTGGCGCAGGTGATGGACCTGACCCCGCGCGGCATCCGCGAGCATCTGGGGCTGAACCGTCCGATTTATGCCCGCACCTCTGCTTACGGCCATTTCGGGCGCCCGCCCGAGGCTGACGGTGGTTTTTCGTGGGAAAAGACCGATCTGATCGAAGCGCTGAAAAACGCCGTGTAACCAGGCTGCGACTCTGGCAGCCAGGTGTCTGGCAAGATAAAGCCCCGGTGACAGCACCGGGGCTTTGCATTGTTCTGGAACGACAATCAGCCAAGCAGGCCGTCGTAGAACGAATAGGCGCCGCTTTGCGAGCCGATCCCGCCGCTATAACCGGTATCGCGGGCATAGGCCTGCACGGCGCGGTGGGTGCCCGGGCCCCAGATGCCATCAATCGACCCGCGGTAATAGCCAAAGCGCGCCAGTTCCTGCTGGATTGCGCGCTTGTCGCGCGGGCTGTAGTTGTTGAACGTCTGTGCAGCGGGGATATTGTAGATGCTGGGCTGATACGTCCGTTCCACATGGCGCCGCGGCTCTGCATATACCGGCTGCGGCTGGTAATAGCGCTGCGGTTCGACATAGCGGCGCTGCGCCTGCGCGCGGCTCTTTTGTTTGATGTCGTTGACGATGGCACCCACGATGACAGTCGCGGCGACACCTTTCAGAAAGTCGCGTTCCCGTTCGCCGGCCATGGCGACGGTGGTGGTTGCGGTGGTTGCGGTCATCATGGTCAAAGCGGCGAGTGCGGCCATACCCGTATTGCGAAGTGTGCGTTTCATCTATGAACCCTCCAGGTGTTCGGAATGCACTGATCTGGGCCCGGTGCAGGCAGATAAGCAAAAACAGCGGCTTGCTATCGGATAACAAAAGCGGCAGCCGGGGTTGCCCGATGGCGTTCAAACGGCCGTTGCGCACGTTCTGTTCCTTTCCCGGGGTCACATCTGCGCGACGCGTCCGGCGCGCACAGACGGACGCACAGACGGGCGCAGAGACGGAGGCACGGACGGGCGCACAGACGGAGGTACAGACGGGTGCGCAGACGGAGGTACAGACGGGCGCACAGACGGGCGCACAGACGGGTGGGGACACAGACGGGGGGCACTCCCATCCGCCTTGACGCCCCTGCACCGCCCCGCTAGGGCAGTGCCTTTCACCCGGAGGGCCGTAGTGACCGACGAAACCGACACCGAAACCACACCCGAGCGGCGCAATTTCTATGGGCGACGGCATGGCAAGACGCTGCGGCAAAGCCAGAAAACCTATCTGTCGGAAGACATGGAGGCGCTGCGCCCCCGCGGTATCTGGGCCACCGAGAACCCCGGCCGCAACCCGCTGGATCCCAGGGCGATCTTTGGCGATGCGCGCCCGGTCTGGCTGGAGATCGGCTTTGGTGGTGGCGAGCATCTGGTGCATATGGCGGCCACCCATCCCGGTGTCGGCATCATCGGATGCGAGCCGTATCTGAACGGGGTGGCGATGCTGCTGGGCAAGATCCGCGCGGCGGGGGTGACCAATCTGGCGGTGCATCCGGGCGACGTGCGTGATCTTTTCGATGTGCTGCCCGAAGGGTCGGTGACCAGGGCGTTCCTGAACTACCCCGACCCCTGGCCCAAGCAGCGCCACCACCGCCGCCGTTTTGTAACCCAGGACCATCTGCATCCGCTTGCGCGGGTGATGGCGCCGGGGGCCGAATTCCGCGTCGCAACCGACATTTCCGATTATGTGCGCCAGACGCTGGAAGAGGTGCCGCAGGCGGGGTTTGATCTGGTGGACAGCGGGCCTGTGGCCTGGGGCGATTGGGTCCCTACCCGTTATGAAATCAAGGCCCTGCGCGAAGGGCGGCCACCGCATTACGTCACGTTCCGGCGGTCGGGTCTGACTGTGCTGTCCTGACTGTGCTGTCCTGACTGTGCGGTCCCGACTGTGCGGTTCTGACTGTGCTGTCCTGACCGTGCTGTCCTGACTGTGCGGGTCTGACTGTGCGGTCCTGAAGGTGCGGGCAGCCTTGGCCTGTCGGTGGCGCGTGTTGTGGCGTCGCAGGCCTGCGGCGCGGATATTTGGTCCAGGATAAAAGCGAACGGGCTGGACCGTGGCGGGGGCTTTGGCTAGACCTGCGCCCAACGTATGATGCGAGGGAATGCGATGTCTGGCCATGGTGATGCACTGCCGATGACGGCCCGCCGTTCGGGGCCCTTGAAGGGCCATGCCGAAGTGCCGGGCGACAAATCCATCAGCCACCGGGCGCTGATCCTTGGTGCGATGGCCGTGGGGGAAACCCGCATCACCGGCCTTCTGGAAGGGCAGGATGTTCTGGACACCGCGACCGCGATGCGCGCTTTCGGGGCCGATGTCGTGCAGCATGGTGCAGGCGCCTGGTCGGTGCATGGCGTGGGCGTGGGTGGTTTGCGCGAACCAGCCGATGTGATCGAATGCGGCAATTCGGGCACGGGTGTGCGGTTGATCATGGGATGCATGGCAACTCATGCGATGACGGCGACTTTCACCGGGGATGCGTCGCTCAGGAAACGGCCGATGGGGCGGGTGACGGACCCCTTGAGCCTGTTCGGCGCGCAGGCATATGGGCGCAAGGGCGGGCGATTGCCGATGACGGTGGTCGGGGCCGCGCATCCGGTGCCGGTGCGCTATTCCACGCCTGTGGCGTCGGCGCAGGTGAAATCGGCGGTGCTGCTGGCCGGGCTGAATGCGCCGGGACAGACCGTGGTGATCGAGCGTGAGGCAACGCGCGATCATTCGGAACGGATGCTGCTGGGTTTCGGGGCGGAGCTGTCCGTGGAGAAGACTGCCGCAGGGAATGTGATTACCCTGACCGGCCAGCCCGAACTGCGCCCGCAAAGCGTGGCGGTGCCGCGTGACCCCAGTTCAGCCGCGTTTCCGGTCTGTGCCGCGCTGGTGGTCGAGGGGTCGGAAGTCTTTGTTGCGGGCGTCAGTCAGAACCTGACGCGCAACGGGCTTTACATCACGCTGGTTGAAATGGGCGCGGATATCGCGTTCGAGAGCCCGCGCGTGGAGGGTGGCGAACCTGTCGCCGATCTGCGCGTGCGCTTTGGTCCGATGCGGGGGGTGGACGTGCCACCGGAGCGCGCGCCGTCGATGATCGACGAATATCCGATCCTGTCTGTGGTCGCGGCCTTTGCCGAAGGTGTTACCGTCATGCGCGGCGTCAAAGAGTTGCGGGTGAAGGAATCCGACCGGATCGACGCGATGGCGCGGGGGCTGGAGGCCTGCGGCGTGCGGATCGAGGAAGACGAGGATACGCTGATCGTGCATGGCATGGGGCCGGGCGGCGTGCCCGGCGGGGCAACATGCAAGACGCATATCGACCACCGCATTGCCATGGCGTTCCTGGTTCTGGGCATGGCGGCGAAAGCGGCGGTATCGGTAGATGATGCGTCACCGATCGCCACGTCTTTTCCGTTGTTCGAGGGGCTGATGACCGCGTTGGGGGCTGATCTTTCGCATGGCTGAGGTGGTGCCTTTCGCCGGATCAGTGCAGAAAGCCACCCCGGATCAGTCCAGCGGGCGCTCGCCGATCCGCTGGGCCACCATCACCAGATAGCCATCGGGGTCTTGCACCAGAAACTCGCGCTGGCCGCCCATGCGGTCGCCCCAGTCGCGCCATTTCTCGCGCAGTTCCACGTAGAACGGGTGGCCAACGGCCGTGATATGCGCGGCCATCGCGGCGGCATCGGCGACATAGATCTGCACCACCATGCCGCGCCCGAAGGGTTGCTCCATCGGACCCGTTTCCCAGTCGCCATCGCGCTGGTAGATCATCACCTGCGCGCCGTCGGGGTGCGCAAGACAGGCCAGTTGCTGAGCCGGACGCTCGAACGCCGGCGTGAACCCCAACGCGCCGGTCCAGAACGCCAGACTGCGGGGGTAATCCGTCACCATCATCTCGGCCATGAGGCTGGCCCAGGGGGCGGGTGGCGATCCGGTACCCATGCTGCATTCCTTTATTTGACTAACCGCCAGCGGTAAGAGACAAGGGCCGCGAAAACAAGCGAAAGAGACGGGCATGATCTTTACGGTAGCCATTGACGGGCCTGCGGCGGCAGGGAAGGGCACGATTGCCAAGGCTCTGGCCGCGCATTTCGGCTTTGATTACCTGGACACCGGGCTTTTGTACCGCGCGACTGCGCGCAAGGCGCTGGATGGAATGGACGCTGTAGCGGCTGCAAAGGCGCTGACCCCGCATGATTTTCAACGCGACGGGCTGCGGACGGCAAAAATCGGGCAAGCAGCCTCGAAAATTGCGGCGATGCCAAAGGTGCGGGCGGCGCTGGTCGTGTTCCAGCATGATTTTGCGCGGCGGCGCGGCGGCGCTGTACTGGACGGGCGCGACATTGGCACTGTGATATGCCCCGAGGCCGAGGTGAAGCTGTTCATCACCGCATCAGACGAGGCGCGGGCGGAGCGGCGCTGGAAGGAACTGGTGGAACGCACACCGAACCTGACCCAGACCGAGGTGCTGAAAGATCTGCGCGCCCGTGATGCCCGCGACAGCGAACGCAGTACCGCACCGATGAAGGCGGCGGAAGATGCGCTGCTGCTGGATACTACCGCGATGACCGTGGATCAGGCATTGGCGGCGGCGATTGCGCTGGTGGATGCGCGAATGTCTGCTGGCACATAAGGCGATACAGGCTTGCCTCACGTGGCTTATTTGACTATGAGGGCCGCAGCCAACAAGGCGGCAAAAGCCGTTGGGCATCGGGGCAAGCAGGGTCGGGCGCAAGCTGCGACCCTTTGCTGTTGTCCGGGGCCTGCCTTTGGGGCGTGATGAAAGACCGGCGGAGCCAACCGCATGGCCAGTAAAAATACGTGAAAAGGATCAGAACTGCATGTGCGCTAAAGCCTCTATGGAAGAATTCGAAGCTCTGTTGAACGAGAGCCTGGAAATTGACACCCCTCAGGAAGGGTCTGTTGTCAAAGGTCGTGTGATCGCTATCGAAGCGGGTCAGGCCATCATCGACGTCGGCTACAAGATGGAAGGTCGCGTTGACCTGAAAGAATTTGCCGACCTGTCCGGTGCAGTGGAAATCGCTGTCGGGGACGAGGTCGAGGTTTATCTTGACCGCGTGGAAAATGCCCGCGGCGAAGCACAGATCAGCCGTGACAAAGCCAAGCGCGAAGAAGCCTGGGACCGTCTGGAAAAAGCCTATGCGAACGAGACGCGCGTTGATGGCGCGATCTTCGGCCGCGTCAAAGGCGGCTTCACTGTTGATCTGGGCGGCGCGGTTGCGTTCCTTCCGGGTTCGCAGGTCGACGTGCGCCCGGTCCGCGATGCGGGCCCCCTGATGGGCATGAAGCAGCCGTTCCAGATCCTGAAAATGGACCGTCGCCGTGGCAACATCGTTGTCTCGCGCCGTGCGATCCTTGAAGAATCGCGTGCGGAACAGCGTGCCGAAGTCATCGGCAACCTGACCGAAGGCCAGTCGATCGACGGCGTGGTCAAGAACATCACCGAATACGGTGCGTTCGTTGACCTCGGCGGCGTGGACGGCCTGCTGCACGTCACCGACATGGCGTGGCGCCGCGTCAATCATCCGTCGGAAATCCTTGCCATTGGCGAAACTGTCAAAGTGCAGGTCATCAAGATCAACAAGGAAACGCACCGCATCAGCCTTGGCATGAAGCAGCTGCAATCCGACCCGTGGGATGCTGTCGAAGCGGCCTATCCGCTCGAATCGGTCCACAAGGGCCGTGTCACCAACATCACCGACTACGGCGCATTTGTTGAACTGGAAGCCGGCGTTGAAGGTCTGGTCCACGTGTCAGAAATGAGCTGGACCAAGAAGAACGTGCATCCGGGCAAGATCGTTTCGACCAGCCAGGAAGTCGAAGTGATGGTGCTGGAAATCGACAGCGCAAAACGCCGCGTGTCGCTGGGTCTGAAACAGACCATGCGCAACCCGTGGGAAGTGTTTGCGGAAAACAACCCGGTCGGCTCGACCATCGAAGGCGAAGTCAAGAACATCACCGAATTCGGTCTGTTCGTGGGTCTCGACAACGATATCGACGGCATGGTTCACCTGTCCGACCTGTCGTGGGACCAGCGCGGCGAAGATGCGATCCAGAACTACCGCAAGGGCGATACCGTCAAGGCATCGGTCACCGAAGTGGACATCGACAAAGAGCGTATTTCGCTGTCGGTCAAAGCCCTTGGCGATGACACGTTCTCGGATGCGGTTGATGGCGTGAAGCGCGGGTCGATCATCACCTGTAACGTGACGGCCATCGAAGAAGGCGGCATCGAGGTGGATTACAACGGCATGAAGTCGTTCATCCGCCGTTCGGATCTGTCACGCGACCGTGCCGACCAGCGCCCCGAGCGTTTCCAGGTGGGTGACAAGGTGGATGCCCGCGTGACGAACGTGGACAGCAAAACCCGCCGTCTGGGCCTGTCGATCAAGGCCCGCGAGATCGCCGAAGAGAAAGAAGCTGTCGAACAGTATGGCTCGTCCGATTCGGGCGCGTCGCTTGGCGACATCCTTGGTGCGGCGCTGAAAGGTGGCGACAAGAACTGATTGCATCCTTCGGGAAGCATGCAAAGGCCCCGTCTTCGGCGGGGCCTTTTGCAATTGTTTGCCTGTTGCGCCTAACTAACCGCTTTCGCCGGGTTTTCTTGTTTGTGCCCCGGAATTTTTTGCCTATAGTCCGATGACAAGAAAAAACGTGACGGCGCTTTTGCCGATCACAGGGGGGACACTTCGGATGATCCGTTCGGAACTGATCCAGAAGATAGCGGATGAAAACCCGCATCTCACGCAACGCCATGTGGAGCGTATCGTGAACACGGTGTTTGAAGAAATCATCGAATCGCTCGCCAAGGGCGATCGGGTGGAACTGCGCGGTTTTGGCGCATTTTCCGTCAAGGCGCGGGATGCGAGGGTGGGGCGGAACCCAAGGACCGGTGAAGCGGTTGAGGTGGAAGACAAGAAGGTTCCCTTCTTCAAAACCGGCAAGCTGTTGCGTGACCGCCTGAACGGCAAGTGACGCGGGGGCTGCGCCTTTGACAACGGGACGATGCCGATGATCCGCTGGTTGCGCTATATTCTGCTGCTGTGCCTCGCGCTTGGTCTGCTGACCGTGGCTTTGGCGAACCGGACGCCGGTTGTGGTCAAGACATTGCCCGATGATATGGCCGCATTCCTTGTGCTTGGCTGGTCGATGGAACTGCCGCTGTTTGTCGTGATATTTGCCGGCATTGTGGCCGGGTTGCTGATCGGTTTCGTCTGGGAATGGTTCCGCGAGCACAAGCATCGCGCGGCTGCGGCCACCAAGGCGCGCGAAGTGAGCCATTTGCAGCGCGAAGTGGCGACGCTGCGCGAGAAGCAGGCGGAGCCGAAAGACGATGTTCTGGCGCTTCTGGAAAACCGGAAGGCCGGGTAAATCTTGTCTGATCTGCGCGTGAAAATCTGCGGTCTGCGGACGGAGGCCGATGTCGCTGCGGTGGCGGCGGCTGGTGCGGCGTATGCCGGGTTCGTGTTCTTCCCAAAGTCACCCCGCCATCTTGATATTGCGCAGGCGCGTCTGCTGGCGTTGGCGGCCCCGATGGGATTGGCGAAAGTCGCTTTGACGGTAGATGCGGACGATGCGCTGCTGGATATGATCGTCGAGGCGATGCCCTTGGATATGTTGCAACTGCACGGCGACGAAAGCCCCGACCGGGTGGCCGACGTGCGCGCACGCTATGGCCTGCCGGTGATGAAGGCTGTGGGCGTGGCTGATGAAGGCGATCTGGCGGCATTGGCGGAATTTTCGCTGGCTGCGGACCAGATATTGATCGACGCCAAGCCTGCGCCGGGTGCGGCGTTGCCGGGCGGCAACGGGCTGTCATTCGACTGGCGGCTGCTGGTGGGGCGCAGGTGGCTGCGGCCCTGGATGCTGGCGGGCGGACTGACGGCGGCGAATGTGGCCGAGGCGGCGCGTCTGACCGGGGCGCGGCAGGTGGATGTCTCGTCCGGTGTGGAGTGTGCGCCGGGGGTGAAGGACTCAGAAAAGATCGCAGCGTTCGTCAGAGCGGCGAAGGGGGATTGAATGGCAATAGTAACGTCTATCTCTAGAGATCGGGAGCGGAGCATCCGTTCCCCGAACCCGACCAAGACGACTTGCAGCTTTCTGGTGGGTTCTTTTCACGGGGAAAAGCTGGTGCAACTGAATACTACCGGTTCTCAATCGCGCGAGAATCCCGGAATAACCAGTCAGACGCTTCAGTTTACGCGCCAGTCGGCCGAGCAACTTTATCGGCTTTTAAAATCGGAATTTGACTTCAAGGAGTAACGTCATGCCCGACGACCTGCCCAACAGCTTCATGACCGGACCAGATGAACAGGGCCGTTTCGGCCTGTTCGGCGGGCGCTTTGTCAGCGAGACCCTGATGCCGCTGATCCTCGATCTTGAGGAACGCTATGAATTTGCCAAGACCGACCCCGAGTTCTGGGCGGAAATGGAATGGCTTTGGAAGCATTATGTCGGCCGCCCTTCGCCGCTGTATTACGCCGAACGGCTGACAAAGCATCTGGGCGGCGCGAAAATCTACATGAAGCGCGACGAGCTGAACCATACCGGCGCGCACAAGATCAACAACGTGCTGGGCCAGATCATTCTGGCGCGGCGCATGGGCAAGACCCGGATCATTGCGGAAACCGGGGCGGGGCAGCACGGGGTGGCGACCGCCACGGTCTGCGCCAAGTTCGGGTTGAAATGCGTGGTCTACATGGGCGCGCATGATGTCGAACGCCAGGCGCCGAACGTGTTCCGCATGCGTCTGCTGGGGGCCGAGGTTATTCCGGTAACATCTGGCCGTGGCACGCTGAAAGATGCGATGAACGACGCGCTGCGCGATTGGGTGACCAACGTGCGCGATACCTTCTATTGCATCGGCACGGTGGCCGGGCCGCATCCTTACCCGGCGATGGTGCGGGATTTCCAAAGCATCATCGGCAAGGAAGTGCGCTGGCAAATGGCGGAACAGGAAGGCGAAGGGCGTCTGCCCGACACGCTGATCGCAGCCATCGGCGGCGGATCGAACGCGATGGGCCTGTTCTATCCGTTCCTTGACGATCCGTCGGTGAACATCATCGGGGTCGAGGCGGGCGGCAAGGGCGTGGATGACCGGATGCAGCATTGCGCATCCCTCACCGGCGGGCGACCCGGCGTGCTGCATGGCAACCGGACTTACCTGTTGCAAGACCCGGACGGGCAGATTCTGGAAGGCTTTTCGATCTCGGCCGGGCTTGATTACCCCGGCATCGGGCCGGAACATGCCTGGCTGCATGATATGGGGCGCGTGCAATATGTCAGCATTACTGATGCCGAGGCTTTGGAGGCGTTCCAGCTGTCTTGCAAGCTGGAGGGGATCATCCCGGCGCTGGAGCCGTCGCACGCTCTTGCCCATGTCATGAAAATCGCGCCGACGCTTCCCGCCGACCATATCATCGTGATGAACATGTGTGGCCGTGGCGACAAAGACATCTTCACCGTCGCAAAGCATCTTGGGTTCGACATGAAAATCTGACGCAACTGTGCCGTAACGCAGCGAAGGCCCCCCGGCATTCCGGCGGGGAGCTTTTACCTTGTTGCGCGCGCGGTGGCCTGTCAACCGGAGCTTATGGGGACAAACCAGCGGTCCAGGGCCTCCGCGTTGCGGCCATCATTCGGCGTAACGCTGCAAAACCTCCAGCGGCACGATGTCCAGCGTTCGGGCATGCGTGGCGGCCAGGCGCAGTTTCGGGGCTGCCCCCTCTTGATGAGCCTGCAAGAACCGCCCGGCACAAAGGCACCATTGATCGCCGGGCTTCAGCCCTTTGAAGCCGTATTCCGGGCGCGAAGTGGACAGGTCATTGCCCAGATACTTTGACAGCGCCAGAAACTCGGCCGTCATCAGGGCGCACACCGTATGGTCGCCGCGATCTTCGGGCCCGGTGTCGCAGCAGCCATTGCGAAAAAAACCCGTCAGCGGATCGGTGGAGCAGGGCTGAAGCGGCTGGCCCAGAACGTTGATCGAAGGGGCTTTCATTGGCGGTCTCCATTATGTTTAATCATGGTATCCTGCTGGGCGCTGTTGTCGAGGGCCGGGGCGCGGATATTTTGCGACGATAAAACGGTCGGGCGCTGCTTTCGTCTGAAAGTGGGGACATGCCCGGTCATCAAGCGGGTGGGGCCTGCCAGGCTATCCAGCGTCCGTGGAAATCCGCACGGCCCAACGGGACGGTTTCACCATGCGGCCACAGCCGCAGCGTCAGCGCGGCCCCGTCGGGTGATGCGTCCGCCTCCATGCCCAGATGGGCCAGCGGGGTCGTTCCTGTGGCCTGCGCGCCAGCAGCCAGCAGCAGCGCGTCGCAGCGGGCCTGCACCGAAGCGGGAAAATACTGCCATGCAATCGTATGGAAGATCAGGTGCAGATGGCCGGGGTGGCGCGTAGCCGGTCCCGCATCCTGCCCGGTCTGCACCAGGGCATGCAGGCCGCCCGCCAGCCGCAAAGGCACGGATGCACCGCGTGACGTCGTGTCACCCGGCCACGCCAGCATACGGTCGGCAACGGCTGCGCCTGCGGTCAGGCGGTCGGCAGCCAGGGCCAGCAGACGCGCCGTAAAGGGCGAGCCGAGGCTTGCGCAGGCGCGGGCCTGATC